>Ga0209056_10002190_pt1 | contig 21219 bp, 11 predicted proteins | sample GraSoiAngelo_114_FD_185876 | JGI IMG/M metagenome (GOLD analysis project Ga0209056, IMG submission 185876) | Grasslands soil microbial communities from the Angelo Coastal Reserve, California, USA - 14_0903_13_40cm (SPAdes) (version 2) | ecosystem: Environmental > Terrestrial > Soil > Grasslands...
AAATGCCGCTGAGTACAGCACAACTCTTGCGACGGGCCGAACACGCCGGAACCCGGATCGGCAAGTTCTGTCAGTTGATCTATCAACAACAGGCACAGACCGGTATTCGCCGCATCTTGGGAGTGTTTTCCCTGATCAAGAAATACGGGGCGGCGGCGGTCGAAGACGCTTGTGCCGCCGCTCTCGACATCGGTGTGCATGAATATCGCTTCGTGCGCCGTTATCTGGAGCGCCGCCCGCACCCGCAAATGTTTTTGCGCCAGATCGATCCCCTAATTCGCGAGCTCACCGAGTATCGCGATTTCGTCAATCTCAAAATCAAGGAGCAACCAGAATGAATCTGATCGAGTTGAATCGTTTCTTACGGCAACTGCGTCTCGGCGGCATCGCTGCGGTGCTAGAGACGCGCCTACAGCAGGCCCAAACGGAACCGATGGCCCCCATCGACTTCCTTTCCTGTCTGGTATCCGATGAACTGACTCGTCGTGGCGACCGACTGCTGGAACGGCGCCGGAAACAAGCACAATTTCGCGATCCGCAGGTAACGCTCGACAACTTCGATTTCAACTTCAACAAGAAAATGAATCGGAGCCTGGTCTTCGATCTGGCAACAGCCACGTTCATTGCCCGCCGTGAAGATGCGCTTTTTCTCGGTCCACCCGGCACCGGGAAAAGTCACTTGGCTCAGGCCATCGGGAAAGCGGTCATCGGCCAAGGCTATCGGGTGATCTACCGTGAAGCGCACGTTCTGCTCGAGGAAATCGCCGAAGCGGCCCTCGACGGAAAGCGCAAAGAGCACATGGAACTATTGGCCACCGTGCCCTTGCTGATCATCGATGACTTGGGAATGCGTAAGCTAGGGCCCACAGCAGCAGAAGAGCTGCTAGAGATCGTCATGCGCCGCTACGAACGCGTGAGCACTCTGGTGACTTCGAACCGTCCAATTGAGGACTGGGGAAAACTGCTCGGCGATAGTGCCGCCGTCACCGCCATGCTCGACCGCCTCCTCCACCACGGTCATATCCTCAAATGCGGGCCGCGGAGCTGGAGGACCAAGCTGCCGCCGGAACCATGACACCGCGCGCCGAAAACCAGCCGGACCGCGACGATCTGAACTATGGGGGACCTCGAGAAAATGCGTACAAGGCTTTCTAAAAGGTATTTTTTCGAACTTCGAACAGGAAATGGGACCGCCACGCCAAAATCAGGCCCCGTTAGCCTCCGCTCGGACGGCCGTCAAGGATCAAAGCCCGCTTCGCGGCGCTCCGCTCGTGCCTCGCTCCGCGTCCTTGACTGCCTTCCTCGCTTCGGCTTCTGCCCTTTTATGGGGGAGCGGGTGCTCCCCCCTCGGCACCAGAGAAACGTCAAAGACCAAAACCAACAGTTATGAGTTATGTTGAACGATTAGGCTTGCCTAATATGCGAACGACAGGGTAAAACATCTTGAGTCCCGGGCCACATCCGTTGGCCGGTTTTGACCTGACCACCGTTGGCCGCTTTTGACCCGACCATTGAGGATTCTCCGCAGACAACGGTGGAACTTGCCAAGAAAAACAATCAGGACAATTACGGAGACGTAATCGCAACGCAGCATCTCATCCATTTTGTGGATTGTTCCAAACGGTGGGAGTTGGAAGCTGAATTTGGGCGTATTGGTTTGGTGCCCCGACTCCAATTTGACCTCAGCCGGTTCGCATTCTGGAAGCCAGATGACGCGGTGTATCTGACCAAGTCCTCACCGAAGTAGCAGTGCCCGTCACCCTCCCATAAAAGAACGGAGAAGTGCCTGATTAACGCTAGTGCTCTATCGGAGGCGCGTTTTCACAAAAGCGTGAAGTCCGGGCGAGGTGCTCCGCGCGCGTTCGATAGAGCCGTTTGAAGGTGGGCGCTGGCGGTTGCGGCGGATGCGGGCTAGTGGCTGCACCGATCTAACGGCTATGGGAATTGAATCTTTTTTCGTTTGCAACCTATTGATTTTGCTTGGCTTAGGAAAATCAGAGGAAACCGAAAATCGCAGTTAAAAGCTCTACCTTGCAGCATGACGTAAGGAGCATAGCACGCGAAGCGTCCGTCGCGCCAGCGACTACGTTCAAACGCGGAAATCGTCCACTTGAAGTTCTAGAACTTGACTTGTCCGGTTTGGCGTGCCGGCTCAGACGGTCGATGCGACACCATCCAATGCGTTGATTCGACAATGCTTCCCCGGGAGAAGTAATCTGTTTGACCGTCCTCGGTCAAAACCTAGCCAGGGTAGTGTTCCGGCTGATCTAACCCTAGCGAGCGATTTAGCCTTTGTTTTCAATGCAAGTCGGGTTCGACTTGAGTGTTGCGTCGACCCATTGAAACTTACCAATCAAGTGGAATTACTTCCGAGTTGCCCGTGATTCGCGAACAATCGCCCAGAAGACGCGGAACGTACCCCGCGTCTCGCCGACTTCTTGTTCCCAACCAATCTTGACAGTTGGCCGTTACCCGCAAGTTACAGATAAGAAGGGCATTTATCGGCCTCCAGCCCAGCCGGAAAAGCCCTAGGAGCTACATTCTCGTCGGACGAATTTCCGAGAGGCAGGTCAAAGCCCCTGCTCCAGAACTGGTCTTCAGCACAGTAGAATCTCCACTCGCCAGGTGACTACGATTCCTTTACCAAGCCCACCGGGGTCCTCGCTTTTCACCGCTCCCCAAATCGCGAATTGCGGCCGCAACAAGCTGTACTGGATATCAGAAGACATGGAGGAAAAATGAAGAAACACTGGCTTGAGACAAGACTCGGCCCCGGCAAAGATTTACCTGGAGAACGTTCGAGATTCCTCGCGCCACGATAAAAGCGCTGTCCGTAGAAGTGGCGGCACTCGGGAGGAGACCATGAAATCGGGCTATCTTGAACAGCTAAAATCTGATATCGCAGCACGTTTCGAAATGGATCTTCGCAAACCAAGGGCTAAAGCAGTGAAGCCAACCATGGAAGAGGACACGGCGTTGGAACAGCAGAAACAGGATCATTTCGCTAGGCTCCTGATGGCGGAGGCAGTACGTCAGCTTAAGTAGGTTCCAAGAACGGTGCTCCTTGTCGATGCTAACATCATGCGTCGACCGGATAGCCGAGAGCGACTGCACTAAGTCCTTTTAGGGCCTTCGGCCCGCGAAACCTTATGAAAGTCGTGTCTGTAACCGCTTTGTTTTCAGCACGGGGACCTCTCTTTTCGACTCTGGCGAAACTCAGATGCGCGAGATTCCCAAGCGGCTTTACGGCCGCGCATTGAAGGCGCAGCTCCTGTTTGGTCTTTTTTCGTCCCAGCTTCTTCGGCTGGACGCGCACTCTGTTGCCCATCAAGTCCGGTACTCTCGTGGCTCTCGATCTTCACTGTGCTCCTCTCTGGCAAATACCTAAACTTTAGATTCGATCTCAACCCGTACTCCACATTCCTCAAGCCGGTCCACCAGGTCGCGCACGCTCGTTGCCGGATTTCCATAGACGCTGCCTCCAATTGGAACTTGGCGGAAGCCGCAACGTCATTATTCGCCGTGAGTTGGGTATCGAATGTTTGGCTTCGACTCCCACACGCTTCCTTCTAACATTTCTAACAATTGGTTTGGAGGGCGGTCGGTAACGCCTTCCGCCAGCGAGACTTAGAAGTGAGGGATGCAATTTCGATCCCCACCGCCCCTACCAAATCCTCAATGTTTTGACGGGTTTCTTCTGCCTATGGCCAGCGTATCGTGTTCCGCGGACTTTACTGCACAACAAGAGCATTCTCAAGCGAATAGGTTTGACCATCCGGATTGGTCAAGCTGATTGCTGTGGCTCCCGCCACCAAGTTCGGCACCGTGCAGGACAACGTTTCACTATTGACAACGCTGCAAATGGCAGCCTTGCCCCCAATTGTTGCCGTTATGCCACCAACGAACCCACTGCCACGCAGTTGAATCATCCCTCCGACCGATGCGTTCGCCGGCGACACGGGCCCCACTGCGAGAGGTACTACACTCAGCTCGAAGTAACCAACCCCATTTTGCAGCGCGCCCAAAATCTTTGAACCCGATGGGTCGATGGCCAGCGGCTGCGGCCCACCGATAATCGGGATAGGAGGTCCGTTCCCGCTGCTCCTGTTTTGCACCGCCAACTGCACCTGCAACCGTCCGTTGCGCGTGTCTGAGACCGCGATGTGGCTTCCGTCGGTTCCTGTCGAATACAACAAGCTTCCCGTATCATTTAACCGTGCATCAAAGCCAGGCTGCACGATGGGCACCGATGGCAAGAGCCGTTGGTCCAGTGTTCCCTGCGCAAGAGCTGTTATTCCTCCGTCCCCATCAACCGCCGCTAACCCGCTGACCCACGGCGTGTCGCCTACGATTACGGGTCCGGCAAATGTATCGGATGCCGCGTTGTAACTCCAAATGTATTCGGGTCCAGAAGGTTGCAATCCAAACTCCTGGCCCGAGCTTCCCGCGTAAAGAATCTTGCTTCCGTCCGCACTCGCCCTGCCATACTCAGGGTATGTAACGTACGTTCCACACGAGAACCCCGCATCGGGTCTGCCCGAAACCTGCATGCTCGTCAGGTCGATTTGCCGCACCGGACTGGTCACACACGGTGTCACGCTGACAAACGCCCGATTGTTCGCTGCGGCCACTACAGTGATCGGTTGTACTTGCGTTCCCGTCGGATCTGATGCCAGTCCTACGTTCACCGCCGTGCTCGTCCCAGCCGCCAGATCGAACACAATCACGCTCCGATCTTTCGGATCCACTACCAGCAACTTCGAGTTGTCAGGCGTCAGCACAAGCTCTTGCAGCACGGCTCCCGCACTGATCGAAGTGGACTGAAGCGGCGGCCCAAACGCTTGCGTATTGAACACCGCGACGTTATTTCCACCCCCCGTTAGATAAAAGACGTCGCGCACCGCATCGTACGCTGCGAACTCGTACTGGCCTCCAGTAACTTGCGCCTCCTTCTTCAGGTACTGCATTCCCCGTTTCAGCGTGTCGGTACCGTTGCTCGTCGTCAGCACGACATCGGCCCAGCCAGGTGTCCCGGGTGGGACCGGCACCGTCACTGCCTGTTCAGGGTAGTCGTTGGACGCATACGAATTCAATGTGGCACCTGCCATATTGACCTGCGTGCCACCAATCGTCACGCGAATATCCGACAGATCGAAAAATCCGAGGCCGTACGCATAAATCGTGACTTGGTCTCCGGCCACCGCCGCATTCGGTTGCACGCGCAGAATATGTGGACCGTACGTAAACGCGTCCGGCAGCAGCACGGTGTTGTTGTTGGCGTCGGTCAACACCACTGACACCGGCCCAGGATTCTTAGCCGGTGGCGTCGTGGATGTCAGAAAGTTTTCTCCATTCGAAGACGAAGGATAGGGACCAACAACGTCGTTCGTCGCTGGCACCGTTCCAAAATACGCTTCCATCGAGTTCGCAATCCCGTCGGCACTGCCCGCTCCGAGCGGCGCCGGGATAAACTGCACCTGCGTTCCGCCGACGAGGGGGCCAACATTTGGGTTGGCTTGAGTGCTTGCAATGCCCCAAAAGAGGGGAACTACCGTCGGCGGCGCGGCCTGACCGTGAGAGGCATCCACGACGTACAATCCCCCCGGCGTCAAGCCGAACGCGTGATGCGTCTCGTCCACATCGACCAAAGACGTGGGGAAGGGATTTGAGCCCAAGGCCACGCTGAAGTATTCAACTGGCGTCCCGGCTTGCGTATCCAGCGCAACTACGTTGTTGAGATCATTCGTCGTGTACAGATATTTTCCGTCCCGGCTAAAAATCGCGCATTTCAGCGCTCTAGCGGAACTATATTGGGCCTGCGTTTGAAGATTCGCGTTGACGAAAGTCACGTTCCAGTTGTTATCAACGACAGCGAACTTCGAGCCGTCCGCGTTCGCGGCCAAGAACGCCGCTCCGCTCGGGGCTTGTGCCGAAACTGGCAGGTATCCTTGCGTGGCGCTCGAGTAGAGCAGAAGTTCGTAACTGGCACTTCCGAATCCATAAACAAACAAGTACTTGCCGTCTAACGACCTTGCCGGATCGGCTCCCAAGTTACTCGGCCCCGGATTGGCTGGAGTGAACGCGCCACTCGCGGCGTCATAGCGAACCAGCCCCTCCACACCGACCAGAACCGCTGCGGACGAGGACTGTGACGTATAGCCCATACCGAGCATCAGGCTGCCGTCCGCCATCGGGTAGGGCATCACAGGCATCAGAGTTGCCCCGGTCGCTCCTGGACTGAATGTCAGCATCGAAGCCGGAAACGCGATCCGTCCGGTCACGTGCAGGGCAGCCGGATCAACGATGTACACGTCAGGCGTGATCGTGCCGACGTAAAGCTTAGAAAAATCCGGCGTGAAACCTAGGCCCGCAGGGCCGGGAATCGAGACTTCTCCCACCTTGTGGCCGTCCACCGTCGAGTACACCTCAACGGAATTGAAGTTTGGGTCGCTGACGAAAATCTCTTTGAGCGCCTGGTCGTACACCGCCGCCGGGATTGGCCCGTCACTCGCAGCGGTTGGCAAGCGCATGAAAAAATCGCCGGTAAAGGGTCGAGGTTGGAATGCCGGGGGCGGCGGGGGAGGCGGAGGCGGCGCGGATGACGTGCCTCCACCACATCCGCACAGCATTATAACGAGCAGCAAGGTCGTCAACCAAGGGAACAACGGAGACACTCTGCCGCGGCTGACCCCGACGGGCGCCGTCTTCATAGGGATCTCCAATTTTGAGAATGCAATTGTACATTACCTCTCTAACATTGAAGGGGGAAAGTAAAGGCTCCTCTGGCCGGCGGAGTATCGCGGATGGGTCCACCGGCTTGAGTTAGATGAGGACGGGAAAGGCTCGCGGCGAGGTGAGGAGATTGGCACTCCTTGACGGCCTAGGAGACTAGGACTATATTCCTAGTGCATCTAGGAGAGACCGCTTCCGTGGATAAACAACTCGAACTTCTGCAGGGCACGCTGGACATGCTGATCCTCAAGGCGGTTTCCCTTGGGCCCTTGCATGGCTACGGCATTCTGTTGCGCATTCAACAGATTTCAAAAGATCGTCTGGAGATTCAGCAGGGCTCTCTGTATCCCGCCCTGTATCGCCTTGAACACCAGGGTTGGATCGCGAGTGAATGGGGTGAGTCGGAAAACAATCGAAAGGCGAAGTATTACCGGCTGACTGCGGCAGGTAAACGCAAATTACAGACGGAGGCTGAAAAGTGGAACCGCATGGCGGACGTCATCTCGGGGATTCTGCAAAGCACGCCGGAGGAAGTGTGAGGTTTTTGAGTCGAGTCCGGTCGTGGATGCGCGCGGTGACGCGGCGGTCGCGGATGGAACGCGAGATGGACGCGGAGTTGCGCTTCCACATCGAGGCGTTCGCGGAGGATTTGGTGCGCCGCGGCGTGCTGCGAGAAGAAGCGCTGCGTCGCGCGCGGATCGAGTTTGGCGGGGTGGAACGCGCCAAAGAAGAATGCCGCGAGGCCCGCGGCGTGAACTTCCTCGAAAGCCTCATCCAAGATGCGCGCTTTGGCCTGCGCATGTTGCGCAAGAATCCCGGCTTCACTTCTGTTGCCGTCCTCACCCTCGCCCTCGGCATTGCCGTAAATACAGCCGTGTTCACAGCTTTTGACGCCCTGGTCCTGCGCCCACGTCCCGTCAAGGATCCAGACAGCTTGGTAGCTGTCTTTCGGACCACCCCGGGTGATGCTCGAGGCAGATTTTCTTATCCCGACTACATCTACTTTCGCGACCGCAGCAAATCTTTTTCAGATCTTTCCTTGTTCGCATTTGGCATGGCGCTCACTTCTTCGGATCTGCCACCCACTGGTCCGGAAGCGAGGTCGCGCCTTGCTGGGGCAGTGGGATTCCAACTCCCGCAACTGCTTCAAGGCAGCGCCCAACCGGTGGTTGCTGTTTTTGTTTCTGGCAACTATTTTCAAATGCTCGGGGCCGTGCCGCTTCGAGGCCGGTTGCTCGTTCCTGCGGACGATCAACTAGGTTCTTCACCGGTCGTGCTGATGAGCGGGAATTTCTGGCAGCGACAGTTTCATTCCGATCCCAAAGTCGTGGGTTCGGTTCTGCACCTGAACGGCGAGCCTTTCACAGTCGTTGGTGTAACTCCAGTCGATTACATGGGAACACTTCCCAATGTCCCCTCGCTCTGGGCTCCCGTTGCTGCGAAGGTACACGTTGGCGGTCTCGCCGCGGAGAATCTTGAGAATCGTCTCCTGATTGCCGGAATGCCTGCAGGTCGGCTAAAACCCGGAGTTTCGCTCTCGGACGCACAAGCTGAACTCGATGTCCTCGCAGCCCAACTGAGAATTGCTCATCCGGAAGATGAGAAGAATACCGGCGTGCTTCTTCTCCCTGACCGCAATGATGTCGCCATGCTCGGCCCCGAGGAATGGGCCCTTGTTGGTGCGGCCATGTCTGCGGTCGGTTTGCTTCTCCTGATCGCTTGCGCGAATGTCGCCAGCTTGTTATTAGCTCGAGCCGCGGTGCGGCACAAGGAGATCGCCGTACGTTTGGCGATCGGCGCAAGCCGGGGGCGGCTCTTGCGCCAATTGCTCACGGAAAGCATTTTAATCGCACTCTTCGCTGGCGCAGCAGGTCTTCCGTTGGCGGCGTGGCTGCTTCATCTCTTGATTGTTGAGATCGCCTCGGCGCTCCCTTCCGCTTGGGGCACGATTGCTCTTCAGGTCAGCCCGGACGTTCGGATTTTCAGCTATGCCCTGCTCGTTTCGTGTGCGGCGGGAATTGCTTTCGGGCTAGCCCCTGCGCTCCAGGCATCAAAACCCGATGTGAACTCGGCTCTCAAAGCCGAGGGGACGCTTTTCGGCCGGCGTCTGAGCCGTTTGCGGCTTCGAGGGTTGCTTATCGCAGGCCAGATGGCGGCGTGCCTTGTCCTGTTGATCAGCTCAACTTTGCTGCTTCGCGGCTCGCAGCGTGCGCTCGAGATCGATGCCGGCTTTGAGTCGCGGCATGTTGTCTGCCTGGAGATCATCAACCCTGCGAACCTGCGCTACCCGCAGGCGCGGATGCTCCAGGTCAGTCGCGACCTAATTCGGGGAATTGCCGGCGTTCCTGGAGTGCGGTCCGTGGCGCAAGCCTCCCGCGATCCCGTCGGTGGTATCCGCTGGGTCCCCGTGGCGCCGGTTGGAGCAGCGGCTTCCACTTCGATTACTCAGGAGACCCAGACCACCGGAGCGGGTTACAGCTACGTTACGCCAAATTATTTCGAGACGCTGAGCATCCCTATCCTAAGGGGACGTGTTTTCACACCGAGCGAAGCCGAAGGGCAAGCTCCGGTCGTGGTCATCAGCGAAGCGACAGCTCGCCGCTTCTGGCCCGAAGAAAATCCCATTGGCAAGCACCTCAAGATCGGGCTCGAAAAAGGAACGATGTTCTACCCTGGGGAAAAAGACCCCTTCATCCCGAGCAGCGAGGTCATCGGCGTCGCCCGCGACGTCCGTAGCATGGACCTGCGCCGAATCGACGAATCCTACGTTTATTTGCCGCTATCTCAGTCCCGGCAATGGACCAGAATATTGCTCGCGCGCACCGAAGCGGATCCCCGACAGTTGCTCCCAGCTTTCGGCCACGAAGTGCAACGTGTCGATGCGAGCCTTCCCGTTGTTGGTGCTCCTCTTTACACCATGATCTCCATGGATCCTTTCTTCGTGGTTTCTCGCGTCGGCGGCCTGTTGGCCAGCATTGTCGGCGCACTGGGTCTGCTGCTGGCCTGCATGGGCGTGTACGGAATGGTCAGCTACACCGTGGCACAGCGCACACATGAAATCGGCATCCGCATGGCGCTAGGTGCACGTGGAACCCAGGTCCTCAAGCTGATCGCCCACGAAGGGCTCCGGCCCATTCTCGCTGGGATGTTGATTGGGATCGTGGCATCCGCAGGTGTTTCCCGTCTTCTGGCTGCAATGCTTTTCGGATTGAATTTGCTGGATGCGTTTTCTTTCTTCGGAGTTTCTCTGTTGCTGGGCGGCGTCGCGCTGGTCGCGACGCTTCTTCCAGCACGCCGGGCGACGAAGGTTGATCCCATGGTGGCGCTGCGGTACGAGTGAGGAAAAATGACCATGTGGAGCAAGTTTGCATCGTGGATGCGCGCGGTGACGCGGCGGTCGCGGATGGAACGCGAGATGGACGCGGAGTTGCGCTTCCACATCGAGGCATTCGCGGAAGACTTGGCTCGCAGCGGGGTGCCTCGCGCGGAGGCATTGCGGCGCGCGCGGATCGAGTTTGGCGGCGTGGAGCGCGCAAAAGAGGAATGCCGCGACGCGCGAGGCGCGAACTCCATTGATAGCCTCGTTCAAGACTTGCGCTTCGGCCTGCGCATGCTGCGGAAGAATCCCGGATTCACGGCCGTAGTCGTGCTGACGCTTGCGCTCGGCATCGGCGCCAACGCCGCGATCTTTACCGTGATTAACGCGGTCATGCTGCGCGCACTGCCTGTGGAACACCCGGGGCAGCTTGTAACCGTGGGCGATCCCGCGAGGGTCCATTCTTGGGGTACGGGAACACCGAGGATCGATCTATTTTCTTATCCGCTCTACCACGAGATTCGGGACAACAACGAGGTGTTTTCATCGCTGCTCGCCAGCTCGAACCTCGGTGACGTGCGCGTTGAAATGGAAGGAGGAGCAGAGACAGCCCGCGGCAGGCTGGTCACCGAAAATTATTTCCAAACGCTCGGGGTCGAAGCGCTGCTGGGACGTACCTTCACAATAGACGACGGACACACTCCCGGAAGCGATCCCGTCCTGGTCATCAGCTACGGATATTGGCAGCGCCGGTTCTCAGGCGACGCGTCAATCATTGGCCGAAAGGTACGGCTGAACAATTATCCATTCACGATCATCGGGGTCGCTCCAGCCGCGTTCTTTGGCGAGGTTGTGGGAGACCGGCCCGATTTGTGGGCGCCGATGATGATGCAGCCACAGCTCATGCCCGGCCGCAACTTTCTGGAGAGCGTGAACGACGCGGCTCTGCTGCTGATCGGGCGGCTGAAGCCCGACGTGACCATCGAGCAAGCGCGGACCAATGTGAATGCGGTGGTGAGACAGGCACTCCTGGTTACGCTCAATGCCAAGCTCTCCTCCGACGATCGGCGCGCAATCCAGAACATGCAGATTGCGGCTGAAGTGACGCCTGGGGGCCGCGGGCTTTCGAGAGTGCGACAACAATTCTCAGCCCCGCTTCTGCTGTTGATGGCGATGGTTGTATTGGTGTTGTTGGTCGCATGCGCCAATGTCGCCAACCTGCTGCTGGCACGGTCGGCGGCGCGCCAGCGCGAGATTGCGGTGCGCATGGCCATGGGCGCAGGGCCTGCGCGCATTGTGCGGCAGTTGCTTACGGAATCCGTGTTGGTGGCGTTACTTGGCGGAGCGCTGGGACTGGTGCTTGCCAATTGGTTTTCGGCGGTGCTCGTAAGATTGGCCAACGCGAACCCAAGAACCGGAAGCCCTCTGGTCCTTGGCCTTGACTGGCGCGTCCTTGGTTTCACAGGCGGCATCTGCCTGTTAGCTGCGGTAGTGTTTGGCGTTGCCCCGGCGGTGCGTTTCCTGCACGTAAAGCCGAGCTTTGCTCTCAAGGAAAGTGGGCGCGGCGCTGGGTCAGGTCCGAAGAGCGGCTTACGGCGCGTTCTTATCAGCTCGCAAATAGCCCTGGGCGTGCTCGTGCTAATGACCGCCAGCTTGCTCGTTCGCAGTCTGCGGAATTTGCAGGAGGTTGACCTCGGTTACAGCCGCGACCAGCTCTTGCTGGTCAGGGTGGACATCCTCCAAAGTGGCTACAAGGGCGCAGCCATCCAAAACATCACGCGAGAACTCTTGGACCGGCTCTCGGCGCTACCCGGGGTTCGCAGTGCCACAGCTTCCAGCAACGGCTTGTTCAGCGGGGACGAATCTTCCGATGCCATCCTGGTCGACGGCGTCGATTACAGCGCTCGGCAAAGCAATGGGAATGTGACGGCGGATGATGAGGTTGGACCGAACTACTTCAGCACAATCGGCGTGCCAATTGTGCTGGGGCGGGAGATCACTCAACAGGATTTCTTGACAGCGGCTCACGTTGCGGTCGTCAATGAGGCCTTCGCTGAGTTCTACTTTGGTGATCGAGATCCTATTGGCCACCAAATCTCTATCCAGGATTCAGACCATCCCAACCAACCACCTTACGAGATCGTGGGCGTCGCGCACGATGTGCACGACCACAGCGTGCGGGACGCCGTGAGACGACGAATGTACGCTCCGCTGACGAGCGCCGCCTTTGACGACCTCGGCGCATATAATTTTGAAGTCCGTGCCATTGGCAATCCGCAGGCGCTGATCAGTTCCCTCCGCCGCGCGATTCACGACATGAATCCTGATCTCGTCTTCGGTGACATCCAGACCGCCAACGAACTTGTAAGCGATACGCTGACCTCACAGGCGCTGGTGGCGGAGCTATCGTCCTTCTTTGGTGTGCTGGTGCTGCTTCTGGTCTGCGTAGGCCTCTATGGAAGCATGGCCTACCATGTAGCCACGCGAACCAGGGAAATCGGCGTACGCGTAGCGTTAGGGGCGCCTCGGAAGGGTTTGATCTGGATGGTAACACGCGAGACGTGCAGAGAACTCGCCATCGGCGCTACATTGGGAATCGTCTCCACGATTTCAGCGGCTCAATTGTTCAAAGCGATGCTGTTTGGTCTCAGCCAGACGGATCCGTTTTCGATGGGCACAGCGATTGTGGCCCTGGCCTTCGTTTGCCTGGTTGCCGCGATAGTGCCAGCGCACCGCGCGATGCGCGTCGATCCGATTGCGGCGCTCAGGCATGAGTGAGGAGAAATGAAGATGTGGGGCCGCGTACGCTCCTGGTTGCACGCCACGATGCGTCGTTCGCGCATGGAAGGGGAGATGGATGCGGAGTTGCGCTTCCACATCGAGGCGTTCGCGGAGGATTTGGTGCGCAATGGCGTACCGCGCGAGGAGGCGTGGCGCCGGGCACGGATCGAGTTTGGCGGCCTGGAACGCGTCAAGGAAGAATGCCGCGACGCCCGCGGCTTTAACTTCGTCGAAAGCCTTGTGCAGGACTTAGGTTATGCCTTGCGCGTGTTGCGGAAGAATCCGGGATTCACTCTTGTAGCCATCCTTACGCTCGCACTGGGGATTGCCTCCAACACCGCAATCTTCAGTATCTTGGAGGCAGTTCTCCTTCGGCCACTTCCATACAAGGACCCCGAGAGCTTGGTTGTAGTTGCCGATCGTCAGGCCGCCGAACACGGTGGTTTCCTTTACAAAGACTTCCAGACATGGGAATCACAACTACGCAATTTCCAGAGTATTGCGATTTACTACCGAAATACAGGCATTTCTCGCGTGACCCTGACCGCCAGCAACGAGCCACAGGCCGTGAAAGCCGGGTTTGTTTCTGCAGACTTTTTCCCGACGATGGGAGTCTGGCCGGAGCTTGGACGGACCTTCACTTCTGAAGAGGAGTTGGATCAGGTCCACGTTGTTGTCTTGAGCCATGGTTTATGGATTCGCCGGTTCGGCGGTTCGCCAGAGGTAATCGGCCAGAACCTCCAAATCGACGGCATCGAGTGGAAGATCATTGGCGTGATGCCTACAACCTTTTATTTCCCTAATAAGGATCAGCAATTCTGGGCGCCCCTAACCACCAACCGGTCTTGGCAAGAGGCGGCGCTGACGACAAAGATTGATCCGAGCAATACGCGCCTTTTCTACGCGCGATGGATCGTTGTCGGCCGCCTTAAAGCAGGAGTGGGCATTCAGCAGGCACAGGCAGAAATCGACTCGCTCTTCGCTCACCTCGCGGAATCCGACCCCGATCCGAACCGTGCGTCGGTCAGAGTCTTTCCCCTTGGCACTAACGTGAGCGGCAATGCCCGCCTAGCTCTGTTCGCCCTGTTTGGCGCTGTAGTTTCTGTGTTGCTGATCGCCTGTAGCAACGTAGCGAATCTGGTTCTTGCGCGTGGGGCAGGCCGCACTCATGAGATGGCCTTGCGCACGGCTCTTGGAGCGGGACGCGGCCGGCTCACTCGACAACTCTTCACCGAGAGCGCACTGCTTGCTTTGGTTTCAGGCTGCTTGGGTCTAGCGCTCGCCTCGTTCTTCTTACATGCTCTACTAGCCTTTGGCCCACGCGACATTCCCCGGCTGGACGAAGCGCGGGTCGACGCTCGTGTACTCGGCTTCACATTGGCCGTCTCACTGCTCGCGGCAGTGGTTTTCGGGCTGGTCCCGGCTTGGAGAATATCCCAGAGTGACCCGCAAGAGTGGCTAAAGGGGGCATTCAGAAGTGCGTCCGGTTCGTTGGCGCTGAGGCGCATCCGAAACGCTCTCGTGGTGCTGGAATTCGCGCTGGCCATCGTCCTGCTAACTGGTGCAGGTCTGCTGGTCCGGAGTTTTCTAGCGCTCGAAGAAGTTGACCTGGGTTTTCAACCCGAGCGACTGCTAACCATGCGTGTAACTATGCCTGCGGATGTCTCCCAAGCGAGGACGATAGCATTGCACGAGGAAACCCTCGAACGCGCGGCCGCATTGCCGGGAGTGAAAGCGGTCGGCGCAATCTCTGACTTATTCGAATTGGGCGACCTGGGAAACCTTGGCCTAAGGGCGATTGAAGGCCGAGAGCCGGAACCTCCCGACAAGTGGACGCCTCTCATTTGGCAAACGGTTAGCGGAGACTATCTGTATGCCATGGGAGCATTACTCTTGCGAGGGCGTGTTTTTTCCCAGCAGGACACCGCAGACTCTCCCCTTGTTGGGCTTATTGATGAGAATATGGCCCGGCGCTACTGGTCCAGCGAAGACCCCATTGGCAAGCGGTTCAAAGGACAAGATCCGCGCGGACGCAACGATGGCTGGATAACCGTCATCGGCGTTGTCGGAAATATGCGGCGCAATGGCCTTCAGCGCGACCCCGTTCCGCATATTTTTGAATGGTACAAACAGTCTGGAAGCACGCCTAGGGACCTTGTCGTCCGGACCACAGGCGACCCGCGAATAGTCGCCGCCACACTTCGCTCGTTGGTTCGCAGCCTCGATCCAGTCACGATTCTCTCCCCGGTCACCACGATGAGCGACCAACTCTCGGAGCAGCTCTCACCGCGGCCTTTTTGCATTGATGCATTACACGGTGGCACAGCGCACGCAGGAGATCGGCATCCGAATGGCGCTGGGCGCGCGGCGCAGCGACATAATGCGGTTCGTGATTCGTGAAGGCGCGCTTTTAGCGCTGGCGGGTGTCAGCATCGGCATTTTCGCGGCCCTCGCATTGACGAGACTTATATCCAGCTTGCTTTTTGGTGTAGGCGCTAGCGATCCGGCCACTTTCGTGGGCGTGGCCGCGCTGCTGATGGTCTTCGCTCTGGTTGGGTGCTATGTTCCCGCGCGACGGGCGATGAGAGTTGATCCCATGGTGGCGCTGAGATATGAGTGATGGCTAGGGTCGTGGCAAACATTCCGCAAATCACGCGTGACGAAGTATGACGATGTGGAGCCGAGTTCGGTCGTGGTTGCGCAGCATGATGCATCTCTCGCGTATGGAGAGCGAGATGGACGCGGAGTTGCGTTTCCACGTTGAGGAGTATGCCGAGGATTTGGTGCGCAGCGGCGTGCCTCGCGAAGAGGCGCTGCGGCGGGCGCGCATCGAGTTTGGCGGCATCGAGAGCGCGAAGGAGGAATGCCGTGAGGCGCGTGGAATCAGCTTTGTCGACAGCCTGGTGCAGGATCTGCGTTTCGGCACACGCATGCTGCGCAAGAATCCGGGATTTACCGCCGTGGCAGTGCTGACGCTGGCCCTTGGGATTGGCGCGAACACGGCGGTATTCACGGTGGTCAACGGAGTGTTGCTGCGATCCATGCCCTTCCCCGAAGCGGATCGCTTGTTCCTCGTTTCGTTGAACACGGGATTCCAACAATTCGAATGGCAACCTGAAGTTTCAGACCGTGATTACTTGGCATTTCGCCGTCAGGAGCAATCCTTCGAACAAGTCGCCTCTTTTAGCCAAGGAAGCACTGCAAATCTAACAGGTGCCGGTGACCCAGTCCACATTCAGGTGGCGTATGTAACCACTGAGTTCTTCCAGACGCTTCGGACAAATCCGGCCATCGGCCGAGGATTTGCTGCCGGGGAAGACGAGCCGGGGCGCGACAATGTCGTTGTGCTGAGCAACGAGCTCTGGAAGGAGCGATTTGGCGCAGGTCCTGAAATTTTAGGAAAAACAATCCGACTCGATGGCATCAGCCGCACGGTGATCGGCATCATGCCACCCGGATTCGAGTTTCCTGGCGTAAAGGTGTGGATGCCGCTAGCCATCCGCGTCGACGAGCACAATTCCTTCATGCGACCTGTGGTTGGGCGGGTTAGAAGCAGTGTCACGCCTCAACAGGCGCTGGCGGAGCTGAAAACCGTCGCCAAACACTTGGGGCCAGAAAGAGACCGGATGCCGCTGATTCTTCCATTAAGGGATTTATTGGTGGCGAACATCCGCCCATCATTGCTGGTGTTCGCGGGGGCAGTGGCATTCGTGCTCCTGATTGCCTGTGCGAATGTGGCCAATTTATTTTTGGCTCGAGCAACCGGCCGGTTCCAGGAAATGGCGGTGCGCAGTGCTTTGGGCGCCGGCCGCTGGCGCCTAATGCGGCAGTTGCTTGCAGAGAGCACGCTGATTTCACTGGCGGGCGGCGCGGCTGGAATCTTGCTGGCCTTCTGGGGTGTTCGGGCACTGATGGCTCTGGCGCCTGCGGGAAAAGTCCCCCGGATGGAAATGATTCGAATCGATGGGTGGGTGCTGGCCTTCACGTTTGGTCTTTCGGTTATCACAGGCGTGGTGTTCGGGCTGGCGCCGGCCTTCCGAGCAACACGTCATGGCGCGCGCGAATCGTTGGGTCAGGCCGCACGTGGCGTGATTGGCGGACGAGAAAGGTTACGAAGCGCACTGACGGTCTCCGAGATGGCCCTTGCGCTCATCCTGCTCACGGGGGCGGGTTTGATGCTGAAGAGCTTTCTGCGGCTGCGGGCTGTGAATCCTGGCTTTTCGCCGCATAGCGTAATGACCATGACCGTGGACTTGCCGGATTCTGAGTATCGCACCGCAAACCAGATGCAGGCGTTTCATACGCGAATGCTCGGGGAGCTTTCGCGGCTACCCGGCGTACTTGCTGCAGGCGCAGTGAACTGGATACCACTTGGCGAAACTCTGGCTGAGGGCACTTTCCAAGTGGAAGGCAGCAAGCGACCACCGGGTTTCATGGTGGACAAGCCGTGCGTTAGTCCTGGCTATTTCAAGGCGATGGGCATGCCGGTGTTGCGCGGGCGCGACTTCACCGAAAGTGACAGCGCGACGACTCCTCGCGTTGTGATCGTAAGCCAGACCGTCGCCCGAACGCTCTGGCCCGGGCAAGATCCCATTGGCAAGCGCATTTCGATGCAAGATGAACCCAAGCCCGAAGATTGGCTCACGGTGGTTGGGGTAGTGGATGATGTGAAGCAGCAAGGGTTGGCGAAAGGATCGGAACCGGCCATCTACCAACCTTATCTTCAGGTTTCGCAACCATTCTTCCTCAACCACATGACATTCATGGTGAGAACCGCCTTGGGGCCAGAGAGCGTCGCTTCCGGGATGCGCGCCGTTCTGCGAAATGTGGACAAGAACGAGCCAATCTCGATCCGCTCCATGGACAGCCTGATTGCCACGACAACAGCCGAGCCGCAATTTCAGGCAAGACTGCTGGCCACGTTTGCAGTGGTGGCGCTAGCTCTCACCATTGTGGGCATCTATGGCGTGCTGGCGTACTCCGTGGCGCAACGCACCCGCGAGATCGGCGTGCGCATGGCGCTAGGCGCTCAGAGCAGGGACGTGATGCAGATGCTCCTGAGAAAAGCGCTGGTCCTTATGTCCATGGGAATCATTTTGGGAGGGGCCGGTGCGTTCGCGTTGACTCGCGTCCTCACAAAGTTTCTGTTTGAAGTCAAACCGACTGATGTGCCCACCTTTGCGGCGGTCGCTTTGACGCTGGTTCTTTCGGCTCTAGCAGCATGTTATGTCCCGGCGAGGCGGGCGATGAAGGTCGATCCGATGGTGGCGCTGAGGTATGAGTGAGGAGAAATGACGATCTGGAGCCGTTTTCGGTCTTGCGTGCTGGCGATCCTGGGGCGCGCCGGGATGGAAAGTGAGATGGATGCGGAGCTGCGTTTTCACATCGAAGCATTCACAGAGGACTTGGTCTGCAGCGGCGTGCCTCGCGACGAGGCTTTGCGGAGAGCGCGGTTGGAGTTTGGCGGAATTGAACGCTCGAAAGAAGAATGCCGCGACGCCCGCGGCGTTAACTTCATCGAAAGCCTCATCCAGGACCTTCGCTATGGCTTGCGCATGCTGTGCAAGAATCCAGGATTTGCTTCCACCGTAATTCTCACGTTGGGATTGGGAATCGGACTGAACTCGGCAATTTTCACCGTAGCAAGCGGCTTCCTTCTCCGCGAGCCTCCGGTTAAGGATCCGCCTAATGTGGTTATGTTGACGATGGTGAATCCTGCGGAAAGCTGGGATCGGAACCCACTTACGCCAACAGAATTCTCGGCTCTGCGCGGTCAGGTGCATTCATTCGAGGGCATGGCAGCAGTCTTGATTGAGAATCTGCCGTTGATTGGGCGAGGCGACCCGGAAAGCGTCACAGTCGCCCGGGTGACCTCCAACTATTTTGCACTTCTTGGTGTCCCTGCCCACCTGGGGCGAACGTTTGCGCCGGGTGAGCGTCCAGCGACACAACAGTTCAACGTGATAATCAGCAGCGATCTGTGGCAACGAAAGTTCAACGCCGATGCTGCAATCGTCGGCAAGACGGTTACGCTAGGTGGGCAAATCTACACAGTCGTTGGCATTATGCCGGAGCAGTTTAAGTACGCACTTATGCCGTGTGCAATCTGGATTCCAGATTCATTTGCTGCGCAGACCGTTGGTTCTGCGCAGCGTGAAGACCGAAATCTCTACGTTTTCGCAAGGCTCAAAACAGGTGTGACTCTTCGAGAAGCCCAGGTCCAGACGAACGCGATTCTCGAACGCCTGGCGCACGACAGTCCCGTTGATAGGGGTTGGGTTGCAAATGTGATGACGCTCCAGGCCGCTTTGGTCGAAGAGGGCACTCGAACTGCGGTCCTGCTCTTAATGGGGGTCGTAGTGTTTGTTCTCCTAATCGCATGCGCCAACGTCGCAGGCATTTTCCTTGCCCGCTATGCTGATCGCGAGGTTGAATTCGCCGTTCGCGCAGCTCTGGGGGCCCGGCGCTCAAGGTTGATTCAACAGTTGCTCGGTGAGAGTTTGTTCCTTGCACTCCTTGGAGGCGGTTTCGGTCTGCTGCTATCGCTCTGGGGTGTTCATCTGCTGCGGGCTAAACTTAGTTTCAACGCTGAGACTGCCTGGCTAGCTGGAAAAGTCCAAGTCGACAGCAAGGTCTTTCTTTTCACTTGCGTCATTTCCTTGCTAACCGTGCTGTTGTTCGGAGTGCTGCCAGCACTCAAGAGCTCGAAACTTGAAATACAGGCGGGCCTGCACGGCGGTGGATCAACACCGTCTCATGGTCGAAGAGAAAGTCGTCTGCGGAGTGGATTCGTGGTCGGCCAGATCGCATTAACTGTAATACTGATCGCCGCAACAGGGACATCAATCCAACTTGTGACGAGAGAAATGCGGGCTCGACTGGGGTTTGATCCCAAAGGCGTACTTTCTGTGGATCTCTCACTTCCCAGTTCGAAGTATCCCACGATTGACAGCCAAGCCGCGTTTTTCAGCGAAATTGTCCAGCGAAGTCAAGGGCTCCGCGGAGTTCAGTTTGCGGCTGTAACCCAGGAAGTTCCAGAATCGTTCCCACGCCGAGTCGCATTTGAAGCAGGAGTCCCCCCGGCCTCAAGACCGGAGGAGCGACCTCAGGCTGGGGGTTACTTTGTTTCTCGCGATTATTTTCAGGTGATGAAGATTCCCCTTCTGAGGGGGCGAGCGTTCTCAAGCTCTGACAGCGCGCGCTCGCTAAGGGTCGCCGTCGTCAACGAAACTCTTGTGAGGCAGTATTTTCCGAATGCCGACCCGATCAGCGGGTTCATTCGCACTTACGGAACCCCCCTGAGCCCGCCGGTTTCGCGCCAGATCGTAGGAGTTGTGGCAGACGTGATCGACCGTGTGGGACAAAGAGAGAACGTACCCCAGATTTATGTGCCCTTTGTTCAAGACCCAATGAACACCATGAAACTCGTGATTCGCGTGAACGGGGATCCAAGTGCTCTTGCAGCCGCTGTGCGCGACTCGATTTGGGCAATCGACAAAGAACAACCGATTGGGGACATCAAGGTGATGACCCAGGTGATTGGGGCAAAAGGTGCTAATGACCGTTTCTTGGGCTGGATGCTTGCCGGCTTCGCGAGCACTGCGTTTGGGCTCGCGACAATCGGAATCTTTGGTGTAGTCGCCTACACAGTTGCGCAGCGGACTCACGAGATCGGGGTGCGGATGGCACTCGGCGCACAAAAAGGCAATGTCTTCCGTTTGATCGTGGGTAGGGGAATCTTTCTCGCTACAGTTGGAACGGCGATGGGATTCATCGGGGCAGTTGTCGTCGTTCGAATTCTCTCCAGCGCCGCTTACTCAGATTCATGGTTTAGCGCATTATTGATTCTTGTCATCGCACCGGCGAGCGTCATATTGGCGGCCCTATTCGCATCCTACATTCCAGCGCGACGCGCGATGCGCGTCGATCCAATGGTTGCGTTGCGTTATGAATAAGAAGGAGCGCGATCGCAGATAAACCGCAGTGTACGATCACTGTCTCGTCGGTCCGTCGCGTTCAGTACTCGGCCTGTTTCCGCGTCATCTCTTACACGCTCTCAGTGCAGCCTCTGCTGTTTAGGGTTCGTTTTATGGCAGTAGCCCCGTTATCCGCAGAATCGCTCCGCATCGCGGATACCGCTTGCTGATTTCGTCGTCCAAGTATTTGCCGACCCGTGTAACCCGCGATAGCGAGGAGTATTGCCGCAACTACAACCATGTCTTGAACAAGATGACAGGGCAGGCAAGCCGAACATGGGTGCCGAATTTTGGGATAAAACGTATATCAAAAAATGGATAGAACGCGCGGCACTTACTTTGGATTTGGTCGGCGGAGAGTGGCCAACTATATCCGCATCTGGCTCCAAATTGACTCCAATTGAAGCTTGGCGG
>Ga0209056_10002191_pt1 | contig 21210 bp, 13 predicted proteins | sample GraSoiAngelo_114_FD_185876 | JGI IMG/M metagenome (GOLD analysis project Ga0209056, IMG submission 185876) | Grasslands soil microbial communities from the Angelo Coastal Reserve, California, USA - 14_0903_13_40cm (SPAdes) (version 2) | ecosystem: Environmental > Terrestrial > Soil > Grasslands...
AAATCTCTGAATTTGTCCCTGCGCGCCTAGCACCTTTTGCGTCAGTTGCGCCGCTACCTTGAGATTCGCTACGTGGCGGAAGATTCATCCGTGGCGGGGATCAAGGTAGCGGCGCAACTGACGCAAAAGGTGCTAGGCGCGCAGGGCGACAAATTCAGAGATTTCTTCGAAGATCCGAACAAGCTGCTGCAAATGATCCTCGCGGCGGAAAGCGCGCGCGCCGGCGGTGGTGGAGGCGGAGGAGCAGGTGGGCCGGGGCACGGTTCGGGCGGGCAGGGGCCGGGCTTTGGTTTGGGCGGCGGTGGCATGGGCGGTAGCGGCACTGGCAGTGGGAGCGGAGGCTCCGGCGGATCCGGCACGGGCGGCGGCGGCGGAACGAGCATGTGGGAACCCAGCGGAGGCCGTGGGGGTGCGGGCGGCGGGGGATTGGGAACTGGTGGTCTCGGAACTGGCACTGGCGGAAGCGGCACGGGCACAGGCACGGGTGGCGGTGGAGGAGCAGGTTCTGGCGCACGAGGAACTGGCAGCGGTGCAGGTGGGGGAACGGGAGTCGGCGGTGGGATGGGTGGGGGCGCTGGCGAAGGAACCACACCGGGAAGATGGCAGACTGCATCGGCGATGTTGCGCGGGGCCATGGGGGGCGGAACAGGGGGCGTGCCAGGAATTCCTGGTGTACCAGGAGAAGGCGGCGGCGGTTTTTCAGTGGCGGAAGAGGATGTACGCTCGATGCTGGGATTGTTTGCGCAGCTGGGAAAGTCGCGCAAAGATCCGGAGGCGCGGATGGACGCCCCGACCTTCCAATCCCGCTTGAGCACCATGCCGGTGCGAGCACAATTCACGCTGCAGCAGGCGTTGGCGGGACTTGCGGCGCAAGCGCCGGATTCCAAGCCGGACAAGCCGATGCTGTTGAAACTCGCGGAGCACGTGGCGATTCGCTTCGCGCTGGACAGTTACGAGAAGGGCGAGCTGCGCGTGAACGCGGTGAAACAATTGCTGGACCGCATGAACACGGAGATTGAAGCGCTGCGCAAGATTCTGGGCACGCAGGAAGAGATGATGGCGCACGCGGGACTCTCGGTGCAGTCGTACACGGAGCTGCTGGATCAGGAGTTCTGGGAGCAGGTGCCGGAAGAAAACAAGAAGGAAGTGCTGACGTCGGAGGAAGCGTGGTGTGTGCCGCCGCGGAACGTGCGAGCGTTCCTGGAAGACATGTTGCGGCGCGGAGAGCTCAAGACGGTAAATGAGATCCTGATGAAATATGCGTCGTGCGTGGGACTGGAAGCACCGGAAGCGCGGCGCACGACGGCGATCGGATTATCGGATCTGGGCGAACTCTACGGTAGCGGCGACGGCAGCGCGTTGATGGATGCGATCCGGCGACTTGGCAACCAGCTGGCGATTGAGCGCGAACCGGAATTGCAGACATTGATTAGCGCGGCGTTTGTGCGGCTGAGCCAGGAAGCGGCGTCGAAGCGCTGCTACCCGGCGATGCAACAAGCGCTATCCTCGCTCGACAACGTAGAGGCGCAGAGGCCGGGATCCACGCAGAGCCTGCGGCCGCGCATCGGCGCGGAAGAGCGCCTGCCGGAATTCATCGAGGAAGCGCTGCGGAGCGGCCACATCGCGGACGGGATGTCGGAGATTCTGGGGCTGATGCCCAAAGCGACGCTGCATTATGCGACGAACCGGTTCGGACATTGCGGATTCCGCGAAGATTGCGAATTGCTTTGCGACGTGGTGCGGGGGCTGGGAGAGGACGCGACGCAACGGCTGATCGAGACCTTGCAGACGGCTCCCGCGGGGGAAGCGGCCGAGGCCATTGGTCTTCTGAGCCAGCTTTCACCGGAGAGCGTGGAGAAAATCCTGCCACTGCGATTGTCGCAATGGCCGCGCTCCGCGCATGACCGCACGGTGCGCCAGCTTTCCGCGACCCCGGCAGAGCCGCGGGCGCGGTTGCTAGTCGCGCTCTACGATTCGCTGGACGTGATGATCCGCCCCCTAGCCATCGATGAAATGGGCATGAGCGGGGAGGGCGCCTGCATTCCCAAGCTCATCGAACTGGCGCAGAACGATGCGATTCCTGGATTTACCCGAGTCAAGGCGATCGAAGCGATCGGGAGATTGCGCGCGTCTGCTGCCAGCGCGCTTTTGCAGCATATTTTGGACACCCGGCAAGTGTGGCGCTGGGTGTACCCGAATGAATTGAGGATTGCGGCAGCGCAGGCGCTGATCCGAGTCGATCCCAGCGTGGGAATGGAAAAAGTCGCGGCGAGCGGTATCGACCGGAAAGAATTGACGCTCGAACCTGCGGATCCCGAGGCGAATGCCTCGGTGATCCGGCAGAGGCGCTACGCTCGTTTGAAGCTTTCACGCAACCTGATTGCGGTGACGACAAATTTGAGGGAAAACTTCAGGCTTTCGATCCCGGAAATGAACTTGGGAGGCGGAATCGGTTCCGGGGAACGCCATCTGGCGCCGGGTTCGCTGCTGTCGCTGAAATTTTCGCTAGGGGTGCGCCACATCAAAGCGCAAGCCATCGTGCGCGGAGCGCGGCCGCAGGCGATGGCCTTCGAATTCGTCGAGATGGACCTGGATGAACGGTACCGGCTGCGAAAACTGCTGCTGGAACTTGGTGGCCTGCCGATGGTTGCGCAGGTGACCAATCGCACGCGCCGGCGAGGGCGCGTGGCCATCTCAAGAAACTAGATTCGGCGCCAAGGAAGTTTTGCGCGTGGCGGATGTCCCTCCTTCCCACCTGTCCTCTCCGGTGCCTTACCCGTCCGCTCGTTCAGGGTGCCCACCCGGCCTTCAGACGCCTTGACATCCGGGGCACATGGAACCTCTGTACCATTGCGGGGGTACAGTGCCTGGCCCTACGGTACTAGAGAGGGAGTCCCATTCGGGACGCACGCGGCATGGAATGAAATCAGACCCAAAACCAACGCCGGGACGCGCTTTCGTAAGAAGTCTGAACATCTTGCTGAAGTTCGCGCGCCTGTACGGGTATGGGCACGCACGCACCATCGAATTACTCCAAGTCGCCGGGCAGGAGTTGCGCACGGCAATCCCCCTCGGATCGGAAGGGGGGCTTCTTCTGGGCGCGACGGGTTCTCAGCTCCTGCTCGATGGCGTACCGCTGGAAGGCGCACCCGCTGAAAAACAATTCGCGCAGTTGTTGTCCGCCGCAGGGCTGGCCAGCGTGCAGTTCTTCTCATGCGTGACGCAAGACGAGCTGGGACGGTTCGTATGTTCGTTTCCCACCGGCAAAGCCAAACCTGCCGAGTTGGCGCTGCAATTGAAGTCCGCGCTCGCCGGGGCGCGTGGAATCCGCATCAATGAGATCTGCTTCGTGGCCACGGATTCGCGGCTGAAGGAAGCGAGCATGGCCGCGCAATTGGCGGCCGCATCGCTCGGTAAGGATCAGGACAAGTTTACGGAGTGGCTGAACAACCCGCATAAATTGCTCGAATTGATTGCTGCTGCCCAGGGTGCGAAGGGCGATGGCGCCGCCGGAACTGGATTGGATGGACACGGGATGGGAGGCACCGGCCCCGGTGGCGGAGGGCCAGGTGGTGGAGGCCCTGGAGGAGGTGGACCAGGCGGCGGAGGACCGGGTTTTGGAGGTCCGGGAGGTGCGGGCCCCGGTGGCGGAGGTCCCGGCAACGGCCCGGGCGGCGGGGGATGGGGTGGCGGCGCGTCGGCAATTGACATGTGGCCCGGAACTGGCAGCAGCAGCGGCGCGACACTTGTTTCTGGAGTGGTGGCCGGCCTTGCGAGCGGAGCTCCTGGCGGAGGCGGCGAGCCGACGGAAGAAGAACTCCTCAAGATTCTTGGCGCGCTAACGAGCTTCGGAAGCATCGGCACGGGGCAGAGCGGTTTGGCAGCGGCAGGCGCATTCCAGGAGCAGGTCTCGCAGTTGCCAGGCAGCGCGCAAGACACCTTGAAACAGGCGCTTGCAGCCCTGGCCGCGCAAGCACCGGATGCCAAACCGGATGAGTCCGTGCTGGTGCAGCTGGCGGAGCACCTGGCGATTCGTTTCGCGCTCGAGCGGTTTGAACGCGGCGAGGTGAAGGTCAACGCAGTCCGGCAGATGCTGGATCGCATGAATCAGGAAATTGAAAACCTCCGGAAAATCCTTGGCGCGCACGAAGACAAGATGAGCGACGCCGGGATATTCGCCGAGTCGCACCGTGAAATTCTGGACCGGCAGTTCTGGGCAGCAGTGCCGGAGAGCGGCAAGCGCGCGGTGCTGATGTCCGGCGAGGCGTGGTGCATTCCGCCGCGCAATGTGCAGTCCTACGTCGGCGAATTGATCGAGCACGGAAATGTCGCTGAAGCTATCAGCATTCTTCAGAATTATGCGGCGTGCGCGGACAGCGAAGATGCCGATGCGCGGAAGAAGACCGCCGTCGGACTCTCAGAAATGGCCGAGCTGTATGCGAAGGCCGATCCAAAATTGCTCAGCGAGGCGCTTCGGCACCTGGGAGTGCGGCTCAGCCTCGAGCAGGACATGGAGATGCAAGGGCTAGTCAGTGCGGCGTTTGTGCGCTTGAGCCAGGAGGCCGCGACCAGCCGGTACTTCCCGGCGATGGAGCAGGCGCTTGATTTGGTGGCGGGAGTGGAGGCCCAGCGGCCGGGAATCGCGCGCAGCTTGCGCTCGAAGATGGGCATCGAAGACCGCGTGCCGGATTTTGTGGATGAAGCCTTGCGGGCGCGGCACGTCGCGGCCGGATTGACGAATGTTCTGAAACTCTTGCCGCAAACGACGATGGAACAGCTGGCGACGCGCTTCAATCGCTGCAGCTTGCGCGACGATGCCGAGCACGTAGCCAATCTGGCCGGCGATCTCGGGGAAGAAGCCTTGCAATACCTGCGCAGCACGGTTCGCGGCGGGCCCATCGCGGAAGCCGTGGAAATGACCGGCCTGCTAAGCAAGCTCGATCCGCAATCGGTCATGGTTTATCTGCCGGGAAGAATCAAGGACTTTCCGCGGACCTCGCAGGATCGCGTGATTCGCCAGGTTTCGGGCAGCGGCGTGCCGAGAAGGTGCCAGATCTTGCTTGAACTGCTCGATCACGTGGACCCCCTCGTGATGCCGCTGGTGATTGATGAAATCGGCGTGGCGGCAGACCGTGAAGCGCTTGGCAAGCTGCTCACCATGGCCGACGGAGATTTACCCACCGGGGCCAGCGCATATTTGCGGGTAAAAGCCGTGGAAGCGCTGGGCCGGATCCACGCGCCAGAATCCGTGAGCACGCTGAAGCGCATCCTCGAGACAAAGAAAATATTTGGCTGGGCGCATCCGCAGGAATTGCGCATCGCCGCGTATCAGGCGCTGGAAAAGCTCGAGCCGGAATGGGCCCTCGCGTTTCTGCCCAGGGGCGGGATCGAGCGGGAAGACCTGGCGCTTGCTCCGCTGACCGTGCAACCCGTTTCGAAGTTTGTGCGCCAGCGGCGGCACACGCGCGTGCGGCTGAAGAAGACGATCCGGGCGGTATGCACGAACCTCAAAGAGGGTTGCTCGATGGACATCAAGACCGCCAGCCTGACGGGAGGCGTCGCCACTCTCAGCCGGCACTTGATTCCCGGGACGCAAGTCCAATTGCGGTTGCAGGTCGGCCTGAGAAACCTGCAGGCCACGGCGCTCATGCGCGACTCGCGGGCGCAGGACATGTCGTTCGAAATCGTGGACATGACGCTCGAGGAGCGCAGCAAGTACCGGCGCATGCTGGCGGGAAATCTCTCGCGCGGTTCCAGCAGTCCAGGCCTCGCCGAAAGCGAAGTGATTCCCATGCCAGCTGTCGCCAACTCCCGCTAGCCTTCTTCGTTGCGTGGCTTCATATCTCATCCCCAGCCCGGCTCTCTTTTTTGCATTTCTCTCTTAACAAACCAGGTACTGTTCTTGTAAGCTACTCCATGTGGAAAACTGTGCCCTGACCACCGTGGGGGCGTTTTTGTTTTTGGGCCCTACCCACCGGGGGCCGGATATGCCTGCGTCAGGCAGGCCTGCCAACCGCTTTCTTTCCCAACTCCATCTCAGGATCCGCCATGAAACGCAAAAAACTGAATGTCAAACAGCTTTGGATACAATTCAAATCCCGCCCGTTTTAACCTTGTCGAAGGCCATTGCAACGATCAAAGCGAATTCCTCACGATGGGCCGGTGAGGAAGGTCACAAGTTCGCGTGGCAGGAAGGCTATGCGGCCTTCAGTGTCAGCGCGTCGGTGATTCCCATCGTGATTCGGTACATACGGAATCAGGAAGAGCATCACAAGAAAATGGATTTTGGTGCGGAGTTTGTTGCGTTGTTGAAGAAACATGGAATCGAGTTTGATCCGAAATATGTTTTTGGTTAGGTGCCGCACCTACGGTGCTCATAATTTTTTTGCTCTTTAACCCAGCCCTAACGGGCTGGGCTAAACGGTGACGCGCCTCCGGCGCTTGAGGAACGGGTTGACGCATCGAGCAGAAGCGCGGCGAGCGGGCCCTGCTGCGCGTTCTCGTGGCGCAGCCATTCTTGGCTGTGCCTCAGCCCGTGCCTCGTAGGGGCGGGGCTTGCCCCGCCCTCTCTTTTCTGAAGCGCCGGAGGCGCGGCATAGGTTAGCCCTGCGGGTAAGCGCTGGGTGCGTGGTATATAAGACGCGGAGCACCGGAGGTGCGGCATAGATTAGCTTTGCAGTTTTCGAAGTCAAAATGGAAATTCTGGCTCAATATCTCGCCCTACCAAAATCATCATTGTTTGGGCGAACCAGTCCTGCCGAACCGACTGTGATTTTGATCAGCAATTTGTAAAGGAGTGCAAATGAACTATTCACGTCTCGCGCTGGCGGCGCTTGGTGGCACGGTCGCGTCTTTTGCCTTTGGTTTCTTAGTGTTTTGGCTGCTGCCAGGTCTTATCAAAGAAGGCCACAAGTACCCGGCCGTATTCCGACCTAAGGAAGAAATGATGAAGGTTATGCCAGTTGCATTCGTCGCAACTTTCATATCGATCCTGGTTGTCGCCATAATTTTCGCAATGAACCATCAGGGCGGATCGGGCACTACGGAAGGTGCGCGCTTCGGCGTTCTCATTGGCATTTTCGTGGTTTGCGCATTTGTGCTGCACAACTACGTGAACCTGAACATCGGGCTGAGACTCACTCTGATGCAGGCTGCGGCTTACTTCGTCCAGTGGACTATCGTCGGAATAGTCATCGGTCTTATTTACAAACCCCTCGCTACACCATAATCGTGAATATAACTTAGGAGTCAAAGACCGCACCCTTTGGAATACCAAATGCCAAAGGGTGCGCCACCCGCCGCCCGCCGCTTACTTTTTCTGCTGTGCCGCCGGAGCCGGTTCGCTCGTCGGGGGAACAATGTTCTTGAGCCGCATGTAGGTGACCAGATTGCCGTAGTGTTCCATGTCATGCGCGTTGTTAATGTTCAGCACACCGAATTTGGGCATATCCATGCCGAACAGCTTCACCATTTGCGCGCCGGACGCATCCGTCATGCCGTCATAAGCTTTGTCACAGTAGGCGAGCGCACCTTTGAGCGCGGCAACGAGATCGGCTTTCGTGGTCTTGGTCTCCTCGATTTTGAGGCCGGGATTCGTCTCCCCGAGTGCCAGCGAGCAAAAATTATATTGGGCGTCCGCGACATGCCCCACAATCTGGCCGTAGCTGCGGACGGAGTCAGTGGGCTTGAAGTTGTAGTTCTCTTCGGGCATTTTTTCAGCGGAACTGACGAGGATGGTTTTCATCCTTGCGTAGAAGATTTTATTGTACGTGCTGAACGGACCTTGTGAAGCCTGCTCTCCCTTGCTGTTCGAGGCCCCCTGCAGAGCTTTGGAATCCTGTGCGAAAGCCGCCGTGGATACCAGGAACAACACCACTGCTGACGCCATAGCTTGGAATTTCATTTGACTCTCCTGACTGCGCAGATTTAGCGCCGACACCTCGAGCGCTGCTTCTATATACGCTGGTGGGTCCCGTTTCATTTCAGGGGGGCTGTTCCGGCAGCAAAGTAGTTCGCCACCTTCTGGCCCTTACCGGGAGCCCGAGGACAGACGGAACGCTTTCAGATGTTTGTTTGACAAGACTAGTTTGGCTCATAACGATTGGAGGTTCTCGGAGTAGGGGAAACTTCCCGTCTGGTCCCCCGGTTCCAAATGCCAAGGGTGTGCCACCAGCCCTAGTGGCTCATATGGCGCGTGCTATCCTATCCGACAAGGCGTGAGGCGATATCGTGAGATCCGCGACCGCAGCTGCTGAACCTCGAGCGCACCATTTCGCTCCCCAGTGTTGGCTTGCCGGATTTACTGACACCGGAGAGAAAGACGGACGATTGTGGGTGACCGATCTGAAGAGACAGAAGCAATGGCCCAGTAATCCGGAGAACACAGCTCACCGCCGCGACTTCTATCGACTTTCAGATGCGGATTCGAGGGATCCGGTCGCATTCGAGAAATTGTTTTCTCGCATCGAGGGCGCATTCGCTCCGCTCCTCAAAGCCATGAACGAGCGGCCTCGTGGTCCGTATCGAGATGAGTGGGAATCTCTCTTCATGTACATGGCCGTCCAATGAATGAGGGTGCCGGCCTTCCGCCCCATGTTGCTTCGAGTAGCGGACGGAATCAATCACCGGTTCTTGGAAGAAGCGCTCGCGACTCCCGAAACATGGGGAGCTTGGCTCAAGAAACTTGGGATTCCGCCCGATGCGCCGGGCGCGGAGTACGACAAGATGGTGGAATTTGAGCGCGGCCATCAATATACCCTGTCGGCCGAGCCGGAGTGGCTCTTATACAGAGGATTCAAAGCATTGGAGGGCGTCGCTTCGTGTCTCGCGGAACGACATTGGAGAGCATCCATCAGCATGCCCGGTGGTTTCATCGGCTCAGACAATCCGGTCGTTATGGACGGAGCGAAGGGGCAAGAGGTGGGTTTCAAATCCGCGGCGATCGTGTTGTTTCCCGTGAGTCGTCACGTTCTGCTTTATGGTGCGGATTGTCCGGTGACGCCGTTGCCCGTGACTTACAAGCGCGTCGCCGCGCACAACACGTTCATGATGCTCACGGCGGACGAGCAAGTGTATTCGCACGTGCCGGATTTCTATTGGCTCGACGAGAACGGCAAGTGCCAGACCGATTGGAAACTCTTCTCCAGAGAAAAGCTGGTCCAGAGCGGCACTCTCGGACTTCCGATTGCCATGTATGCGCTACGTTAGGTTGAGGTGGACTTACTCTACTTCCTGAAAACAAGACTCAGATTCATCGAGCCGGGTGCCCCAGGTACCGCTTTGTACCTGGGGAGTTTGGTTTACTCCTTAACTCAGGTTCCGTCTGAGTATCAGGCGAGTGGCTCATGGATCAGCCTGGCCCCTACAAAACCTTGAAAGAAGATTACAGGTTTGCGCCGAAAGCCAGCAGGCGGCCATCGCAATCCTTCACCACGAACTCCCGCTTGTGCCATGGCATGTTGCCAAGTCCTCGAGTGAATTCTACGCCTTGGGCGGCGTACTCGGCATAAAGTGTATCGGCATCTTCAACGGCGAGGTATGCGTCGAGCAATTCGTCCGCGTACTTGTCCGGATTGGCTGTGGGCGGCTCGGCGCAACGGAAATGAATCACCTGCTGATCGCGCGCCACGATGGCGTAGACCGGCGGCTCCTGCCACGTCCCCAAACATTCGAAGCCAAGCTTGCCTGTGTAATAGGCGAGCGTTGCGGGAATGTCCATGGTGAAGAACACAGGCGCAATTTGACGGACCATGGGCCAAGTCTACCCCAGGTGGCAGGTGGAGCACGCTTGCGGGTTTGCCGGGTGCCGCACCGTGCGGTTTCAGGGTGCGGATTTTGATTTTCTCATGGCTCGACTTTTGGCCTTCGATCCCTCGCCGCTGTTTCTTGGCTCTTCCGCATCCCACCAGTTACAATAGATTGTTTGCAAGTGAGGTAAGAAAGCGGCCCTCGCGGACGTAGTTCTCAGGGGACGGCAAACCCATCCATGGAAGCAGCACAGATACTCGACCGCGTCGTCGCTCGATTTATCGGCACCAAGCACGAGCGCGACATCAAAAAATTGCAGCCGGTGATCGCGGAGATCAACGCGCAAGAAGCTGGAGTGCGCACGCTGAGCGACGAAGGTCTCAAGACGCGCTTCACGGAACTGCGCGCGCAGGTGCAGGAACAGTTGAAGGACGCTGATGCTGGTGAATCCACTTTTCGCGGACTGATGCAGCAGGCTCTGGAGCCTGTAATTGTGCCGGCGTTCGCTCTCGTCCGCGAAGCAGGCCGCCGCTTCCTGAACATGCGGCATTTTGATGTGCAGTTGATCGGCGGCATGGTCCTGCATGAAGGCAAAATCGCCGAGATGAAGACGGGCGAAGGCAAGACGCTGGTGGCCACGCTGCCGGCGGTGCTAAATGCGCTGGCGGGGCGCGGCGTGCACATCGTCACCGTCAACGATTACCTGGCTCGCCGCGACGCGGAATGGATGAGTCCACTCTACAAAGCGCTGGGACTCAGCGTTGGCGTCATCGTCCACGATCTCGATGACGACCAGAGGCGCGCCGCTTACGGCGCGGACATTACGTACGGGACCAACAACGAATTTGGTTTTGATTATCTGCGCGACAACATGAAGTACGACCTGGCGCACTGCGTCCAGCGCGGGCATCACTTCGCAATCGTGGACGAAGTCGATTCCATCCTGATTGACGAAGCGCGGACGCCGCTGATTATTTCCGGGCCGTCCGAGGAATCGACGGACAAGTACGCGAAGATCGACAAGATTATTCCGAAGCTGATTCAGGACATTGATTACACGCTGGATGAAAAGCACCGCACCGCGACGCTGACCGAAGAAGGCGTCAGCAAGTGCGAGCGCCTCCTGAGTCTCGGCAATTTGTATGACCCCGCGCACATGGAAACGATCCATCACGTCTACCAGGCGCTGCGTGCGCACACGCTCTACAAGAACGACGTCGATTACGTGGTGAAAGACGGCGAAGTCATCATCGTGGATGAGTTCACGGGACGGCAGATGCCCGGCCGCCGCTGGTCGGACGGCCTGCACCAGGCCGTGGAAGCCAAGGAAGGTGTCAAGATCGAGCGCGAAAACCAGACGCTCGCGACCATCACCTTCCAGAATTATTTCCGCATGTACAAAAAGCTTGCCGGCATGACCGGCACGGCCTCCACGGAAGCGGCGGAATTTAGCAAGATCTACAACCTGGAAGTGACGATCATTCCGACGAACCGCACGCTGATCCGCATCGAGGCTCCCGACGTCGTGTACCGCACGGAAAAAGAAAAGTTTGAAGCGGTCGTGAACGGCGTCATGCAGGAAGACAATTCGTTCGCGAATGGCATCCGCCACTATTACGAGCGCGGGCAGCCGGTGCTGGTTGGCACGATTTCCATCGAGAAGTCGGAAACCATCGCGGAATTGCTCAAGAAGTCCGGCATCCCGCATCAGGTGTTGAACGCCAAGCAGCACGAGCGCGAATCGCGCGTCGTGGCGCAGGCGGGACGCAAAGGCGCGGTCACCGTGGCGACCAACATGGCCGGCCGCGGCACGGACATTCTTCTCGGCGGCAATCCCGAACAGATGACGCGCGATCATTTTCTGAAAAATAAGCTGGCCATGCCGTACGCCGCGGCGCCTGCGGTGATTCCTGCGGAGCCCGCTCCCGGCGAGGCTGCGCAACCCACGGTGCAAATGGTTCTTTTCCAGCATGAGGGCAAAATCTTTCAGGTGCCCGCGGATCAGTGGAAGCCGGTCTACGACCAGTTCGCAGAACAGTGCAAAGCGGAGCACGACGAAGTCGTGGCGCTCGGCGGATTGCACATCCTCGGCACGGAACGCCACGAGGCGCGCCGCATTGACAACCAGTTGCGCGGCCGCGCGGGACGCCAAGGGGATCCTGGCTCTTCGCGTTTTTTCCTTTCGCTCGAAGACGACTTGATGCGCATTTTCGGTGGCGAGCGCGTGAAGGCGTTGATGTTCCGCCTGGGCATGACGGAAGGCGTGCCCATCGAATCGGGTCTCATCTCGCGCCGCATCGAGAACGCGCAAAAATCCGTCGAAGCGCAGAACTTCGACGCGCGCAAACACCTCCTCGAATACGACGATGTGATGAACAAGCAGCGCGAAACGATCTATTCGATTCGACGCTCCGCGCTGGAAGGAAAAGATCAGCGCGATTACATCCTGGGAATTGCGGAAGACGTGGTGCGCGAACTGGTGAATACGTATTGCCCGAGCGACCAGCACCCCGACCAATGGAACGTCACGCAATTTTTTGCGGAGGCCAACGCGCAGTTCGGCGTGGACATGAAAGCGGCAGGCGTTGATCCCGCTGCGCTAAACCACGAGCAGCTTGCCGACGCCGCGGCGGAAGCGGTCCAAAAACGCTACGAAGAAAAAGAGACGCAGTTTGGCGCGGACCTGATGCGCTGGCTCGAACGCCGCATCATCCTCGACGTGGTCGACTCGCAGTGGAAAGACCACCTGCTGTCGCTCGACCACTTGAAAGAGGGCATTGGCCTGCGCGGCTACGGGCAGAAAGATCCGCTCGTTGAATTTAAGAAGGAAGCGTTCATCCTTTTCGAAGACATGATGACGCGCATTGACAACGAAACTGTGCGTTATCTCTACCACATCCAAGTTCAGCAGGGTGAGCAACCGCCGTCGGGAAGCGCGCCACAAGCTCCGTCTCCGCAACAGCCGCCTCGTCCGCGCGCTGATGCCGTTGCCGCCAGCGCGGCCGCGCGGGCCAGCGAGCCGCAGCATTTGCCCGCCGTCGCACGGGAAATCGAACGCCGCCAGCAGCGCCAGCAAAAAGATTTGCAGTATCAAACCGGCCCGGCACAGGCGGAAGCGCCGAAACCCGTGAAGGTCGGCGCAAAAGTTGGACGCAATGATCCTTGCCCGTGCGGCTCGGGGAAGAAGTACAAGAAATGCCACGGCGCTTGAGTAGGACAGACATTCCTGTCTGTCCCTCGTTTGCCGAAGCTGCGAATGAAAAGTGACCGTTATTGATTGAGGAGTGGACAGGCAAGAATGCCTGTCCCACTACAGAGGAAGCCAATGCCGCCAGGTCCTGCGCCCCAGCAACAACCCGAACGCCAGCCGATTCCCGGCGTGAAAAATCTCGTGGCCGTCGCCAGCGGAAAAGGCGGCGTCGGCAAAACCACCGTCGCCGTGAATCTTGCGCTGGCGTTAGTGAAGCTTGGCCACAAAGTGGGTTTGCTCGACGCCGACGTTTATGGGCCAAATGTGCCGATCATGCTGGGCGCGACGCAACAGCCGGAGGCCACGGCCGATAAGCACATCATCCCCGTGCAATCGCAAGGGCTGAAAATGATTTCGATGGGCCTGCTGAATCCCGGCGACAAGCCCATGATCTGGCGCGGGCCGATGCTGCACAGCGTGATTACGCAGTTTCTGCGCAGCGTGGAGTGGGGCGAACTGGATTACCTGATCATCGATCTTCCGCCCGGCACCGGGGACGTGCAATTGACGCTGATCCAGACGGTCGCGGTCACGGGCGCGGTTGTTGTTACCACGCCATCGACCGTCGCGCTCGCCGACGTGCGCAAAGCGATCGAAATGTTCCGCCAGGTGAATGTAGAAGTGCTCGGCGTGGTCGAGAACATGAGCTCGTTCGCGTGCCCGCACTGCGGCAAGGCGATTGATATTTTTGGCCACGGCGAAGGCGCGAAAACCGCGCTGGCTTACGGTGTGCCCGTGCTGGGCGAAATTGAAATTGATCCGCGCATTCGAATCGGCGGCGATACCGGCAAGCCGGTTGCCGCGCTTGGCGAAGAGGGCGCTGGCGCGAAAAGTTTGTACTCCGTGGCGCGTGCTGTTGTGAATCGCCTCGCTGAAGTGGGCGCAACCACTGGTCCCACGGTTCAAATCGACTGAAGCCTCACGCTTCCTTTCTTTCGTCGAGCTTCTGTAATTCTGCGATCTTGGCACGCAGGCAGTTCGGACAGAGGCATCCTTTTGCATCGGTGGGGACCGGGACAGGCGGCAGTTCCGCGCACCAGCAGCCTCCTTCCGGCTGGCACATCATTGCGGCGCCGCATTGTGCGCATTTTGTTTGCATTGAGCGATGATGGCGCAGATGGAGTGCGCCGTCCAGCGCCGCACTTGAGCCGGGCGACTGCACTTCCTTGTCAGTAGGGCGAGCCGGATGTTATCTTGACGTGATTCATGCATGCCAACTCATCCGTAGGGGCACGACCCGGCGGGCCGGGGCAGGTATATCCTGCCTCCGCAATGAGATAGCGCTGGCCGCGTGTTTGTGCAGGGCTGGTCCGAAGAGGAAGAACAAGGATACGATTGCGAGGCCAACCCGACATCCGGCCGTATCGTGGAAAGCACCCGCAGATCGCGGCTTCGGCGTACATCGATCCCGCCGCGGTCATCATTGGCGACGTCGTGATTGGCGAGGATTCCAGCGTTTGGCCGTGCTCGGTGATTCGCGGCGACGTGCACTATATTCGCATCGGCGCGCGCACCAACATTCAGGACGGCTGCGTATTGCACGTCATGCGCGACGAGTGTCCGCTCGTTCTAGGCGATAACGTGACCGTCGGCCATTCGGTGACGCTGCATGGCTGTGTCATCGAGTCGCGCTGCTTGATCGGCATGGGCGCGATCATTCTGAACGGTGCGACGATTGGCGCGGGCAGTATCGTAGCGGCGGGAGCGCTCATTACGGAGCGCACCGTGATTCCCGCGGGCAGCCTGGTCATGGGCTCGCCGGGAAAAGTGAAGCGCATGCTGACGGGAATCGATCAGGCTTCGATCGACGCTTATGCGCAGCGCTACGTCGAGTACAAAAATATCTATCGCGAGGAACCCGCAGAGTGAGCGAAGGCGCAGCCAAAAAAGAAGAGAAGCCGGGCAAGTTTCAAGCGATTCGCGGCACGCGCGACTTGCTGCCGCCTGAAACTGCGCTCTGGAATCGCGTTGAGCAGACTGCGCGCGAGATTTTTGGCACATTCGGATACGGCGAAATTCGCCCGCCCATCTTCGAACCTACCGAACTCTTCGCTCGCGCTGTCGGCGGCGAAACCGACATCGTCTCGAAAGAGATGTACACCTTTGTTGACCGATCCGAAAAACTAGAGCTGCACACTTCTATTGGTAATCTTGGCGTTTTTCTTCAGAAGGTAAGACAACTGTACAAATCTGGAGAGATCTCACAGGAATCACAAGACCAAATGGGTCTTGAGTTAGTAGAAAACCAATCGAAAAAGGTCAACGATCTCCTCGCAGGAACTTCGAAGAGTGAAGATGCTTCCCGTGATATCTACACGCTTATTATGCTCTTCGAGGCTCTGCGTTTAGGAAACGACATTTCCCTCCGTCCCGAAGCCACCGCGTCAGCCTGCCGCGCCTACATCGAGCACAACATGCAACAGCTTCCGCAGCCGGTGAAACTGTATTACATGGGGCCAATGTTCCGGCGCGAGCGGCCCCAAAAGGGTCGTTACCGGCAGTTTTATCAGATTGGTGCAGAAGTGCTCGGGGGCACCGATGCTCCCGCGATCGACGCCGAGGTCATCGAAATGGTGATGACTTTTTTCGAAAAGCTGGAGCTGAAGGGTGTTCAGCTCAGCGTGAATTCGATTGGCTGCCGCGAATGCCGGCCGAAATACGTCGAGCTGCTTCGCGCGGAGTTGCTGAAGGTGAAAGACAAGCTCGGGCCTGACAGCCAGCGGCGCATTGATACGAATCCGTTGCGAGTGCTCGATTCGAAAGTCAAGGAAGAGCAGGCGATCATAGAGAAGCTGCCACGCATCGGCGATCATCTTTGCAAGCAGTGCGCGGATCATTACGCGGCTGTGAAACGCGAGCTCGATCTGCGCGGCGTGAAGTATCGCGAAAACTGGCGGCTCGTGCGCGGGCTCGACTACTACATGCGCACCACGTTCGAAATCACCGCGCAGGGACTGGGTTCGCAGGACGCCGTTTGCGGCGGCGGGCGCTACGATGGCCTTGTGGAACTCCTCGGCGGTCCGCCGACGAAAGGCATCGGGTTCGCCATCGGTGAAGACCGCTTGATTTTGTCCCTGCAGGAGAGCGGCAAAGCCCCGGTCGCACAAGGCCGCGACGTTTACATCGCCTGGATGGGCGAAAATGCCCGTGGCACGGCCGTCCGCGCCGCGAAAGCTTTGCGCAGCGCCGGATTCAGCGTCGAACTGCCGCCCGTCGAGCAAAAATTTGGCAAAGCCCTCGGCCAGGCCGACAAACTCGGCGCGAAATATGCGCTCATTCTCGGCGATAATGAAGTGACCAGCGGCGAGTGGACGTTGAAAACGCTTGCAGACGGCACGCAGCAAAAACTGACCGAGCCACAATTGTTGGATTTTTTGCGGAAGTCGTAGTGGCAGCTTTTGTGGCACAGGCTTCAGCCTGTGCAGAACACCTGAACTTGGCAATGAGAAGAGAAAGAGCACAGACTGAAGTCTGTGCCACTAGAACCTGAAGAGGTCGACGTGTTGGATTTTCTGGGCAATTTGAAGCGCACACACTACTGCGGCGAACTCCGCGCCAAGGACGAAGGGCGCGATGCCGTTGTAATGGGCTGGGTGGCGCGACGCCGCGACCTCGGCAATTTGCTCTTCCTCGATATCCGCGACCGCAGCGGCATTGTTCAGGTGGTTTTTAACAAAGAGACACAGCCCGCGGCGCATGCCAAAGCCGAGCAGGCCCGCAGCGAATTTGTCGTTGCCGTGGAAGGCAAGGTCATCAAGCGCCAGAAAGCGAATCCCGAGCTGGCTAGCGGCGAAGTCGAACTGGTCGCCACGAAGCTGCACATTCTCAACAACGCCAAGACGCCGCCGTTTCCGATCGAGGACGAAATCAACGCAGCGGAAGAGACGCGCCTGCGCTTCCGCTATTTGGACCTGCGCCGCCCGAAGCCGCACTACAACCTCGCCTTGCGCCACAAAATCATTCTCGAAATTCGCAAGGTCATGGACGAAATGGGTTTCCTCGAAGTCGAGACGCCCATGCTCACGCGCTCGACGCCCGAGGGCGCGCGCGATTTTCTTGTGCCGAGCCGCATCCATCACGGCCAGTTTTACGCGCTGCCGCAATCGCCGCAAATCTTCAAGCAGATCCTGATGATTGCCGGTATGGACAAATATTTCCAGATCGTAAAGTGCTTCCGCGACGAAGATTTGCGCGCCGACCGCCAGCTCGAATTCACGCAGCTGGACCTGGAGATGTCCTTCCCGCGCCAGGAAGATATTTTTCATGTCATTGAGCAGGTCATGGTGCGCGCCTGCGCCGTCGCCGGCATCAAGGCCGAAGCGCCGTTCCCGCATATGCAGTACAAAGACGTTATTCGAAAATACGGCAGCGACAAGCCGGACATGCGTTTCGGTATGGAGCTCCACGAAGTGACGTTTTGCTTCCCCGAAGAAGCGAAGCAGAAACTGCAAATCGAAGGAAACGTCTTTGCGCTAGCGGCTCCAGGTGCAGGAAACTATTCGCGCAAGCAGCTTGACGAATTAACGGAAAAAGCGAAATCGCTGCACGCGCGCGGCGCCTACTTCGTGAAAGTTGCGCCGGATGGAATGACTTCGACGGTCGAAAAACTGATCGGTCCGGAAAAGGTGAAGAAACTCGCCGAAGCGTGCGGTGCAAAGCCCGGCGACCTCGTCGTCGCCGTTTCCGCCAAGGAACGGATCAAGGGCACCGAAGCCGCTGCACTGATCGCCGGTCAATTGCGTTTGCACCTTGGCGAAGCACTCGGAGTCATCGACAAATCACAGTGGAAATTCCTGTGGCTCACGGGCTTCCCGCTGTTCGAATGGAGCGAGGCCGACAAAACTTGGGTCAGTGCGCAGCATCCGTTCACCGGCATCGTCGATGAAGATCTGGAGAAACTCGAATCCGCGCCTTGGGAGGTCCGTTCGAAAGGCTATGACCTCGTCCTCAACGGCTACGAACTCGGCTCCGGCAGCATTCGAATCCACCGCCAGGACATTCAGGAGCGCCTCTTCAAAGCCCTTGGCCTCACGGAAGAACAATTGCGCCGCCGCTTCGGCTTTTTCCTCGACGCGCTGACCTACGGCACACCGCCCCATGGCGGCATCGCGCTCGGCATCGACCGCGTGGTCATGCTCCTCGCCGGCGAAAAATCCATCCGCGAAGTCATCGCCTTCGCGAAAACAACCGCCGCCCAAGACTTAATGGCCGATTCGCCTTCGCCCGTGGACAAAGACCAGCTCGACCAACTCGGCATCGCAATTAAGGAAGACAAGAAGGCTGCAGGGTAGGCACGATGGACTTACCTTTGGCCATCAAAGAACAGGAAACTATAGGTTCTAGTCTTCTAGCTTCAGGTTCTTTTTTTACAGGTATCCTCTGTCCAACAGTTTATCGGTGCCCGAATTGTCGGTCGATATATAAATTCATTCTTGGCCCCGGCGATGTTTTTCTGGGGGAGGGTCATAGAACTTGCTCGAAATGCCAAAAAGAGTTTCGGGATAGATCGATGGAGTGGCCCCTGATCTCCTCTATGGACCGAATTTTGTTCCTATTTCCAATGGTTGTAGATGGCTGGATATTGCTCGCATTCGTTGCTTGCATTCTGTTTTTTTACACAGGCTGGAACGTCGGCCCAACTTCTGTTCTGATGCTAGCCGCGATCTTTTTTGTGGTGCCTTTGATAGCCTGGTTTATATTTCGGGGCAGCCAGATTGCCCGTTCGGTCCATCGGTTCACCATGCAAGGAAAGACAAAGGCTGCATGAGCCGCATACGCATATTACCGGAGGCGGTGGCGAATAAAATCGCGGCGGGCGAAGTTGTCGAGCGGCCCGCGTCGGTGGTGAAAGAGCTGCTTGAAAACGCGCTGGACGCCGGCGCGAACACCATTCGCATTGAAGTGGAAGTGGGCGGCAAGCGCATGATCCGCGTGATCGACGACGGTCACGGGATGACGCATGACGATGCGTTGCTGGCGTTCGAACGCCACGCCACCAGCAAGCTGCGCTCCGCCGACGATTTGCTGTCCATCTGCACACTCGGTTTTCGCGGCGAGGCGCTGCCCACGATTGCCGCAGTCTCGCGTTTGCTGCTCGAAACGCGCGACGAAACGGAAGCCGAGGGCACGCGCGTTGAATTCGCGGGAGGCAAGCTGATCAACGTAAAAGCCGCCGGTCTGCCCGCGGGAACAACCGTCAGCGTCGCCGATATTTTCTACTGCGTTCCCGCGCGGAGAAAATTCCTGAAATCAGACACGACAGAACTGGGCCACATCGCTTCGCTGGTTACGCACTACGCACTCGCGAATCCCGCGAAACAATTCCTTCTGACAACGCCGACGCAGGAAATCATCAACTGTCCTCCCGCGGAAAAACTGGCCGACCGCATCTATCAGCTTTTTGGCCGGCAATCGCTGGAGGAACTCGTCGAAATCCCTGCAGCGTCGGCGGCCTTTCGGGCCGCCATCACGGAGCCGGAGCTCGAAGCCGAAGAGGAAAAATCGTCGCTGACCGTGAGCGGCTTCACGTCGCGACCCGACGTGCAGCGCCTGAACCGCAACGGCATCTATATTTTCGTGAATCGCCGCCTGGTGCGCGACCGGCTGATCCTGCACGCCATTCACGAAGCCTATCGGAATATTTTGCCGCCCGCGGTTTTCCCCGCGACGCTCCTTTTTCTGGAAATGCCGTACGACGAAGTGGACGTCAACGTGCATCCCGCAAAAATCGAAGTGCGCTTCCGGCGTTCGCAGTTTGTCCACAATTTCACGCGCGACACGATTCGGCAGGCGCTCATGGGCACGCGGCCGATCGCAAGTTTTGCCACCGCCGCGGGGGCATCTCCGCCGACCATCGGCTCCGGCAATGGTGGTTTGTCGGGCGGAATCATGCCACCACCCGCGGAATCCGGAGTGCCGCGCGCGATCATCCCGCCAATGGAAGAGATCGGTCTCGGCTCCGGTGTCGGTTCGGACGGCGGTTTCGATCTGACTTCCGCCCCGATGCAGCCGGTGGAGCAGCGGATTCCCTTCACGTCGGGGGTTGGATTCGGCGCTGGTGTCGCACCGGCGCGAATTTCCGATGCGGTGAATTGGGCCGCGAATCTCGCCGCTCTAAGCGCGGATGGTCCTGCGACGCTGCCGCGGCCCGAGCAAATCGCAGATCTCAAACCCCTCGGCCAGGTCAGCGCGAGCTTCATCATCGCCGTGAACGGCGAGGGACTCTGGATCGTGGACCAGCATGTGGCCCACGAGCGCGTGCTCTTCGAACAGCACCTCGAAGCGCGTCGCGCCGGAAAGATCGAAGCGCAGCGCATGCTGATGCCGTTGGTGATCGAACTTTCGCCCCGGCAAATCGTCACCTTCGAGAAAATCGCGGAAGAACTGGCCGCGAATGGTTTCGAAGTCGAGCCGATGGGGCCGAAGAGCGTGGCGATTCAGGCCGTGCCCGCAGGTGTGATCGCTCCGGATGCGGAGAAATTGCTCACCGAAATTCTCGATGGCCTGGACCGCGAAAACGCGGCGATTTCCATCGAAACTTTGCAGGCGAAAATCGCAGCCTCGACCGCGTGCCACGCGGCGATCAAGATCAACATGCCGCTCGAACAGTCGAAAATGGAATGGCTGCTCGATGCCCTGGCCAAAACCGATTGCCCGATGAGCTGCCCGCACGGACGCCCGGTGGTTTTGCGATATTCCATCAAGGAAATTGAGAAAGCGTTTCATCGAATTTGATTCGTGCAGGCGCCGGGCTTTAGCCCGGCCATCGGGAGACTCACCGAATGAGCGATTCGCAAAAGACGGCAGTGATCTTCGGCCTCGCCAACAAGCGCAGCATCGCGTGGGCCATTGCGCAGAAACTGCACGAAGCCGGGTGGAGGCTGGCGATTACCTACCAGAACGAGCGGCTCGAACAGGAAGCGAAGGATCTGATCACCGATTTGCCGGGCGCCGCGGGTTTCATGTGCGACGTTTCGTCGGATGAGCAAATCACAAAACTCTTCGAAGAACTGAAATCACGATACGGCGTGTTGCACGGTATCGTGCACAGCGTCGCTTTCGCGCCCGCGGAGGAATTGAAGGGTGAGTTCCTCAATACTACGCGCGAAGGATTTCGCATCGCCCACGACATCAGTGTGTATTCGCTGGTTGCGGTGTCGCGCGCGGCCGCTCCGCTGATGACCTCCGGCGGCGGCATCATTACGATGACCTAC
>Ga0209056_10002193_pt1 | contig 21195 bp, 19 predicted proteins | sample GraSoiAngelo_114_FD_185876 | JGI IMG/M metagenome (GOLD analysis project Ga0209056, IMG submission 185876) | Grasslands soil microbial communities from the Angelo Coastal Reserve, California, USA - 14_0903_13_40cm (SPAdes) (version 2) | ecosystem: Environmental > Terrestrial > Soil > Grasslands...
GAGCGGCAGGTGGTCGCTGGCGGCGCGGGTCCGCGGATCGTTGACGACACCACATCCGAGGACGTCCACACCGGCGTCCACGTATGCGCGATCGAGCCGCAGCAGTGGCAGCACAGAGGGATATGTCGCGCGCCGCTTGCCACAGACGGCAGCGGTGTCGCGCAGGGCCGTCCGCAGCAGTCTCATGATCGGCCCGGGGAGCGGCGACCACATGTTGAAATCCCCGCAGAGCACCAGCGGCGCCGCCAGCGCGGTATCCCGCAGCAGGTCGGCGGAGAACAGCATCGCTGCCTGCCGGCGCCGTTCGCCCCCGGAAAGGCCGAGATGGAGATCGAAGAGATGAAGGCTCTGCCCACCGGGAAGCGAGAGGTCTGCCCGCAAGCAGCCGCGCGGCTCGCGGTCCGGCACCGACAAGTCGTAGTTTTGCGCGTGCACGATGGGAAAGCGGGAGAGGATGGCGTTTCCGTACGGTTGCCCGCGCAGCACGAGGTTCGGGCCATAGGCGACGAACCAGCCGAGCCTGCGGCCCAACCACGACGCCTGATCGGCCAGCTCGGTCTCGATGCTGCTGCGGTGCGCGTCGCCCACCTCCTGGAGCGCGGCCACCTCGCACTTCATGTCCTGGAGGAGGGCCGCGACGCGACCGAGATCGCGCCGGCCGTCGCGCCCGAGCCCACCGTGGATGTTCCAGGTCACGAGGCGCACGTCGCTTCTTCCCTGGCGCCGAGGGGCAGCTCGCGCGGGAACCGGCCGCTGCGCTCGAGGAAGAAGCGGTGCAGATCCTGCGGGCGCACGACCGAGGCGAAAGCGCTTTCGCCAAGCTCCTGCGGATGGATCATGAAGGTATCGAGCCCGTCGGGCGCGAGGCCACCGTGAGAGCCGAACTCGAACGGATAGGCGACCGTTTCGCCGCATGGCGCGGCGCATCCGAGCAGGATCAGATCGCCGGAGCTGTTCATCCCCAGCAGATCGCGCGCGTAGACCGCGGCGAGCGGGTGGCCGATCTCATGCGCCAGCTCCAGCGCATCCTCCGGGCGATTGAGCTCCAGCCGCCGGTCGCCGCGCAGCGCGAGCGGGCCGTTGTCGCCGCGCACCAGCGTGAACCCGATCGCGGGAGACTTCGCGCAGCGCTCGAGCAGACCTGCGTGGCGCCCACGGATCTCGGTCTCGCGCAGCGGGTAGGGAACGCAGGTGGAGTACACGTGCGCGATGTCGCCGGCGGGTACCACCAGCAGGGGCCCGTCGGCGTGACACGGCAAGCCCGCGTCCAGCGTTTTCGCCAGGTGCCGCGCCCAGGCGAGGGTCGGCTTGGCGAGCGGCGCCGGCAGCACCGCGGCGACACGGCGGAACCAGCGCGCCTGGGCCGCCGCCGCAGCCGCATCTCCTCCGCCGGCGCCGCCGAATGCTACCGGGTCGGAGCCGGCAGTCCGGCCGTCCGCGAGCAAGTGCTCACCGATCGATTCGCCGAGCACGAGCTCCGCGGGGCGGGTTGCGGTCTGCCCGTGATCACTGAAGAGGTAGAGCTCGTAGCCGAGCTCGGGGAGCGCGTTCACCGCCGCGACGATCCGGCCGAGCATCCGATCGAGCTCCCAGAGCTTGAGCAGCGCCATGCGCGAGAACGGACCGCGCCGGTGGGCGTACTCGTCGTAACCGATGAAGCAGGCGTAGACGATCGGTGTTCCCCGGGCGATGTCGATCACGCACGAGTTGGCGGCGAACTCCGCGAAGAGGCACTCAGTGAGCACGCGATGGAAGAGGAACTTCGGCTCGTGCTGCAGCGACCGGACCTGGCGTGCCCAGCGGACCGTCTCCACCAGCCCCGAGGCGATGTCCATCCCGAGCGCGCCGGCGATCCTGCCGGCGGTGGCGCTGTGGACCATCGCGGCCGCGACCACGTCGTTCGCCTGAGGCAACAGCGGCGCGCTCGAGAGCTCCTCCATGCCGAAGTCTTCCGCGCAGAGGTTCTCGTTCCAGCCTGAGAGCGCCCAGCGCCGCAGGGGAGCGCCGCCGGAGAAGATCGAGCAATAGACCGACCCCCCGCGCAGGAGCGGAACGCCGGTGCGGGTCAGCTCCTCTTCCAGCGCCCGGGCGTCCTGGCAGCGATCCATCCGCACTTCGCGGCCTGCCCGCTTGTCGTACCAGGTGTAGCCCGGGATCTGATGATCGACGCCGTAGAGCAGGCCCGCCTGGAATGCGGGCGTGCTGGTCGGGGCACCGGCGCGGCAGGGGGACAGGCGATACGGACCGCGTTCGAGCAACGCGCGCAAGGTAGGGGCGTATCCATGCTCCATCGCGTGCTCGATCTGCCGCCGTCCGACTCCATCCAGATGGAGCAGCAGGATTCGCCGCTCCGAGGGCAACGGCAGCCGCGCTTGCCGGCCCCGTGCGGCGAACGGGCGCAGCACGTGGCGCACCAGTCCCTCGACGATCCGGGAGCGCCCCTCTCCCAGCACTAAGCCTCCCGATGTCGGGCATTCCGCAGCAGCGTGAGCGGCAGCAACAACGCCTCGCGGGCGAGCCACAGCCCGATACGCACGGGTACGAGCAGGAGGATGGCGGCGCTCTCGGCAGCGCGCAGGGCCGTCTGGGCGGGCTCCGGAAGCTTGCCGAGCCGATCGCGCGCCTTTTCCCGGAGCCGGTCCGGAAGCTCGCGCGCGATCTCCTTCGCTTCATCGATGGACCGGGGCATGCGGAAGGGGACCTCCCATCCCGTCGCCCCATCGGGGCGCGCAACCCCCGCCTCAGCCTCGAGCTCGGAGGCCATCTCGCGGACCACCTCGCGATTCTCTTCCTGCTGCTGCCGATCGTGCTTGCGGAACTCGGCCTCTGCTCGCTCTGCGTCTGTGTCGCCGACGAAGTCGTGGTGCTGCGTCGCCTTGCGCTCGATCGCCGAAGCGCGCCGCTGGTGATGGCTGCCCTTGCCTGTCTGCCTGGACACGGGTGCCCTCCTCGTTTGGGAAAAATGTAGGAACCGCAAATCTTTGGCGCAATGCGGCAGGGGGGAGCGAAGGGGCTGGCGGGCCGCCTCGGGGGATCGGCTAGACTCGCGCCATGGGCTGCGAGTTCGCCGGCGCGACCGACGTCGGGCGCAAGCGCGATCACAACGAGGACGCGCTGCTGCTCCTGCCCGAGCACAATGTCGCAGTGGTGTGCGACGGCATGGGCGGCCACGAGGCGGGCGAGGTCGCATCGGGGATCGGCGTCGAGACGGTCAAGCGGTTCTTCGAGATCGCCGGCGATCGGGACGCGACCTGGCCCTTCCGCTACGATCGCACCAAGGACGAGGGCACCAATCTTCTCGTGGTGGCCGCGCAATGGGCGAACCAGCGGATCCGGGAGGCTGCCGACCCCGGCGCAGCCGTGCCAGGGAAGCGGGGGATGGGCACTACCTTCGTCGGCTGTCTCGTGCGCGAGAAGAAGGCATGGTTCGGCTGGGTGGGCGACTCGCGCGGGTACGTGTGGCGGCGCGGCGAGCTGCATCCGGCCACGAGCGATCACTCCCTGCTGAACGAGCTGATCAAGACGGGTCGCCTCTCGGAAGAGGAGATCGCGAACTTCCAGCACAAGAACGTGATCACCCGCGCGCTGGGAATGGCGGAGCATACCGAAGTCGACGTCTCGGCCTGGGACCTGGAGGCCGGTGACGTCTGCCTCGTCTGTTGCGACGGCCTGACCGGGATGGTCGCGGACGAGCGGATCGCCGAGATCCTCGCCCAGGAGCCGCAGCTTCAGAAGGCCTGCCAGCGGCTGGTGGACGAGGCCAACGAGAACGGCGGCGTGGACAACATCACCGTCGCGCTCGTTCGCTACACTCAGTAGCTTGCCCACTCCCGCAGGACCTGCTCGTCGAAGTCCTGCACCGGGACGGCCTGCGCGTCGATGACTTTTCCCTGGCCATCGAGCACCGCCTCGAGACGCGGCGGGAGCACGGCGACGCGCCCGGGCAGACCCTGCAGGCGCGAGGCGAGCTCCTCCTGCCAACGCGGGTCGGGACGGCTCGCGTGTCGCTCGAGGAGCTCGCGCCATCGCGCCGCATCCGCGGAGGACTGCAGCTCCTTGAGCAACGTCAGCAGCTCCCGCGCTGCCGCGCGGAACTTCGCCCCATCGGGGACCGCCAGATACCGCCGTCCGGCTGTGTGCCGCTCGACCGCGGCGCCCTTGCCGGTGAACCACCAGATCTGCAGCAGGACCGATCGCTGGCGGTCGTCCTCGACGCGGTCGCCTTCTGTCGCCGCGACTGTCGACAGCCAATCGGTCGCGACGAACTGCGGCCAGAGCTCCCGGCAGCGGCGGTCCGGCAAGATCTCCGCAGTGGTGTCGGCGAGCACGAGCGCGTTCGCATCCGCGAGCGACTCCTGCAACGCAGGCAGCGCGTCCGCCGGGGACCGGGACAGCTCGCGCAAGGCCAGCTGCGCGAAGCGCAGCGCGGGAGCGCAGCGGATCAACTCGCGCACCAGCGCCGGCTCGGCGATTGCCCCGATCGCCCCCTCGGTCCGGACCTGCGCCGCGGCCTCGAAGGCAGCCGGAAACAGAGCGCTCTTTCCCTCCGCGGTCAGCGCATAGGAGCGCGGCGGGCGCGACGCGCCGGCCGCGGAGAGCAGCAGCAGCGCCTCGCCGGAGTTGCGCAGCCGCAGCCGCTCCAGCACCTGCGTCGGCTCGCGATCCGCCATTCCCACCACGGCGCCGAACATCGCCTTGCGCCCGCGCGGGTCGGCGCTGGTGTCGAAGAAGCCGGCCAACGCGTCGACCGGGCCGAACGCCTCCGTCCATGCCCGCCCCGCGGACCCGAGCTGCGCCGGATCGCCGGAGCGGAAGAACGCCGCGAGCGGCTCGAACACGGCCCTCTGCGGAGGAGCGGAATAGGGAAGGGCGCTTTCCAGGGCATCCGCCGCTGCCGGCAAGCGGTAGACGCGCTCGACCAACACCCCGCCCTGCTTCACCACCCGCGAATGGAGCGGGGCCTGCTCGGGAAAGTCTTGCAGGTCGCGCAGCGTCACGCCCTCGTAGAAATTCACTGCGCTGGCGCTGAGGTCGGCGCCGTGTACCGTTCGCTGCGCGTCGAGCCGGGCGTCGAAGAGCGGTCCTTCGAGGGCCCGCAGCGCCAACTCCAGACGGGCGCCGCCGAGTCCCAGGTCGGCGCCCGCCGCGGATGCCGCCAGCGCCGCGATGCGCAGCTCGGATGCGGTGAAGCCGGGAGCCTGCTTGCGGCCGGTCTCCACGTCGTGCAGGCCGTGATTGAGGTAGACGAGGCGGGCGAAAGCACGGATGCGGGAGAGCAGCGAGCCAGGCACGACCTGGGGGCGGGAAAGGATCCCGCGCAGAAGCCTGATCACCGGCAGGTTGCGGCGATAGCCTTGCTCTGCCGCGATCGGGTCGCCGGCGGCAGCCGCCTGTGACGCGAACCAGGCGACGAGACGCTGATCGCGGGGAAGATCGGCGAAGTGCGGCGCGGCAAGCGCGAGCACGGTGACTCCGCCGGCGTCGCCGAGCTTGGTGGCCGGCTGCGGAGAGAACGAGGGAAGTGGCACCGCCGCGGCAGGGGCTGGGCCTGGTTGCGTCTGTGCGGCAGCGACCGGAGCGGTGCGCGGAGGGGATCTGCAGGACGCGAAGGCGGCCACCGCGAGACCGACGCTCATCCCCGCCCACCCCGACCGACCGCCCCGGCGCATGCGCGCTGCGTACCACATCCCGCGGCGGTGGACATCCGGACCGCCCCTTGGGAAACTGGGCGCCGGCGAGGCACCGATGACGACGGAACACATCCATTTCGGCGACTCCACGCGCCAGGCGGCGCTGTTCGAGACCATGATCCTCGCCGCCGCGGCGGACGGCTCGGTCGACAAGGTCGAGCTGCAGGAGATCTACCGCCGCGTCTTCGAGCGCCCGGAGTTCCACGGGATCCAGGCCGACGACCTGCGGTTGGCGATCGAGCACGCCGCCCGGCGCGTCGCCGAGGCCCACAGCCTCGAGCACATCCTGCCCTCGATCGTCGATCGGCTCCCGGACAAGGCATCGCGCGAGCTGGCCTTCGGGCTCGCAGCATCGGTGATCGTCGCCGACGGCCGGACGCCTTTGGCAGAACTGAACATCCTGAAGGCGCTGCAGGACATGTTCGATCTCTCCGAGGAGGACGTCGCCCGTCTCTTCGAGACCGCGCAGTCGCACGGCGAGTTCCCGCCAACCAAGGGAAAGTAGTTGGCGCTGGAGATCCGCTTCTTCATGGCGGAGGACGACGAGCGGGAGCTGCTGCGCAGGCTCGAGCCCTTGCGCCTCGAGGTGTGGCCGGTGCTCAGCGAGCCGGGATTCTCCGCCCCGCTCGCCTCGGCCGAAACCCAGCTGGTGGAGCCCGCGTACTACCTCGCCGCCGGCGACGTCACCGGGTACCCGATCAAGAAGGGGCCGGAACGCGGCAAGTGGAAGATCGACGAGGTCGTCTCGCCGGTCATCTTCCTGCAGCGCTCGCTCCCCGACGAGCATGGCGAGCTGCGCTCCGGCTACTTCTGGGCGGAGACGGAAGCAGCGGGCGACAACGCCCGCACCGGCGGGAAGCCCCTCGCGCTCCTGCGCGCGGTGCGGGGTCTCCAGGATCTGGTCAAGTCGCGCTATCGCAAGAGCTCACCGGTGCGTGGCCTCACGTACTTCGTCGGCCCCGCCTGCGCGCGCGCGGGCACGCCCCTGCGCGAAGAAGGGCGCAAGGGCGAGCCGGTGATCGTCTACCGCTGAAGGACGGCCCGGAAGACGATTCGTCCGTCGCGCGCCGCCAGATCGACGTCGCCTCCGTGTGCGCGCGCGATCTGCTGGACGATGAAGAGACCCAGGCCAAGCCCGCGCGAGTCGCGCGAAACGGTGCCGCGGCGAAAGGGGTCGAACAGCCGCGCCCGCTCGGCTTCGGGGATGGGCGCTCCGCCGTTCTCGACCGAAAGCTCCACCGCCGTCGGGGTGCCGGCGACCCGGACGACGATGCGGTCGTCTGGCGGAGCGTAGGTGACCGCGTTCGCGACCAGGTTGGAAAGCAGCTGCGCCGCGCGGTCGGGGTCGAAGGAGCCGCGCACGTCTCCCTCGATCTCCAGGGCGATCGAGCGCGCGGGGTTCGCAGCGGAAACTTCCTCCACCACGGCGGCGGCCACCTCTGCGAGGTCCGCCGGTTTGCGCTGCACGGAGAGCCCGCCTCCGAGGCGGGCCTGTGCAAAGTCGAGCAGGTCGGAGATCATCCGCAACATCCGCTCTCCGCTGGAGCTGATGCGGGCGGCGGCGGCGAGCGCCCGGTCCGGCGCGTCGCGCAGCCTCATGACCGTTCCGGCGGCGGCCATGATGGCGCTCAGCGGAGAGCGGAGATCGTGTCCGAGGATCCCGATGAACCGTTCGCGGAAGTGGGCCCCCTGGGCGAGCCGCTCGCGCTCCTGCTCGAGCTGCTCGCGTTGGATCATCTGCGCCGTAAGGTCCTTGAAGGCGATGGCGACGTGCGTGACCTTCCCCTCCTCGTCGAGCAGGGGAAAGAAGCTGGCGGACACGGCGACGCGGTTGCCCTTCTCCACCTTCATCTGGGTCAGCTCGCGCGGGTCGTACCAGATCGGCGGGGTGTCGACTGTCTCGCCCCGGAACGCGCGGCGGATCGAGTCGAGGATGCCGCGCTCCGCGGCGATCTCGTCCCGCAGGACGTTGTAGTCGGGCGGAGGCTCGCTGCCGAAGAGCTCGACGAAGGCCTGGTTGACCAGGATGGATCTGCCGCTGGCCTCGTAGATCTGGAAGCCGACGGGAGCGAACGCGAACAGGCTTTCCAGAAGCGGGACGGGATTCGGGACTCGCGCAAGCGTTGCGCGGATTCGCTCCAGGTCTGGCATGGGAGGTGCGGAGTTACCCATACGGGCCGGACCAGTGTCCAGCCGCTGCGTCGCGCTGGTCCGGAGCGGTCCTAGCTGGCGCGGACCAGCTCTGCATAGAAACGGATGGCGGCGTGCGTAGCCTTACTGAAGTCGCCGAGGTGCAGGCTCTCGTTCTCCGAGTGCGCGTTCGTATAGGGGTCCTCGACGCCGATCAGCAGCGCCGGAGCGCCCAGCTCGCGGGAGAAGGGATCCACGAAGGGGATCGACCCGCCGCAGCCGATGGTCACCGGCTCCTTGCCGTAGCCGCCGCGGAGCGCCTTGCGGGCGGCCCGGAACGCGGGGGCGTCGCCTTTCGTGTACCACCAGCCGCCGTCGCCTTCCGGCGTCACCTCCACCTTGACGCCCCAGGGGGGGTCCAACTGGAGCGCAGCGACCAGCTTCTCGCGCACCTCTTTCACGTCCATGTCCGGGACGGTGCGGATGCCGAGGCGGACCCAAGCGCTGTCGCAGATGATGTTGCGCGCATCGCGCCGCGAGCTGGCCTGGATGGCGTTGATGGCGAGCGAGGGCTGGCGCCAGTTCATCTCCCACGGCGGGCGGCCACCGAGGAGCTGCGTTCCCGGAAGCATTCCTGCCTGCTTGCGGAACAACTCCTCGCTGGTGGGAAGCGCCGCGAGCGACTTCTTCTCCTCCGCGGTGAGGGGACGCACCTTCTCGTAGATGCCTGGGAGGTTGATGCTGCCGTCGTCCTTGACCAGGCGCGCGAGGATCTTGCACAGCGCCATCGTCGGGTCGGGCACCGGGCCGCCCCACATGCCGCTGTGCACGGGCTGCTTCAGCGCCTTCACCTCCACCTGCACGGTGACGATCCCGCGCAGCGCGGTGGTGATGGAGGGCAAGCCGGTATCGAAATTGGCCGTGTCCGTGAGAACGATCGCGTCCGCCTGCAGCAGGTCGCGGTGCTTCTTGAGAAACGCGGGCAAGGATGCGGAGCCGGCCTCCTCCTCGCCCTCGACGATCATCTTCACGTTCACCGGCAGCGCGCCGTGCGCTTTCAGCCAGCAGTCGATCGCAGCGATGTGCACCAGGACGCCCGCCTTGTCGTCCGCCGCGCCGCGGGCGAAGAGCCGCCCCTCGCGCTCCACCGGCTCGAAGGGGTCGGGCTGGTTCCACTTCTCCTTCTCTCCAGCGGGCTGCACGTCGTGGTGCGCGTAGAGGAGGAGCGTCGGCCGGCCCGCAGCCTGGGTCCACTCGCCGTACGCGTACGGGTGGGCTCCGGGCATCTCCAGCATCTGCACCTTCTGCAGTCCCTTGCGCCGCATCAAGTCGCAGGTCGCCTCGGCGCTGCGGCGCACCTGCTGCTTGTCGAAGCCCTCGAACGAGACGCTCGGAATGCGCACCAGCTTCTTGAGCTCCTCCAGATATTCCGCCTGGTGGGATCCGTGGTGCGCGAGCGCTTTCTCGATCGCTTTGTCGTCGACGGGAGCAGGTGTGGTCATGGCGGCGGACCCTAGATCAGGGCGCGCCCGCGCGCTACCGTAGCAAGGATGTCGAAAGCGTTCACCCGGGAAGACGATCGCGGGCCCGAAGTCGTGGTGCCGTCGCGGCGGAGATCGCCTCCGCCGCTGACGCCGCCCATCGAGCAGTTGCGCGACGAAGGCAAGGCGCGGCTGGGCGCCCGCGTGAAGATCCGCGGCGGCGACGGCCACGAAGCGGAATACCGGCTGGTGACGGCGGAGGAGGCCGATCCCGCCCACGGCGCCGTCAGCGTGATCTCCCCGCTCGGCCGTTCCCTGCTCGGCAAATCCGCCGGCGACGAGGTCGTCGTCGAGCGGCCGCGGGGAGCGGTGCAATACACCGTGGTCTCGGTCTACTTCTGACCGCTCCCATCCCGCAGGAAGTGCTCGCGCAGGGCGCGGACGGTCTCCTCTTCGCGCTCGAGCGGAAACAGGTGACCGGCGCCGCGCAGGAGCATCAGGCGCGCACCGGGGATGTTGCGGGCGAGCACTTCGGAGTTCACCGGCGGGACCAGCTTGTCCGCGCTCCCCGTGAGCACCAGCGTCGGCGCGTGGATGCTCGCCAGCCGGTCGAGGGTGTCGTGCCGCGCGATCGCGAGCACCTGCGCGGTGGCGAAGCGGAGCGCGGTCCGCTCCGCGCGCGCCAGCCAGCGCAAGGCGCTTTCCGGGTGCGCGGCATGCCATTCGGCGGAGACGAGGATGCGCGAGATGCGCGCGGGCGTCACGAACCCGAGATTGAGAAGCAGCAGATCCAGCTTCGTCCCCAGCGCCGGGGAGGTCCCCTTCCGCCAGGACGCGAAGGTGCAGCCGAGGGCAAGCGCCCGGACGCGCTCCGGATGCCGGATCGCGAGCTCCTGCGCGACCATTCCGCCCATCGAGATGCCGAACACGTGCGCGGCCGGCGCGCCCGACGCCTCGATCACCGACGCAGCGTCCGCGGCGAGGTCTCGCATGTGATAGGCGAACCCGCGGCGCCCCGATCTGCCGGTGCCGAGGTTGTCGAAGACGAGCACGTGGAAGTCGCGCGCCAGCAGCTCCGGCAGCCTGTCCCAGGCACGCGAGGAAAGGCCAAGGCCCATGATGAGCAGCACCGGCGGTCGCGCCGGGTCGCCGATCGACTCGAAGTGGATCCGGTGCCGGCCCCGGTCAACCAGCGGCATGTAGCTCGTCCAGCGCTTCGTGCATCGCTTGCGCGAGCGCCGGCAGGTCGCGTGCGGCGTCCGCGTCGCCGAGCAGTCCGGCCCCGATCTGGCCGTGGTAGCTGAGCAGCGCAATCCCCACCGACTGGTGCGCCGCCAGTGGCACCTGCGGGTAGCAGCGCAACATCTGCCGTCCGAGCAGGTACAGGGGAAACTGTGGACCGGGCACGTTCGTGACCACCAGGTTGAACATCCGCGTGACCGCCTGCAGCCGCGCCGCCTGCGCGAGCAGTTGCGGGGGCGCGAAGTCGCCGAGTCGCGAGAGCGCGTGCGCGCCGACCGCGGACCCGCTCTTCATCGCGGTCATCATCGCCGCGTGCACCTTGCGCAGACGCTGCACCGGATCCGGCTCGGTGAGAGGGAGCGTGCAGAACACCGCGGAGACCTGATTGCCGTAGGTCCCGCGCGCTTTCCGCGACCGCATGCTGACGGGAACCAGCACCCGCAGATCCGTCTCTGCCGGTCCGTGCCGAGCGCTCAGCCAGGTGCGAAGGGCTCCGGCGACGGTAGCGAGGATGACGTCGTTCACCGTGCCGCCGTGCGCAGCACGCACGGCTTTGACCTTCGCCAAGGGGATCTCGACCATCTCGAACCGCCGGTGCGGCCCGATGGGCACGTTCAGCGGTGAGAGCGGGGCCCGCCCCATCGTCACCACGTCGACGAACGGTCTCAGTCCGCTGAAGAGCTCGCTGAGGAGCTTCACCGCCTCGCTGTTCGGCTGAAGCGCCTGCCTCGCCATCCGCAACGGATTCGAAAGCTGCTCCTTGATCGAGCTGACCAGGAGATCCGCAATCTTGGGCGCCTTTCGCGGCTTCCACGGCGCCGGCGCAGGCGGGGGCGAAGGGTCCGGGCGCCGATCCATGAGCACGGTCGCGAGATCGACTCCGGACACGCCGTCGAGCATGCAATGGTGCGTCTTGCTGACGATGGCGAAGCGCGACTCTCCAAGCGCCTCGACGAGCCACATCTCCCAGAGCGGCTTGTCCCGATCGAGCGCCTGGGAGAAGAGCCGCCCGACCAGCTTCTTCAGTTCGGCTTCCCCTCCCGGCGCCGGAAGCGCGGTGTGGCGCACGTGATACTCGAGGTCGAACTGCGTCTCGTCGACCCAGACGGGGCGCCCCTGCTTGAGCGGAACGAACATGACCCGCTGCCGATAGCGAGGAACGTGCTCCAGGCGGGCCTCGATCAGCGCGAGCAGATCGCGGTACGGCGGCGGCGGTCCCTCGAAGATGGCCACCGCGCCGACGTGCATGTGGGCGCTGCGGTCCTCGAGCTCCAGGAAGAGCGAGTCGAGGGTGCTCAGGCGCTCGTACCAGGTCTCCATGCCCTCGCCAGCATACTTATTGACCACGCCAGTTGCAGACGGCGCCAACACGATGCATGTAGCAGCCCCGATGGTTTCCGCACAGACGCGACGGCCGATGACCCTGACGCAGAAGATCCTGGCGGCGCACGCCCGGAACCTGCCGCGGCCCTGGGTCCAGGCGGGCGACGTCCTCCAGGTCTCGGTGGACTGGACCATCGCCAGCGAGCTGGCTTGGAACGGCATGGAGCGGACCTATTCCATGCTGGGCCGTCCGAAATTGCACGACAAGGATCGCTTCTTCCTCGCCGTCGATCACACCGTCGACCCGGTCACGCTGGCGAACGACAAGCGGGCGCAGAAGCTCGTCCAGCTCTCACGGACGTTCGCGAAGGAGAGCGGCATCCGTCACTTCTACGACGCCAACCAGACCATCCTGCATACCCGGTTCTATCGGGACCTGGTCCGGCCCGGCGATCTGGTGCTGGGCGCGGACAGCCACACCTCCTCTCACGGCGGGCTCGGCGCAGTGTCCATCGGGCTGGGCGGGGCGGACATCGTGGTGGCGATGGTGCTGGGGAGCTCATGGATCCAGGTGCCGGAAGCCATCGCCATCGAGTACAGGGGAAAGCTGCCGTTCGGTATCGCCGGCAAGGACGTCATCCTCCGCACGCTCGGCCTTCTCGGCCGGAACACCGTCGCCATGGAGCGGTCGGTCGAGTACCGCGGCGAAGGCGTCCGGCAGCTCTCCACCGACTCGCGGTTCGCGATCGCCAACATGACGGCGGAATTCGGGGGCCTGAACGGGATCTTCGAAGCCGACGAGGTCACCGCGGCGTGGCTTGCCGGTCGCGCCGATGTCGACGATCCGCTGGCGGTGCAGCCGATGCGCTCCTTCCGCGCCGACGCGGACGCCCCGTACGCGCGCAAGTTCGAGGTGGACCTGTCGCAGCTCGAGCCGCAGGTGGCGGTGCCGTTCTCGCCGGACAACGTGAAGGGCGTGACCGAGCTCGCGGGCACCGAGCTGCAGGGCCTCTTCATCGGCGCCTGCACCACCACCGAGGAGGAGCTGGTGCTGGGCGCGCTGGTCCTCGAGGCCGCTGGGGTGTCCCGCCCCGCGAACGACAAGCAGATCGTGGTCCCCGGCGATCTGTCCATCCAGGAGAATCTCCGCCGCGCAGGCCTGTGGACCGCCTACGAGCGGGCCGGGTTCCGCATCGATCCGCCGGGCTGCTCGATGTGCCTCGCCGTGGCCTCGCGCAAGGCGGGGAGGGGAGAGAAGTGGCTCTCTTCCCAGAACCGCAACTTCGAGAACCGGATGGGCGACGGATCGCTCGCGCACCTGGGCAGCGCCGCGACCGTGGCCGCCAGCGCGCAGACGATGAAGATCACCGATCCGCGTTCGCTGCTCGCGCGCGTCGATGAGGAGAAGTTCCGCCGGATCCTCGGCGAGCGCAGACCGCGGCGCGCGCCCGAGGTGCGGATGGTCGAGCCGGAGATCCACCTGGCGCCGGCCGGGGCCATTCCCTCTTCCGCGAAGGAAGCGCGCGCCGCCGACCGGCGGCAGGCAGGGACCATCCCATCGCGCATCCAGCGCTTCGGCGACAACGTCGACACCGATGCGATCATCCCCGGCCAATTCTGCCACCTCACCTCGCTCTCCGAGCTGGGGGCGAAGGCCTTCCACTTCGTCCGCCCGGACTTCGTGCAGAAAGTCCGCGCGGGCGCGCAGGTGGTCGTCGCGGGAGAAGGCTGGGGATCGGGATCCTCGCGGGAGCAGGCGGTCCTGGCGCTGAAGGGCGCTGGGATCCAGGCGATCGTGGCAAAGAGCTACGCATTCATCCACAAGCGCAACCTGGTCAACGAGGCGCTGCCGTTCCTGGTCGTCCCGGACCCGCGGTTCTACGAGCTGGCGAAGGAGGGCGAGGAGATCGAGGTGGATCTCGCCGGCGGAGTCGTGCGCATCGCCGGCGAGGAGTTTGCCGCCGAGGAGCCGTCGCGGATCATCCAGGCGCTGGTCGGCGAGGGCGGCATCGTCCCGGCCATCCAGCACCACGGGACGACGGTGTTCGAGAAGCTCACCGGCTAGCAGGCACGATTTTCAAGATCCGGTCCTTCTCGGCCCCGCACTCGCCGCGGCTGTCGCAGTTGCTCGTCGAGACCCACAGCTCGCCCGAGGGCGTCATCGCGATTTCCCGCAGCCTGCCGAATTTCTGCCGGAAGTAGACTTCGTGCAGGACGACGTTTCCGCCTTGCAGCACCAGACGGTGGATCTGCTCGGCCGCCAGCGAGGCGATGAGGATGCTGCCGCGCAGCTCGGGGATCGCGGTGCCGCGATAAACGACGACCCCACCTGGAGGAAGAGCGTGCTCCGACCAGGTGATGAGCGGCGTGACCATCCCAGTCCGCGTCTGGCATCCGTAGATGTCCGGCCAGCCGAGGTTGTCGCCCTTGCGCGCGACGTTCACCTCGTCGTGCGCCGAGCGGCCCAGCTCACCGCTCGGTCCATGATCGACGACCACCAGCGTCTCGTCGTCCAGCCAGTCGAACCCCTCGGTGTTTCGGATTCCCGAGAGGAACACCGCCGCCTTTCCTTCCGGGTCCACGCGAAGCAGCTTGCCGTTCAGGCTCTTCGGATCCTGCGAGCGCTCGGGCTGGCGGGCGTCTCCGGTACCGACGTAGAGGGCCCCGTCCGGCCCGAAGCGGATCCGTCCGCCGTCGTGGAAGCGCGAGGCGCCGATGCCAGCGACGACGACCTTGTCGAGCTTGGCGCTCCGGTGGTCCTTCGCGAGCGTCCAACGCTGGAGCTGGTTCTGCGGGCCGGGCGCCGTGAGGTAGAGGAAGAGCTGCGTCTCGTCGCGCGGGCTCACGGCGATCCCGAGCAGGCCGCCTTCGCTGCTCTCGCCGGTCTTGACCGTCAGCACGGGCTGCGTCAGGAGCTTGCCGCCTTGCAGGAGCCGCACGCGCCCCGGCCGCTCCGAGACCAGCACGTCGCCTCCGGGCAAGAAGGCGAAGCTCCACGGCACTTCCAGACCGCTCACTACCGTCTCCGCTCGCAGAGGCAGCTTGCCGTCCGGTCCCCAGGAGTCGCTCTTTTCCAGGATGCACGCCGCGATCAAGGCGATCAGGATCATGGGCCCAGCTTGCCGCAATCGGGACCGGTGGATCCGCATCGCGCTGCCCGATGGCGCAGAACTGTACGTAGGCGCATCATTGATGCATGGCCACTTCACGACAGAGGACTGCGGCACGGCGGAACATCAAGAAGGCGGCGAAAGCGGCGCGGAGGAAGAAGACGATCTCCAGGCTGCCGAAGAAGACGCGCACGGCCCTGGGAAAGCAGGCGAACAAGGTCAAGCGGCAACGGCGCCGGTAGCCGGCCGCGCCCGAGGTACTCGTCCCTGTCTACAGTTTCTGGCGGAGGATGGCGTCGCCGTCCAACTCGACGTCGACGACGTGATCGTTCTGCTCGAGCCGCAGCGGAGCTCCACCCGAGGATTCCGGCTCTTCGAGCACCAGGTCACGAGGGGACCAAGGCGCCGACTCGAAGGAAGGCGCCTGCGCTGTGTCCGGCTGCTGCCGGGACCGTGGCTGGCTCTGCCTCTGTTTCATAGGGACGCGGATCACACCCGCAACCACCTCCGGAGTCAAGGCTTGCCGCGTCGGTCGCGCGCTTCTACTCTGCGCCCCCCATGACCCAGCGCATCGCCGTCATCCCGGGCGACGGAATCGGGCCGGAGGTCGCCCGCATCGGCGTGCGCGTGCTGGAGAGCCTCGGGCTTGCGCTGCAGTTCGACTGGTTCGACTACGGCGCCGATCGATACCTGCGAGACGGCACCACGCTACCATCGGGGTTCATGGATACGCTGCGCCGCGACTACGCCGCCATCTACTTCGGCGCCGTCGGCGATCCGCGTGTTCCAGGCAACGAGCACGCCAAGGGCATCCTGCTCGCCATGCGCTTCGAGCTGGACCTGTACATCAACCTGCGCCCCTGCATCCTGATCGACGACCGGCTCAGCCCGCTGAAGGGAAAAGGGCGCGATCACCTCAAGTTCGTCGTTTTCCGAGAGAACACGGAGGGCCTGTACACCGGGAGCGGCGGGGTCCTGCGAAAGGGCACCGCCGACGAGGTCGCGCAGGAGATCGAGATCAACACGCGCAAAGGGGTGGAGCGCATTCTCGAGGCTGCGTTCGCCCATGCGGAGCAGCGCGGGCTGCGCCGTGTGTGCATGGCCGACAAGGCGAACGTCCTCGTCTTCGGCCACGGACTCTGGCGGCGCACGTTCGCGGAGGTCGCCCGGCGTCATCCCGGCATCGAAGCCAAGGCGATGTACGTCGACGCGCTGGCGATGGACCTGATCCGCCAGCCAGAAGCGTACGAAGTGATCGTCACGAACAACCTGTTCGGCGACATCCTCACCGACCTGGGCGCGGCGCTCACCGGCGGCCTGGGAATCGCGGCGAGCGGCAACGTCCACCCGGGCCGCGTCTCGCTCTTCGAGCCGGTGCACGGCAGCGCTCCCGACATCGCCCGGCAGGGCAAGGCGAATCCGCTCGCGATGGTGCTCTCGGGCGCCCTGATGCTGGAGCACCTCGGTCATCGCCGCGAGGCGCAACGCCTCACCCGCGCCGTCGAAGAGCAGGTGCGAAGCGGAGCGCGAACGCCGGATCTGGTCCCCTTTCTCGGCCCACCTGCGTCGACGACCGAGCAGGTGGGCGACGAGCTCCTGGCGCGGGTGAGCGCAGCGCCTTGAAGAAGATCACTCCCTCATGGGCAGGGGCTGCCCCGTCTCCAGCAGCGACTTGAGGCTGGAGAGCACCCACTGCCAGCCATCCTTGCTCACGTGGCCGGCCGTCTTCGGGGCATCGGTCACGTCGTGCGTCACCGACAGCTTGCACATCTCGCCGCGCTTCTCGATCAGGTAGGTGACCTTCGACACCTCGTTCGCGAGCGCCGGCTCGGTGCAAGGTCGCCCCAACCGACCGAAATGGTTATGCTCGGGAACCCGGCCCCGGAGCCAAAAATGAAGCCCATCCCCACCGAGCTCGTCTTCCTGTCCGCCCGGCGCACGCCATTCGGGACCTACGGCGGATCGCTCAAGGACCAGTCCGCGACGGACCTGGGGGTCCACGCCGCGAAGGCCGCGATTGCGCAGGCGGGGGTGAAGCCGGAGGACATCGACAACGTCGTCTTCGGCAACGTGGTGCAGACGAGCCCCGACGCCATCTACCTGGCGCGCCACGTCGGCCTGCGAAGCGGCCTTCCGCAGCACGTGCCGGCACTGACCGTGAACCGCCTCTGCGGCTCCGGCTTCCAGGCGGTCGTGGATGCGGCGCTGGAGATGCTCGCCGGCCACAGCGAGTGCGCGCTGGTCGGCGGGACCGAAAACATGTCGCAGGCGCCGCATGTCGCGCGCGGGCTGCGCTTCGGCGTCGCCCTGGGGAAATCGCCCAAGCTCGAGGACTCGCTCTGGGAGGCCCTCACCGACAGCTATACCGGCTTGCCGATGGCGCTCACGGCCGAGAACCTCGCCACGAAGTACGGGATCTCCCAGAAAGAGGTCGACGAGTACAGCGTGCAGAGCCAGAAGCGATTCGCCGCAGCGCAGGAGGGCGGCCGGTTCTCCGAGGAGATCGCGCCGATGGAGCTGCCGGGCAAGAAGGGCGCGACCATCCAGTTCGCTCGCGACGAGCACAACCGCCCGGACACCACCGTCGAGAGCCTGGCGAAGCTGCCCAAGGTGTTCAAGAAGGACGGCGTGATCCATGCCGGCGCCGCCAGCGGCATCTGCGACGGCGCAGGCGCGCTGGTGCTAGCCACGCAGCAATTCGCCGAGCGGAAGGGGCTGAAGCCGCTCGGGAAGCTCGTGGGTTGGGGGATCTCCGGCTGCGATCCGTCGATCATGGGCATCGGGCCGGCCCCCGCGATCCGGCGGGCGCTCGAGCGGCACGAGGCAAAGCTGTCCGACTTCCAGCTGTTCGAGGTCAACGAGGCGTTCGCGCCGCAGTACCTCGCGGTGGACAAGGACCTGGGCCTGCCGCGCGATCGCACGAACGTGGACGGCGGCGCGATCGCGGTAGGCCATCCGCTTGCTGCTTCCGGGGCGCGGATCACGGCGCACCTGCTCTACGAGATGCGGCGCAGGGGCGCCCGCCGAGGCATCGGCTCCGCTTGCATCGGGGGCGGGCAGGGAATCGCGCTGCTTCTAGAGCTGGCGTAGGATTCGTCCGCATGCGCGAGCAGGATCTCTTCCACGACTGGAACCGCTCCGCGGATCTGGGTCAGCTCGCGGAAACGGAAGTCCTGGATGAGACCCTCCGCGACGGCATCCAGAGCCCTTCCGCGATCGATCCGCCCCTCGAGGCGAAGATCGAGATCCTCCACCTGCTCGACGAGCTCGGCGTGGCGCAGCTCGACGTCGGCCTCCCCGGCGCCGGCCCCCACCAGCGCGCCGCGGTGAAGCGGCTCGCGGAGGAGAAGCGCGACGCTCGGCTGAAGATCCGCCTCAACGTCGCCTGCCGGACCGTCGTCTCCGACATCGCGCCCGCCGCCGAGCTGCAGCAGGAGACCGGCGTTCCGCTGGAGGTCTACGCGTTCATCGGCAGCTCGCCGATCCGGCAGTACGCGGAAGAGTGGGACCTCTCCTTCATCGAGAAGCAGTCGGTGGAGGCGATCTCTTTTGCGGTGAAGCAGGGTCTCGCGGTCACATACGTGACGGAGGATACGACCCGCAGCAAGCCCGATGATCTGCGCCGGCTCTTTCGCAGCGCCATCGATGCCGGAGCCAGGCGGCTCTGTCTCTGCGATACCGTCGGCCACGCGACGCCGGAAGGCTCAGCGGCGCTGGTGCGCTTCGCCCGGGAGGCGGCCGGCCCGCAGATCGGTCTCGACTGGCACGGGCACAACGATCGCGGGCTCGCGCTGGCGAACGCGCTCGCCGCCGGAGCGGCCGGCGCCACCCGCTTGCACGGCTGCGCGGCGGGTATCGGGGAGCGGGTGGGAAACACCGCCTGCGATCAGCTGCTGGTAAATCTAAAATTGATGGGCCACCCCATCTACGGCCCGGGCGACATGTCGAAGCTCGTCCGTTTCGTGCAGCTCGCGGCGCAGGTGACCGGCCACCAGCTTCCGGTCAACTACCCCGTCGCGGGCGCCGACGCGTTCCGCACCGCCACCGGCGTGCACGCCGCGGCGATCATCAAGGCGCAGCGCAAGGGCGATCGCTGGCTGGCCGACCGCGTCTACAGCGGCGTCCCGGCCGGCGAGTTCGGCAAGGAGCAGCAGATCGAGATCGGACCGATGAGCGGACTCTCGAACGTCAAGCACTGGCTCGCGCGCCACGAGATCCCGGCGGACGAGCCACTGGCGAAAGCGGTCCTCGCCCGCGCCAAGGCGAGCGACCGCACCCTCACCGAATCGGAAGTGGCGCAGATCGTGCGCGAGGTCCGCTCATGAGCATCGTGCAGTTCACCGGCATGAAGATTTTTTCCACCACGCTCGCCCGCGACCGCGAGCAGATGGGCGACAACATCACCCGCTGGATACAGGAGAACCCGCAGGTCGAGATCGTGGACAAGATCGTCACGCAGTCTTCCGACAAGGAATTCCACTGCCTGACGATCACGCTCTTCTACCGCGAGCGCCCGCGCACCTGAGCGCTTAGACTGGCCTGCAGATGAGCCCGCGCGGCCGGCCGGCGATGTCGTTCGGGGTTCCTCCGCTCACGCGCGGCGTGAAGTGGCTCGGCGGAGTGACGCTCGCCGTCTCCATCCTCGTCGCGGTGCTCCACGATCAGTCCGGCGCCGCGCTGGCCCGGTTCGTCGTCTTCTCGCCCGAGGCGCTGTGGCACGGCGCGGTCTGGAAGATTTTCACCTACACCTTCCTGAATCCCGACCCTGTCGGGCTGCTCTTCGCGCTGCTCGGGCTCTGGTTGCTCGGCGCCTCGCTCGAGCAGACCTGGGGAACGCGCCGGTTCGTCACTTTCTATTTCGCCACGGCCGCGGCTGCGGCTCTAGTGACCTCGGTAATCGGATTCTTCGTGCCGGCTGTCTGGGTCCACCCCTATTTCGGCAACTGGTCGGCGCTCGAAGGCCTGATCGCCGCCTTCGCGGTGCTGATGCCCAACGCGCAGATCTTCCTCTACTTCATCCCGGTGCAGGCGCGATGGATGCTGCCGATCTCCGCAGGCATCACCGTCCTGTTCATGCTTATGACCGGCTGGGTGCCCTACCTGCCGCAGCTCTTCGGGCTCGGCGCGGGCGTTCTCTTCGCTGGGGGCGTGGCACCCGGGAGTCTGCTGCTGCGCGCGCGGGTGTGGTGGATCGACCGGCGCCTGCGCCGCAGCCGGCTGCGCGTCATCCGTGGCAAGGACGACGAAGGGCGGCCCCTCAGCGGCGGCCGCGGCTCGGACAAGTATCTCCACTAGCGCTCTAGCCGTCCTTGATGTCCGACGTCGCCTCCCGCGCCACGTAGATGCGCCGCGTGTTCGTGCGCGCCGCGTCGAGGGGCACCAGGAAGAACCCGTGCTTCGCGTCCACTCCGTCGCGGACGCCCTCGATCACGCGTCCGTCCGAGAACGTGACCCGCACCTTGGTGCCGTCGCCCGCCTGCGGCGGCTCCCCAGGAGCGAGCATGAAGAAGATCGCCTTCACGTCGGAGCGATAGATCGGCTCCGGCTCGCCCCCGGCCTGCGGGATCAGCGGGAACTGAGATTTCGAGAGATCGATGTCGCGCATGGTCCCGCGGAGCGTACGGCCGCCGCGCGTGTGGACGGCGACGCGGTGCTCCCCTTGCATCTCGAGCGCGTTCATTGCGGCCGGCCGGAATGCCGCGAGCGGTTGCGCGCGCGTTCGGGCCGGTTCGCCCGTCGGCTCGGGAAGGTCCGGATCGTCGTGATCGATAGCCACCGGTCGCAATACCTCCTCGGGCGACGCGAGCTCTTCGGGCGCGCCCAGATAGTCGTCAGCGGCGCCCAGTGAGGCTCCGTCCAGAACGCTGCCGAACAATTCCTTGGCCGCGCCCGGTTCCGGCGCGGGCGGTTCGGAGTCGAGCTGCTCGAGCGCGCTCGCGCCCACGGCGGGCTGGTTCCACGCAGGCTTGGGGGGAGCGGCAGGAGGGGGTTCGACTGCCCCGGCCTCTGCCGGCGGCGGCGCCTCCGTGATCGGCACGTCCCATTCTTCGGCCACCGCTGCGGGGGTGGGAGCGGACCATTCAGGCCCAGACGCGGGCGCGGGCGGCGCCCATTCCGATTCCACCGGAGCCGGCGCCGCGGCAGCCCACTCGGACTGCTGCTGCGGCGGCGGCGTTCCCCAAGCTTGCTCCTGCGGTTGTTCGGGCCCGCCGGAGGCGG
>Ga0209056_10002194_pt1 | contig 21193 bp, 19 predicted proteins | sample GraSoiAngelo_114_FD_185876 | JGI IMG/M metagenome (GOLD analysis project Ga0209056, IMG submission 185876) | Grasslands soil microbial communities from the Angelo Coastal Reserve, California, USA - 14_0903_13_40cm (SPAdes) (version 2) | ecosystem: Environmental > Terrestrial > Soil > Grasslands...
ACTTGATCGTTTGTTTGCTCGGTTGCCTGCTGGTGAACAGAGGGCAGGAGTGAGTGCGGATAAAAATCGCGGATTTCTTTCCTGGTTTTCAAATCCGACTTCCTGCGCTAGGTTTCCGCGGCTTTATGGTTCTGGTCATCGACAATTACGATTCGTTCACTTACAACCTCGTGCAGTATCTCGGCGAGATGAACGTCGAGATGCAGGTCTATCGCAACGACCAGATCACGATCAACCAGACTCGCGACTTGAAGCCGGATCGCATTCTGATTTCGCCTGGACCGTGTTCCCCGCGCGAATCGGGCCTGTCCAACGACATCATCCGCGAGTTCGGCAGGTCAACGCCTACGCTCGGCGTTTGCCTCGGCCACCAGTGCATCGCGCACACGTTCGGCGCGTCGGTGGTTGTCAATTTTCGCATGATGCACGGCAAGACGTCGCCGATCAAGCACAACGGAAAGGATTTGTTTGAAGGGATGCCAAATCCGTTCAACGCGACGCGCTATCATTCGTTGGTCATCCAGCGCGACACGTTGCCCGCTTCTCTGGAGATAACGGCGGAGACGGACGAAGGGGAAATCATGGGCATCAAGCACCGCGACTATCCCATTTGGGGCGTGCAGTTCCATCCGGAAAGCATCCTGACCGAGAATGGACGGACGATTTTGAAGAATTTTTTGAAGCTCGGAAAACAGCCGAAGGGTTGAACCAATTGATCGGTGAACCGTTAAAATGTTAAATCGGCGTTGAGCACCCTTATCCCAACATGACGCGAATTCTCTCTCTGGCGCTCGCCGCCTTGGCCATTGGCGCCGGACGGGCCAACGACCGCTGGCCGCAATTTCGCGGGCCAAACGGCGACGGGCATTCCGATTCCAATGGGCTGCCGCTGAACTGGAGCGAAACCGAAAACGTGAAATGGAAGGCGGCGATCCACGGAAAGGGCTGGTCGTCGCCGGTCGTCTGGGGCGATCAAGTCTGGCTGACGACGGCGACGGAGGACGGGCACGAGTTGTTCGTCGTTTGCGTGGATCGTGACAGTGGAAACATTCTGCGGGACCAGAAAATCTTTGAGGTCGAGAAGCCGCAGTTCTGCCACGCGTTCAACAGCTACGCGTCGCCGACGCCGGTGATCGAGGAGGGGAGGGTTTACGTGAGCTTCGGTTCGCCGGGCACAGCCTGCCTCGACACGAAGACAGGCAAGGTCCTTTGGGAACGGCATGACTTCATCTGCAACCATTACCGCGGCGCGGGTTCGTCGCCGATTCTTTACGGGGACCTGCTCATCATCAATTTCGACGGGAGCGACCATCAGTTCGTGGTCGCGCTGGACAAGCAGACCGGCAAAACGGTCTGGCGGAGGGAACGCTCCATTGATTTCAAAGACCTCGACGCGAGAGGCAAGCCGCAGACGGATGGGGACCTGCGCAAGGCCTTCGCGACGCCGCAGGTGGCAGTTCTGGATGGCCAGCCCGTTCTCATCAGTCAGGGCGCGAAGGCGACCTACGCTTACGAGCCGCTGACCGGCAGGGAAATCTGGCGCGTCGAAGAGCGCACCAGCCATTCGGCCGGCACGCGGCCGGTGGTCGGTCACGGGATGGTTTTTGTCCCGACCGGCTGGTCCAACGGCGAGATTCTCGCCATCAAGCCCGGCAAAGCGGGCGAGGTCATAGACGCGAACACGGATTCGGCCCCGGACGCCAAGCGGCAGTTGCAAGTCGTCTGGAAAACGAAACGCAACGTGCCGAAGAAACCGTCGCTGTTGCTGGTGGAGGATTCACTGTTTGGCATCGACGATGGCGGCGTGGCGAGTTGTCTCGACGCGAAGGCCGGCACGGAAGTCTGGCGTGAGCGGGTCGGCGGCAACTACTCGGCGTCGCCGGTTTATGCCGAGGGGCGCATTTACTTTTTCAGCGAGGAAGGCAAGACGACGGTGATTGAGGCCCGACGGCAGTTCAAAGTTCTCTCCGAGAATCAGCTCGAAGACGGCTTCATGGCGTCGCCGGCGATTGCGGGCAGAGCGTTTCTCCTGCGGACCAGGACGCATCTCTATCGCATCGAGAAGTGAGAGAGCACGGGCCTGCAGAACAGTGTTTTTATCGGCTGGCTCGAGTGGCGAGAGCGATTCCGCCGAGGATGACGCAGCCGCCGACGATTTGCAGCGGGCGCAACGATTCATGGAGGATGAACCACGCGAGCAGAGCGGCGACGGCCGGCTGTAAGAGGAGGCTCAACGACGAAAAGGACACGGGCAGATGCGCGAACGCGTGAGCGATGAGTCCCTGCCCAAGGACCTGGCTGACCAACGCCAGGGCGATCAGCACCAGCCAGCCGCGCGGGTCGGCGGGCAGAAGACTCTCGCGCGAGAGGAGAGCAACCAGTAACAGACCCGCGACCGAGGCGAGACCGGACCAGGCGAGGATGGTCGCGGTCGAAAACGAGCGGCGAAGATGTTTCACGCAAAGCATGTAACCGCCGTAGAAGACGGCCGCGCCGACCGCCAGCGCGTCGCCGAGGACATGTTCGGCAGTCAAGCGCAGGCTGACTCCCACGACCATGACTGCCCCGGCCAGCGCCAGGGCGAGCGCGCCAATGAACGAAGGGCCGATGCGTTCGCCAAACAAAAGACGCGCACCGAGCGTGACGAAGATGGGCGCGAAGTTGGCGAACAACGTCGCGTTCGCGACCGAGGTCAGCTTGATCGACCAGTGCCAGAGGGCGAGGTCGCCGGCGAAGAGCAGCCCGGCCACGGCGAGCTGGAGGTGTTCTTTTGAACTCGCGGGGTTCGGCGTGGCGCCGGGTCTGGTCCGCTCATGAATCCGCCAGAGCCACAGCACCGGCAGGGCGAGCAACAGGCGGTAAAAGGCGGTTGCGCTCGGGCCAACTTCACTGAGCCGCACGAAGACAGGAGCGAAAGCGATTCCCACGGCGCCAGTCAGCAACGCGACAAAAGCAAGACGTGATTTATCGTGCACCGAAGATCTCTAACACGAGTCTGGCGCGGGGGTCACCTTTTGGTTAATCTTGCGGCGACGCTCAATCATGAAACTCTACTTTTTGCGCCACGCCGAAGCCCTGGATGGCAAGGACGACGCGGGCCGGCCTCTCTCTCCGCACGGAAAAAAGGAAGCGCGCGAAGTCGGCCGGTTCCTCAAAGGAGCCGGAATTGAATTTGACGCTGCCTACAGCAGCCCGCTTGTCCGCGCGAAACAAACGGCGAAAATTGTTTTGGAGGTTTGCGGTTCGGCAGAACTGGAAATCGCCGACGCGTTGTTGAACGAAACTCCACCAGGGCAGTTTGAAGCTTGGCTGAAAGACCTGATGGAAGCGAAGCATGCGTTGCTGGCCGGTCATGCGCCGAGTCTCGCGGAACGGGTTCGTCAACTGCTCGGTATAACGAATCCCGAAACGCTCAAGCTGCCCAAGGGCGGGCTGGCTTGTCTGGAGACTGAAGATCGGCGCGCGGCGACGCTGAAGTTCTTCGTCACACCCAAGCTGCTGGGGGTCCGGGCGGAGTAAAGTAAACGAGCTTGCCACGCGCCGGGTTCCACTTACCATGCGAGCCAGCTTGACACGCCGGATAATGGGTGTGACAGGTGTGACAGATGATTCGATCGTTTGCATTTACAACGCAGGGACGTTTGCACAGCAAGGACATCGAAATGTTCCTGATGCCGACGCTTTTGGCGGACACGAATCTGTTTCTCTGGGTTGATTTGGAGAAGCCGGAGGCGGAGGAAACGAAATCGGTGCTGGAGGAAGTGTTCCATTTTCACCCGCTCTCGATCGAAGACTGTGTGATGCTCAGTCCGTCGCCGAAGGTAGAGGAATACAGCCCGAAGGAAGAGGACCGATTTGCGCCTTACGTGTTCATGGTGATTCACGCGGTGGACTACAGCCGCAAGGACGGCGTGTTCGCGACGAGCGAGCTGAATTTCTTTTTGGGCAAGAATTTTCTGGTGACCTATCACGAGGCGCCGCTCAGGAGCGTGCAGGTCACCGGGGAGCGTTGTCTGAAGAGCACGGTGCACATCGCGCGGGCGCCGGACCGGGTGGCGCATACTTTGCTCGACTCGATTGTCGAAAATTACAAGCCGGCCCTGGACGAATTGTCGCTGGAGATCGGCGAGTTGGAACAGCAGGCGTTGCAGCATCCGACCCGGGAGACGCTCAACAAAATTCTGCAAGTCAAAAAAGAAGTGTTGCACCTGCGGCAAATCATCGGGCCGCAGCGCGAGGTGCTGTCGCGCTTTGCGCGGGGCGAGTTCAAGTTGATCCGGGCGCATCTGGTGCCGTATTACCGGGACGTTCATGACGCGCTGTTTCATATTTCGGAACTGGCCCAGGGTTACACGGACTCATTGACCGGCATTTTGCAGATCTATTTGAACATGTCGTCGAACCAGACCGGCGAAGTGGTGAAATTGCTGACGATGATCACGGTGATCACGACGCCGTTGATGATGATCGGGACCTGGTACGGGATGAATTTCGACATGCCGGAGCTCAAAGTGCGCTACGGCTATGAGCTGGCCGTGGCGGTGACCGCATTCACAACGGCCGCTACCTATTGGTATTTCAAGCGAAAGAAATGGTTTTGATCAAAGCGTTGAATGGTTGACCCGTTAAACAACCCTTCAACGAGCTAAACGATGGCACCCAAATCCAGCTTTCTCGACAAGGTGCTCGGGCGCATTGGCCGGCTCGATCCCGAAGGATTGCAAACCGTCGTTCAGCGGCTGGCGCGCGAGCGGAGTTTTCTGGAAACGCTGTTCAACACGATTGAAGACGGCGTGCTTGTGGTGGACGAGCAGGGACGGATCGTTTATTTCAACCAGGCCGTGACGAATCTGCTCGGATTGAAAGCGCAGGAGACCGAAGGCCAGCACCTGACGCGGTATCTGCCTGAGCTGGATTGGAAAGAGCTCTCCGGGCGAGACCGCGCCGGGGGACAACAGGTCGTGCGGCACGAATTTGAAGTGAATTATCCGCGACACCGCTTTCTCCGATTGTATGCGGCGCCGTTGGATGGCGAAGCGACCGGCAGCTCCGGCGTGGCGTTGATTCTGCACGACGCGACGGAAGCGCGGCAAAAGACATTCGACGCCATCGAGAGCGAGCGTATCCAGGCGCTGACGCTGCTGGCCGCCAGCGTGGCGCATGAGATTGGCAACCCGCTCAATGCGCTTCACATTCACCTGCAGTTGATCGAGCGCGAGTTGAAGAAGCTCAAGCAGGGGGCGAAGGATCCGGACGGTCGAACTCTTGCCACGGTCAAGCGGCCTCGGCCGCGAGTCCTGCATTCCGACAGCGACACGGAGGAGATCGCCGCGAAACTGCAAAATTATCTGAGCGTTGCCAAAGGTGAAATTGACCGGTTGGATTACATTGTCACGCAATTCCTGCAGGCCATTCGTCCCACGCCGCCGCAGAAGAAGATGGTTTCATTGAACGACATCGCCCGTGAAACCATTGACCTGCTACGGCCGGAAATCGAAAACCGCGGACAGACCCTGGAGGAGAAACTGGCGCGACAACTGCCGACCGCGCCGCTTGATCCGGCCCAGATCAAGCAGGTGCTGGTCAATCTGGTCAAGAACGCGGTGCAGGCCATGACCAAGGGCGGGGTGTTGACGGTGCAAACCGGTTCCGGCGCGGACGGTGTCTGGGTGAGCATCGCGGACACCGGTTGCGGCATTCCGCAGGAACAGTTGAACCGCATTTTCGAGCCGTTTTTCACCACCAAAAGAAAAGGATCGGGTTTGGGTCTGATGATCGTGCAGCGGATTGTGCGGGAACACGGGGGCTTGATCAAACTGGAGAGCAACGTGGGTCAGGGAACGCGGTTTCGAATCTGGCTGCCCTTGCACGAACGGCAGCCGCGATTGCTGGAGGCGCCCTTGCATGATTAAACCGATGTTGCTGATCGTGGACGATGAAAAGCCGACGCGCGATGGGTTGCGCGCGGTGTTGGAGGACCGTTACGACGTTTATCTTGCCGAAGACACCGTGGCGGCCGTGGAGTTGCTGGAGAAGGAACATTTCGATGTGCTGTTAACGGACCTTCGGTTGCCGAGCGAGGACGGCATGAAATTGATCGCCCGGGCGAAGTCACTTTCGAAACCGCCGGTCTGCATTCTGATGACCGCCTACGGCTCGGAGGAAGTTGCGGTGGAAGCGATGAAACGCGGGGCCGACGACTACATCGCCAAAGGGCGGATGCAAATTGACGAGCTGGAAATGCGGATTGGCCGGGCGCTGCGCCATCAATCGCTTGAAGTTGAAAACGAGTCGCTGCGGCAACAGCTCGACAGAAAATACGGGCTGGAAAATATCATCGGCGAATCGCCGCCCATGCAGGAGGTGCTGGAGACGGTGCGCCAGGTCGCGCCGTCGAAGGCGACGGTGCTCATCACCGGAGAAAGTGGCACCGGCAAAGAGCTGATCGCGCGGGCGATTCATCAACTCAGCCCGCGGGCGCGGCAACCGCTGGTGGCGGTGCACTGCGCCGGTTTGCCGCGGGAATTGATCGAGAGTGAGCTGTTCGGGCACGAGAAGGGAGCGTTCACCGGCGCGCACGAGCGGCGGATCGGGCGGGTCGAGCAGGCCCAGGGCGGGACGCTGTTTCTGGACGAAATCGGGGAGATTGACGCCACGATTCAGATCAAACTGCTGCGGTTCCTCGGCGAGCGCACCTTTGAGCGCGTCGGTTCCAACAAAACGTTGACGGCTGACGTGAGGCTGGTCACCGCCACGAACAAAAACCTGGAGGAGCGGGTCAAGTCCGGCGCATTTCGTGAAGACCTTTACTTTCGATTGAAAGTCGTCGAAATCCGGCTGCCGCCACTGCGCGAGCGGACGGGGGACATTCTGTTGCTGGCGCAGGATTTTCTGCGCGAGTTTGCGCGGGAAAATGACAAAAAAGTGAACGATTTTGCCGCCGAATCGCTCGAAGCGTTGATGCAATACGGCTGGCCGGGCAACGTCCGCGAGTTGCGCACGGCCATCGAGCACGCCGTGGTGCTTTGCCGGGGCGAAAGAATCATGCGGCGCGATCTGCCGCCGAACGTACGCGGCAACGGCGCCGCACAGGCCGCGGCGGATGCGGCCCGGTTGCTGACGCAAAACGATCTGACGGTGCAGGAAGCCGAGAAACAGCTCATCATTCGAGCACTGAAAGAATCGAATGGGAACCGGACTTTGGCGGCAAAGAAGATCGGCATCAGCCGCCGGACCTTGCACCGGAAACTTCACACTTATCATCTGGAAGGGTTTTGATCGGCCATTCGAGCGCGGCCGTCGGACCGCGGGGCCAGAAACCCCGGAGAGACAAAACAGGAAGCCTTTTTCATGATTCGATTACAGGAATGGATTCACCGGTTTGAAGTGGGCGAAGGGACGCGCACGGTCCGGTGGGTCCTGGCCATCCTTGCGCTGCTGGCGCTGACCGCCGTTTACGACCTGCGCGAATATCGAAATTTTTCCACGGCGGAAGCGATGGACGCGGCCCAGTTGGCTCGCAACATCGCAGCAGGCAAAGGCTACACCACCGAATTCATCCGTCCACTGAGCATTCATCTGGTGGAGCAGCATCAGATCAAACTGAAACAGCGCACCAACGACTTTGCGCTCTTGAAATCGCCGCATCCGGACCTGGCCAATCCGCCGGTTTATCCGCTCCTTCTCGCCGGCCTCATGAAGGTGCTCCCCTTTGAATGGGAGATCCCCGGCGGAATTGTTTTCCTGCGGTATCAGCCGGAGGTTCTGATCGCCTTTTTCAATCAGGCCTTGTTTTTCGCCGCCATTTTGGCCGTCTTCCGCCTGGGCAGACGGCTGTTTGACGCGGCGGTGGCCTGGATTTCCACGCTGGTGCTCGCCGGATCGGAGCTGTTCTGGCGGTTCAGCGTCTCGGGCCTTTCCACGATGTTGACGGTCGTGATTTACCTTGCACTGGTCTGGTGCCTGGTGCTCATGGAACAATGCTCGCGGGAATCGCGACGGAGCGGCGCGTGGTTCGCCGGGATGGCCTTGCTGGCGGGTGGACTGGTGGGGTTGGGCGCGCTGACGCGGTATTCGTTCGGCTGGCTGATCGTGCCTGTGCTGGCGTTCTTCAGCCTCTACTTTGCCCGGCGCCGTGTGGTGTTGTGCCTGGTCGCGCTGTTGGCGTTTGTGGCGGTACTGGCGCCCTGGCTGGCGCGTAACTACAATGGGTCGGGAACACTGCTTGGCACCGCGGGATATGCCGTGGTGGAGGATACGCCGCAGTTTCCGGGGGACCAGCTTGAGCGGACGCTGCAGCCGGACTTCAGCGAGGTGGTGTTGGACGACTACCTTCGCAAGCTGGTGGTCAACACAGCGGACCTGTTTCAGAATGAATTGCCGAAACTCGGAGGAAGCTGGATCACAGGGTTTTTCCTGGTTGGACTGCTGGTGCCGTTTGTGAACCAGGCGTTGGGACGATTGAGAATGTTTCTGCTGGTTTCTCTGCTGGTATTGACGGTGGTTCAAGCAGTGGGCCGCACACATTTGTCCACCGACTCGCCGGAGATTAACTCGGAAAACGTGCTCATTCTGCTGGCGCCGCTGGTATTCATTTACGGCGCCGGGATGTATTCGCTGTTGTCGAACCGGTTGAATCTGCCGTTCCCGCAGTTGCGACATCTGGTGGCGGGAATTTTTGTGCTGGCCAGTTGCGCGCCGATGATCTTCACACTGTTGCCGCCGCGGGAGTTTCCATTGGCTTATCCTCCGTATTTTCCGCCGTGGGTTCAGCAATTCGGGCGCTGGATGGATGAACGGGAATTAGTGATGAGCGATATGCCCTGGGCGATGGCCTGGTACGGCAGACGGCAGAGTGTCTGGACCACGTTGAACGTGCAGGACCAAAAAGGGCACGACGATTTTTTCACGGTGAACGACCTGCGGAAACCGATTCATGGGCTCTACTTGACGACACTGACGATGGACGCCCGGTTCTACTCGCAGATGCTTAGAGGGCGGGAGGGGACCTGGGAAAGATTTCTTCTTGACGGCTTAGTGACGACAAATGGCTTGCCTGCGGGCTTTCCTTTGAAGCATGTTCCAACCGGTCAGTACCTCGACCGCGGCCAGCTTTTCCTTACCGATTGGCCGCGATGGGGGAAAGGCCGAACGGAGCCAACCAGATGAAATCGTTTATTTTGGAAAGATTTATGTTTGACAATCGCGGGTGCAAAACGTAAAAGAGGGCCACTTTTCAATACAAGCCGTTCATGGGCGAAACTTGTGTAAACACAGGAAAGTCAATTTATGAAAAAAATCATCGCTTCCGCCAGTCTAGCTGCGCTCGGTGCTGCCGGTTTGCAGGCGGCTTACGCACCGGGCCTTTCACCGCTGGAAAAGTCCAAACTTTGGACCGTTTCAGGCCTGGTGCGCGGCTTTTACGATGACAACCCGACAGACTCTGTCAGATCGCAGAAACAACCTTCCTGGGGGCTCGAAGTGAGTCCTTCCCTGGCGGTCAACGTGGCCCTGGATCAGACGCTGATCGGTTTCAATTACACGTATGATCTGCGTTTCTACGAGGCCCGCCCGACAAATGATGCTGACCACACCCACCAGTTCAAGCTGAAGCTCAACCACACCATTACGGAGCGTTACAAGCTCGAGGTAAGTGACTCGTTCTACTATGTGCAGGAACCCGACCTGACCACCGGTATCGCTGCCAGGACGCTGCGCACGGACCAACCTTACATACACAACAACGGTCGGTTGGCGTTCAGCGCGGAATTGACGCCTCTGCTGGGCCTGGACGCGTCTTACCAGAACGACTACTGGGATTTCAGTGAAAACGGCCCGGGCAGCCTTTCAGCGCTGCTCGACCGGGTTGAACACTTGGGTGTATTAACGGCGCGTTGGCAGGCGTTGCCGAACACGGTCGGGTTGTTAAGCTACAAATTCGGGATTGTGGATCATACCAGTAAAGATTCCACGGCGGCGAACGATCCTGTCTTGTCTTCCGTAACCGATCCGACGAGGCGGGACACCACTACTCATACGGTGACTGTGGGAGCAGATCAGAGCTTCACCTCGCAATTGACCGCGCATGTGGAAGTTGGCGCCCAGTTTACAGATTATCCCAATCGCCTTGCCGTCGATCCGGATAGCACGGTGAACCCGTATGTGGACGCCAACGCCACGTGGACCTACAATCCCGGCAGCTACTTGCGGCTCGGAGTGGTGCATAAGCGCAACGCGACCGATGTCGCTTTCCAGCCGGTCTCCGGGACGCCGACACTCGATCAGGAAAGCACTGGGGTATATGGCACGGTGAATCATCGGATCTCACCCAAACTCACCGGCAGTGTGCTCGCTCAGTTCCAGCACTCGACCTTCAAAGGCGGGTTGGATGATGGAAAGGTTGAGTTGCTCGGCACGTTGGGGGTTAACTGCTCTTATCAGGTGAACACGTTTATTTCGGCAGACGCGGGCTATAACTATGATCGGCAGGATTCGGATATTGGCCGGAGCTACACGCGGAACGTAATTTACTTCGGGTTGCGAGCGACCTATTAAAATTTAACAGACAGAACAACAGGGGAGGCTGGAAGCAAAAGCTCTAGCCTCCTTTTTTATCATATGGAAGCAGCGAAAACAAATTCCAATCCGGTGGAGACCAAACTCCATTTCCTCGACTACTGGCGCATTATTCGCATTCGGAAGACGGTCATTCTGGCCGTGTTCCTTCTGGTGGTTTTGACGACGACGGCGGTGACGTTCATTTTGCCGGAATCATGGTCCAGCACGGTCCGCATTGCGGTGGAGAAGGACGTTTCCGACATTAATCCGATAGGGTTCGCGCAGAACAATTCAGCTTACGACCCGTTCTTCATCCAGACCGAATTTGAGAAGATTCGCTCCCGGAAAGTGCTCTACAAAGTGATCGAGAATCTGAAGCTCAACGAAAGATGGGGCGGACGGTACAACAACAATATCCCGCTAAAGACCCCTGAAACCTTCGATATATTGCAAGGAAAAATTGATGTGCGGCAGACGCGCAACACGAGCCTTATTGAAATTCGTGTTTACAGCGATGCAAAGGAGAAGGAGAAACCGGCGCAAGAAGCGGCTGAGATCGCCAATGAAATTGCGAACGTCTATCGAGACACCCGGTTGGAGTTAAAACAGGAGATGTCCAGGAAGGGTATCCAGGTATTGAGAGAGGAACTGCAGCAAAATGAGGAGAAAGTCAAAGGTGCTGAGGCCGAAGTCGATCAACTGGGCAAGCAATACAAGGTTTCAAACGGTGTACTTGAAGGCGCCACCCTGGAGCCGCAAACGGTTCGCAGCCTGGAAGAACAACGCATCCGGGTGGAAGCGGAATTCAGCGGGCTGGCGGGTTTGCTGAACGGCCTCCTCAAGCTCAGAGAGGAGAAAGGCAATACCGAACTGAGAAAGTCGATACTGACTGCAATCAATGATGAGCTGCTTTCAAAGCTGATGATGGATCTGTCCACCACGGAGGCCAACCTGGCCAAATTGAAGGAGACTTTGGGCCCTGAAAATTCAGATTTCAAGGCTATGGCCGCAGTGCAGGCGAACCTGGATACGAACATCAACCAGCGGATTGAAGGCATGCTGGCGGGATTGAAGCTGAAGGTCGATGCCTTCAGGTTGCATCTGGACAGCCTGGCAGGCGCGGTTGACCACGCCCGGACGAACGACGCATTCATGACGGAACAATACCGGCCCTATTTCAAAGCAAAACGCAGGCTGGACGATTTGACAAAGCTTCGCGACGCGGTGCATTTGCGGATTTTGCAGGAAACCGTGGACGCGGCGCTGCCAAAAACTTCCATTGTGGAAATCACCGACCAGGCTGAGCCAGGTCGGAAACCGGTCAGCCCGAGCTTCAAATTGAACATTGCGCTGGGAATCATCGTGGGACTGATTGTGGGAATCAGTCTCGCATTTTTCATTGAGTATCTCGACACCAGCGTGAAGACGATTGACGATGTGGAACGCGCTTTGCAGGCGCCGGTGCTGGGCGTCATTCCACAGAACGTCAGTTCTCTTATCCTGGAGGGCTCGGAGAGTCCGCATGCGGAGGCTTATCGGGTGCTCCGCACGAACGTTCTGTTTTCGCGCAAGCGCGAGGACGCCAACAGCCTCACGGTGGTCAGCGGCGGCGCCGGCGAAGGCAAGTCAACAACGATTTTCAATCTGGCGGTCGTCTTCGCCCAGAACGGTCAGCGCGCATTGCTGGTGGACTCCGACCTGCGGCGGCCCAGCTTGCACAAGCTGTTGAACGTCTCCAATTCGGTCGGACTGACCAGCTATCTGCTGCGGCAAAACACACTGGAAGAGGTGATTCAAACCACCAGCATTCCAACCCTGGACTTCCTGCCCAGTGGAAAATTGCCAAGCAGTTCACTGGGAATCCTGAATTCCGCCCAGATGAAGGATTTCATCAAAGAAGCGAAGCGGCGTTATGACTTTGTCTTCTTCGATTCGCCGCCGATCATGGGCGTGAGCGACGCCTCCATTCTCGCGAGTGAAGTGGACCTGTCGTTGCTGGTGATACAGTATCGCAAGTATCCGCAGGCGATGACGATTCGGGCCAAGCAAATGGTCGAGAAAGTGGGCGGGGCCTTGCTGGGTGTGGTATTGAACAACATCAACATTTCGCAAGATTCATATTACTACTACTACAGCGGCTACTACTACGATTATTACGCCAAGCGGGAGGAGGAACCTCCAGCCAAGAACAACGGCGAAAAGAAAACGCCCGCCGGCGAGCGGGCCCAGCTCGATCTCAAGCAAAAATATTGATTGTTGTTCGCGGCTGCTCCGCTAAGCATTTTCGGAGATGAATTCGTCGCTTAAAATGAGCCGGCGGTGTTTTCTTTTGACCCTTGCCGCCCTGACGTTCACCCTGCTGGCTGGATGCGGAACCGCTCAATACGCCTTCCCGGACGCGGCGGGCACCAACGTTGCGCCAGCCACCAGTCTTTCTCAGACCCCGGTGTCGGCGGCAGGCGGCCAGACCAATCACGCGTCGCCGCCGAACCTTTCGCCCGACCTGCTCCGAACGGGCGATCGCATCACCATCACTTTCGCTGGCACGCCCACTCCGTTGGAAAAACACGAAGAACAGATTCGCGAGGACGGCTTTATCTACCCTCCTTTGCTGCGTCTCCCGATCATGGCGGCCGGAAAAACCATCGGCCAACTGCAGGACGAGCTTCAGAAATTGTATGTCCCCGCTTATTTCAAGGCCGCGACCGTGACGGTCAAAAGGCAGGAGAGCTATTTCTTCGTTGGCGGCCGGGTGAAAAACCCTGGGCAGAAGGCGTATTTGTCCGAGATGACCGTGCTCAAAGCGATTCAAGCCGCGGGCGACTTTGATGAATATGCAAACCGCAGGAACGTTCAGATTATCCGCGCGGACGGTCGGAAGGAAACGGAGAATTGCGCCAAGGCCCTGAAGAACCCCAAACTGGATAAGCCGATTTATCCCGGCGATCAAATCATCGTTCCGCAGCGGTGGTATTGAATGGTGCAACTCAAAGTTCTTTCCGGCAAACAGGCGGGCGCCGTCACGGTGGCCCGCCGTTTTCCTTTTATCGTCGGGCGCGATGCTTCAGCAAATCTTCGGCTGGAAGAGGAGGGCGTTTGGGAGCGGCATTTGGAACTGGATTTGCAGATGCCGGAAGGGTTCGTGTTGATAGTCCATCCTCAAGCGAGGGCGACCGTCAATGATCAGCCGGTTCAACAGGCCCTTTTGCGAAATGGCGATTTGATCGGGGTTGGCACGGTGAAGATTCGATTTTGGTTGAGCGAAACCCGCCAAACGGGTCTGCGGCCGCGCGAGCTCCTCACCTGGGCGGCCCTGGCGGCCTTATGCGCCGGACAGGTCGCTTTGATTTACGCGCTGCTCCGCTGATTCGGCGGTCGGCGGGGCGACACTCGCGCCGATGTTAAAGAAGCCTTGACCACCTCTGAATTCACGCTAAATGAATGGCGTCCCATGCAAAAGAGTCCTTGATGAGCTTGCGAAGAAAATCCTGGCCACTCGTTGAACTTATGAAAAACAAATTCATTCCAAATTCCATAGCCTGTTTGTTCGGTCTGTTCTGCGCCTTTTTGGTTTCAGTGCAGGCGGCGACGCCCAAGAAGGTTCTCGTGGTGACCGTGACCAAAGGTTTTCGACATAGTTCCATTCCCACCGCGGAAAAAATCCTGGGCGAACTCGGACAAAAGAGCGGCGCGTTCACCGTGGAGTACGTCCGCAACGATCAGGAAATGGCGGAGAAAATGACCTCCACGGCACTCAAGCAATACGATGGTTTCATCTTCGCCAATACGACCGGCATCCTGCCGCTTCCGGACAAAGAGGCGTTCCTGAGCGAAATCAAGTCCGGCAAGGCGTTCATCGGAATGCACTCGGCCAGTGACACGTTTCGCGGGCAGGACGCCATTGACCCTTACATCGAAATGCTTGGCGGCGAGTTTAGAACCCACGGCGATCAGGCCGGTGTAGAGTGTCTTGTGGCCGACGTAAATCACCCAGCAACCAAACATCTGAAGAGAGACAAGCTCCAATCCTACTGCATCGAACAGGAAGAGATGTATCTGTTCAAGAATTTCGACGCTTCCAAAGTTCACCAACTCTTTTATCTCGACAAACACCCGAATAATAAACAGGAAGCCGGCCGTTTCTCCGTCGCCTGGTGCAAGAATTACGCTCAGGGCAGAGTCTTCTACACTTCGCTTGGTCATCGCGAAGACGTTTGGGAGAACAAGCGATATCAGGCACACATCCTCGGAGGAATCAAATGGGCGTTAGGACTTGAGGAGGGCGATGCGAGTCCAGGAAACATCTAGCTCCAGTCCAGAGGAGCGTATGAACAAGAACGAAACCGCCGAACTGAACCGCCGCGATTTTCTTAAAGGGAGTTCTTTTGCGACCTTGATGACCATGCTGGGGGGCGTGGAATTGATCACCCGCGCGCCGGTCCAGGCCGCCGATCTCGCAACCCTGGTCCCGTTTCAGGTCAAGTGCGCCGTGATTGGTCTGGGCAGCTGGGGCCGCGAAATCATCGCGACTTTGTCACGGCTCAAAACGGCCCAACTCACGGCGGTCTGCGACACTTATCCCGCCTCGTTGAAACGGGCCGCCAACTCCGCGCCCAACGCAAAAGGCCTGGACGATTACCGGAAAATTTTCGACGACAAGGAAGTCCAGGCCGTGGTCATTGCCACGCCGACGCACCAGCACCGCGAAATCGTCATCGCCGCGTTGCAGGCGGGCAAGCACGTTTATTGCGAAGCGCCGCTCGCCAACAACATTGAGGACGCCAAAGCGATCGCGCTCGCAGCCAAAGCCGCGCGCAAACAGGTTTTCCAGGCCGGCCTGCAAACGCGCTCGGACCCGCAACGCCGTTTTCTGCTGGATTTCATCCGCGCCGGGGCGTCGGGCAAAGCGGTCAAGGCCCACGCGCAATGGCATAAGAAGCAAAGCTGGCGCATGGCTTCCCCCAATCCCGCCCGCGAGCGCGAACTGAACTGGCGCCTGAGCAAAGAGACGTCGCCCGGACTGGTTGGTGAACTCGGCATCCATCAGATCGACGCGATGTCGTGGTTTTTGAACGGGCGCCCCGTTTCCGTGACCGGCTTCGGTTCGATCATGCAATGGAAGGACGGACGCGACGTGCCCGACACCGTGGAAGCCTTCTTTGAATATCCCGGCGGGGCGCATTTGACCTACGAGTGCACGCTGGCCAACTCTTTCGATGCCGATTTTGAAATGCTTTACGGCACGGACGCCGCCATCATGATGCGGGGCAGCAAGGCCTGGATGTTCAAGGAAGTGGACTCGCCGCTGCTCGGCTGGGAGGTTTACGCGCGCAAAGACCAGTTCTACAAGGAAACCGGCATCGCGCTGATCGCGAACGCGACGAAGTTGACGAACCTGACCGAAAAGGCGACCGACGAAACTGCTTACACCACCAAGCCGCTCTATTTCGCGTTGGAATCCTTCCTCACCAACGCCAACACCGTCAGCTCGGCAGTTGAAGATTTTTCGGCCACGTTCGACGTCAACGACAAGGCGGCTTTGGAAAAGTATATCTCGGAAATCAAACTGCAGCCCGCGGCAGGTTATCAGGAAGGCTTTGAAGCTACCGTTCTGGCCATCAAGGCCAACGAAGCCGTCGTCCATGGGCAAAAAGTGGCGTTGCCAAAGGAATGGTTTGAATTGGGCTGAAATGATTCAGTCGAATGGTTGCATGGTAAATTCGAAACAGGAGAAGTATCTCATGAAAAAAAACTGTTTTCTACTCGTTGGAATGCTTGCGTTGCTCCCCGTTTCCTTGCGCGCCGCCGAAGACTGGGTCCGATACAACGCCGTGCCCAACAGCAGCAAGGTCAAAGTGGACGGCACTTCCACTCTTCACGATTGGTCGGTCGGAAGCACGGCGCTCGGTGGTTACGTCGAGTTCGATCCGGCCTTCGACCTGGCCAAACCGGCGTTGGGCAAGGTCAACGCGCACTGCGACGTGAGAATCTTCGTCCGCCAGTTGAAGAGCGACAAGACCGACATGGACAACGTTATGTATGACTCGATGAAAGAAAAGGACCACCGGCGGATCGACTACCGCCTCTCGGAAATGGTGCTCAAAGAAGCACCCAAATCACCTGAGGCTCCGTTTCTCTTCGACACGAAAGGCGAATTGATCGTGGCAGGCGTGACGAACAAAGTTCAGATGCCGGTGACCATGGTCCGTGTCGGCGCCGACAAGCTGAAGTTCACCGGTTCCACCTCGGTGAAGATGACCAGTTTTGGCATCGCGCCGCCGACGAAGCTGGGAGTATTTTCGACCGGCGACGACGTGAAGCTCACTTTCGAGTGGCTGACCGCCAGGAAAGAGCAAAAGTAGGGCAGGCGTCTCGCCTGTCCGCCGTTGGAGTGGGAAGGACGGTGTGCCGCCGTCCCTGAAATTGGGCCGGCAATATCCCGGCCCTCCCGATGCTTTAACGCTCCTTATTCACTCGTCGACAAACTGCCGCGCGCTTCCAGAAACGCTTTCAACTCCGCGGCGGCTTTCCCGCCGAAACCCGGCACTTTTGCGATTTCCTCGACGGTCGCCAGCCGCAGCCGGTGCACGGAACCAAATTTCCTGAGCAACGCCGCTTTGCGTTGCTCGCCGATGCCGGGAAATTCGTCGAGAATGCTCTCCGAGATTTTCTTCAGGCGCAGTTGCGCGTTGTAAGTATTGGCGAAACGATGCGACTCATCGCGCACCCGTTGCAGCAGTTTCAGCGCGCCGGAATCGTGCCTTAGCCGCAGAGGCTCCTTTTCCTCCGGCCGATAAATCTCCTCAAACTCCTTGGCCAGCCCAATGATTCGAATGTGGCTCAGGCCGAGTTTCTCCAGTTCGGCGCAGGCCGCGCTGAGCTGTCCCTTGCCGCCGTCGATCAAAATCAGATCCGGAACATTCGACCACTTGCCGCCTTGCCCGCTCTCGGTCTCGCTTTTCAGCCGCGTGTAACGCCGGCGAATGGTTTCCGCCATGCAGGCGAAATCGTCCTGACCCACGACCGTTTTCATTTTGAACCGGCGATAATTCGACCGGTCCGGCCGGCCATTTTTGAAACTGACCATCGACGCCACCGCGAACGTGTCGCTGATGTTCGAGATGTCGAAACCTTCGATGCGCAGTGGAGGCGAGGGCAGATTCAAGGCTTTCGCCAGTCCGGCCAGATCGCGGTCCGGGTCAATCGCCACCGGCAGCTTGTACGGCAACCGCTCGAATTTTTCCGTCTTCTGCGTCGTGCGCCGCAGATCGAGCAGCATGTCGCGCAACTGCGCCGCCTTCTCGAAGTCCTGCGAGCCGGCGGCCTTCTTCATCTCCGCTTCGAGTTGTTCCTTCATCTCCCTGGACTGGCCGTCGAGGAAATCGCAGGCGGCGAGCGCCTGCATCAGGTATTGCTCGCGCGTCACGTTGCCGATGCACGGCGCGGTGCAAACCTTCAGGTGCGCGTAGAGACAGTGTTTGTAATCGTTGTCGTTCGGAGTGAGCGGGCGGCAGCCGCGCAGGTTGAACTTGTGCCGGACGAGATTCAGCGTGCGCCGCAGCGCGCCGGAGCTGGCGAACGGACCAAAGTAACGCGCGCCGTCGTCCGTTTTGAGCCGCGTCAGCGTGAAACGCGGAATCGGGTCGTTGAGGTTCACCTTGAGCAAAAGAAACCGTTTGTCGTCGCGGAAACTGACGTTGTAACGCGGATGGAATTCCTTGATCAGCTTGCCCTCGAGCAACACCGCCTCCGCCTCGCTGCGGACGATGTGCGCGTCGAAATCGTGAATCGCCTCGACCAGCGCGTTGAACTTCAGGTCCCAGCCCATCCGCCGCGACGGATGAAAATACTGGCTCACGCGCTTGCGCAAATCACGCGCTTTGCCGACGTAAATCACCGTGCCAAACCGGTCCTTCATCAGATAAACGCCCGGTTTGTGCGGCAACTGGCTCAGCTTGCTGCGAATCTGTTCAGCGACCGGCATGGCCGCAATTTCACGCAAAGACGCGAACGCGCAAAGGAATTTTTAACCACGGATGGACACAGATTAACACGGATGGCTGTAGCATGACTTGGATTAGTCCTTATCCGTGTTAATCCGTGTCCATCTGTGGTTAGACTCTTGCGAACTCCGGCCTCTCCATGAACGCGTAGCAAATCATGTGGCAGATGCCCATGTGCGCGTCCTCGACGCGGCCATAATGCGTGTCCTTGATGATGATGGCTTGATGCGCGAATTCCGCGAGCTTGCCGCGTTTGCCGCCGACGAGCGCAATCGTGTGGAGCCCGTTCTTATTCGCCCACTCGACCGCTTTCACGACGTTCGGCGAGTTGCCGCTCACGCTCATTGCCAGCACAAGGTCGTCCGCTTTGCCGTAGTTCATCAATTGTCGAACGAAAACGTCTTCGTAGTCGTAGTCGTTGCCCAGCGCGGTCATCCAACTCACGTTGTCGTTGAGCGACAGGACGCGAAAGCGCTTGCCAAGCTTGTCGGACGAGCCTTTGCCGAGGTCCGTGGCGAAGTGCGACGCGTTGGCTGCGCTGCCGCCGTTGCCGAAGACAAAAATCTGCCGGTCTTCCTTGAGCGCCTGCCGGAATTTCTCAATGAGCTGCGCGACGGCGTCCAGCGGAATGGAATCGTGCGCCGCTTTTTGGGCCTTCACGTACTTGGAAATCCAATCTTTCACCCGCGTCGATTATCCAGCCGGAGGCTGTAGCCGCAAGCTTTAGCTTGTGCTGCCTTCCACGCGTGGGTGTTGGTTTCGCGCAACTCAAAAGTTGCGGCTACAAGTTGCGGCTACAACGTCGCGTGTTTAGCCAGTTCGAGCGCGCCCATCGGCACCGCGTCTTCGCCCAGCGCAGCCAGACGAACCTTTGGGCCGGGCGCGAACGCTTCCATCGTGAACGAACGGAGCGCACCTTCGACCGCTGCGCGCAGCGGTTCGCCGACCAGCGACAGGCCACCGCCGAGAACGATGACTTCCGGATGAAAAAGATGAACGACGTGCGACAGGCCGAATGCGAGGTCTTCCGCAGTCTCGTTTAGAATCCGTTTCGCCTCGGTGTCGTCTTTTTCCAGCGCCAGTGCGAGAAACCTGGCCTCGCCGCCAGTCGAGTCGCCGATGAGTTTGACGAGCAGACTGTCCGGCTCGGTCGTTTTGAGTCGGCGGATTTTGGCATCCACGGCCCAGCCCGAGCAGCGCGATTCGACAATTGTTCCACTCCGATCAAGGCGGACGTGGCCAATCTCCGCTTCGCCCGGTTTTGCGCCGTGATAAATTTGCCCGTTCACGACCAGCCCGCCGCCGACGCCGCTGCCAAGCGTGATGTAAAAGACCGGATTGAACCCGACGCCCGCGCCGTGCAGCGCTTCACCCAGCGTCCCCGAGTTCGCGTCGTTATCCACGCGCACCGGCAAACGGCTTAGGGTTTGCAGCCAGTCGCCGAGTCTGAAATCGGCCCAACCTTCAATCTGGTGCGAGCGGCAGATCTGTCCCGTCTTCCAATCCACGGGACCACCGAAGCCGACGCCAATGGCCGCCGGCTTTTTGGCAGGAATCAGTTCAGTGAGCGCCGCGCGAATTTGCCCGCGAATCCCGGCGCCGCCCTTGTCGCGATCCACCGCGAGGTGCCGTCGCTCGATGATTTTCGCGGAACCATCACCGACGACGATTTGGAGCTTCGTGCCGCCGATTTCGATGCCGACGTAATGTCTTTGCATTGGTCGTTGGTGGGGCGAGACTCCGTCGAGCCCGATCGGATTGAAACGCGACTGAGGTCAGGGCCCGACGGAGTCGGATTTACTTAAAATGCTCCGGTTCGTTGCCCGGTTTCCATTTGATGTTGCAGCCGATGCTCGGTTTTTGGTTGGGCGAAACGGGCTTGCCCGACAGCACAGCGTCGAGCGCCTCACGCACGTCTTGTCCGGTCACCGGGATGCCGTTGCCCGGTCGGCTGTCGTCGAACTGGCCGCGATAGACAAGGCGGCGTTGCTTGTCGAAGAGGTAAAGGTCCGGCGTACAGGCGGCGCGATAGGCCTTGGCCACGGTCTGCGCTTTGTCGTAGAGGTAGGGGAATGTGTAACCGATGTTCTTGATCTCTTCGGCCATTTTCACCGGACTGTCCTCGGGATAATGCACGACGTCGTTCGAGTTGATACCGACGATGGCAACACCGCGTTTCTGATATTCCTCGGCCACGTCCGCCAGTTCGTGCCGGATGTGCTTCACGTAGGGGCAGTGGTTGCACATGAAAATCACCAGCAACGCGGACGCCCCTTTGAAGTCGTCCCGCGAAACGATATTGCCGCTCGTGTCCGGCAATCGGAAGTCCGGCGCCACCGTGCCAAGGGGAAGCATGGTGGAAGCAGTTTTTGCCATGCGCCGGATTTCAAAGCGCGGCCCGAGGAATGTCGAGTCGCAAGTTTCTTAAGGCTCGAACACGCGCACCCGATAAAACTTGAACGGCGTGTTCGTGATGGTATCGGTGACGACGGCGGTAAAATTCGTCGGCGAGAAGAGCGGGCGATTGGCCGGTACATCCAGCGGTTGCCAGGAAATCGGTGAGGTCATGCTTGGCGCCGATTCCACCTGGAAGCCTCGGTTGGCGATCTGCGGGAAGGAAATTTCCACTGTGT
>Ga0209056_10002196_pt1 | contig 21184 bp, 20 predicted proteins | sample GraSoiAngelo_114_FD_185876 | JGI IMG/M metagenome (GOLD analysis project Ga0209056, IMG submission 185876) | Grasslands soil microbial communities from the Angelo Coastal Reserve, California, USA - 14_0903_13_40cm (SPAdes) (version 2) | ecosystem: Environmental > Terrestrial > Soil > Grasslands...
GCCACTGCAGCTCCCAACTCGTGCAGCCAGCTCCAATGGAGGTCCAGGCGGACCATGCCGCGCGCAATCAGAAAGTAGAGTACCTCATGAATCACGTAAAAGCCGGTGGTGACCAGCAGACGAGTGCCCACGCTCTCGACATCGAGTTTCACTCCCAACGATGAAGCGCCATAGCCGACGAAGGTTTTCGCAATTCCATATACGCCGATGGGATGTGAGCCCAACGCGTCCTGCGCCAGGCCTATGGCAGCGCCGGTTAATAGTCCTGTGACCGGGTTACGGCGGGCCATCGCGAAAAAAATCGTCACTAGCAGCGGCAGGTCGAAGTAGCTGGAAAAGAAGGGCAGCAGGTGCGGGATGAATGCCTGCAAAAACACTGCCAATAGCGGCAGGAGGATAGCCACCGGAAGACTGAACCGGTAAACCTCAATCTGCTCGCGCGATGTATAAGTGACGGCCACGTTATTGGGGAGTGTCCCCCGACTGGTCTGGCTCAGGGGTGTTTGGCTTATGGTCGGGAACGGGCTTCGAAGCGGGAGGTTGTTCCGTCTTCGGTGCGGGTTTCAGCTGCAAAGGCGCGTTCGTCACGGGCTTGGGGGCAGCGGTGGCTTCCCCAGAAGCGGCTTGTTTCTTTGCTGGCACTCCGAGCGCACCGACGGCAGCCGCGACGCTGTTGGGCGCAGACGAGTTCGCCATTCCGGGCTTAGGTTGCAAGGGTGCACTTGTCGCCGGTTTCGCCGCGGTTTCCCCAGAAGCGGCTTGTTTCTTCACCGGCACGGCGGCAGCTCCGGTTCCGCCAGCAGGCGTACCGGCCGTGGTTGCGGCGCTGCTAGCAGCAGTTGAGTTTGGTGTGGCTGATGCCGGAGCAGTTGTAGCAGGCTTGTCCGGCACTGACGGCAGGCGCTGCGCCAAAATGTCAGCTGCTCGCGTCGGCGCCGCCGTAGAGGCCGGCGCTTCGTGTTCTTCTTTCTTCGTAATTACAAGCACTTCTTCTAGGTGGGTCAGAATCGCTGCAGGTTTTACAGTGACTTGAATGAACTCAGCGCCTTTCGAAATCTTCGAGACGGTACCCACGGGCAGGCCTTTGGGGAAAATCCTGTCACCGCCGCTGGTCAAAATTCGATCGCCAGGCTTGACCTCCTCGTCAGCCATGATCTTGTCGATGACGAGTTCTCCGGAGGCCCGGCCCTTCAGCACTCCCTGCAACCGCGATTGCTCGAGAATGGCGCCCACGCCACTCTGCTGGTCATTGATAAGGAGAACCTGCGCCGTGCTGCCGTCAATCACGCTCAACACCTTACCTACAACACCGTCGGCGGTGATGACCGGCATCTCGTTTCTGATTCCGTCGTCGGAGCCTTTGTCTATATAGACGAGGCGCGATTGCTCGCTGCCGCTGGATCCGATCACCTGTGCGGCGGTGGTCCTGCCGATAAACTGTTCTTTGAATCCCAGGAGAGCCTGCAGCCGATGTGCTTGGTCCGCGTCCTGTTTCAACCTTACCTGCTCCAGGCGAAGCTGTTCGAGTTGATCGCGCAGATCACGGTTCTCCTGACGGACACCTCGAAGATAGAAATAGCTGTGCCAGATACCGGCCCCGCTGCTTTGGACACGGACAATCCCTTTTTCAAGAGGCGCGACAATGCTGACCGCCCACAGCCGGATCAGGCGGGACGACTCATTCTCAGTGGAGCGTTTGATCTGAATGGCGAGGCCGAGGATTTGAAGAAAAATGGCTGCCGCGAGAAAGGTGACATTACGATAGCGGCCCATGAAAGTATCCATAATGAGCTGTCAGCTATCTGCGGTCAGCTTTCAGCAAATGCTTCTTATCTAACGAACGTTCGGGATGAAATCAAACCTGATTTGGCCGACGACCAACAGCCAACGACCAACGACGTTTTTTCCTACTCAATCGAAATCTTTCTCAGCAACTTGAAATCGCTCAGCATTTTGCCGGTGCCGAGCACGACACTGCACAGCGGATCGTCGGCGATGGAAACCGGTAAGCCGGTTTCTTCGCGGATGCGCTTGTCCAGATTCTTGAGCAGCGCTCCGCCGCCGGTCAGAACGATTCCGCGATCGCTGATGTCCGCTGAAAGCTCGGGCGGTGTACGTTCCAGCGCAACGCGAACCGCGTTCATAATCGTCGAAACACATTCGCTCAGTGCTTCACGAATCTCACTGTCGTCCACTGTGATGGTCTTCGGGACGCCTTCGATCAGGTTGCGGCCTTTGATCTCCATGGTCAGCGGCTTGTCCAGTGGATAGCCCGATCCGATTTCCATCTTGATCTGCTCAGCCGTACGCTCGCCGACGAGGAGGTTATATTTGCGCTTGAGGTAATTCATGATGGCTTCGTCCATCTGATTGCCAGCCATGCGTACCGAGCGCGAATAAACGATGCCGCTGAGAGAAATGACGGCAATGTCGGTCGTCCCGCCGCCGATATCTACGACCATGTTGCCCGAAGGCTCCGTGATCGGCAGCCCCGCGCCAATGGCGGCCACCATCGCCTGTTCCACGAGATACACTTCGCTCGCTTTGGCGCGGTAAGCGGAGTCCATGACCGCACGCTTTTCCACCTGAGTAATCTCAGAAGGCACGCCGATCACGATCCGCGGATGCACCAGCATCTTGCGGTTATGCGCCTTCTGAATAAAGTAGTTGAGCATCTTCTCAGTGACCTTGAAGTCGGCGATGACGCCATCTTTCATGGGCTTGATGGCGACGATGTTGCCCGGCGTGCGGCCAAGCATCTCCTTGGCCTCTTTGCCCACCGCTTCGACTTCATTGGTGTTCTTGTTAAGCGCGACGATCGACGGCTCGTTGACCACGATGCCTTTGCCGCGTGCATAAACAAGGGTATTGGCCGTGCCCAGATCAATGGCCAAGTCACTGGAGAAAAGGCTGAAAAGCGAGCGCAGATTGTGCCCGCTCGATGAGCCGTTGCGAAATCCGTTGGATGACATACTCAGCTGGTCTCTCTTTGTGGTTTATATCTTCGAATCCGCGGACACAGTGCTCCACGACCGGCACTAGCCCGGTAAAAATTCGATTGTTCTGGGTCTTTGATCTTCATTGTAAGGATTTTTCCGACCCGATGCTAACAATAAAGTCACTAGGTTTAAACCGAATCCAGCAGGGACGTACCTACTGGATCACAATCTTCTGCTGCTGCGTATTGACGCCGCCCTTTGTATCCTGCGCTGTTACCGTGATGAGTGTTTCTCCGGTTCGCAGCGGCGGTGTGAAGTAATGAAAGCTGCCATCGGTGCCAACAACGGGCACTTCGTGGCCATTCACCATCACCCGGGCGCCGACTTCCGTTTTCCCGGTCAACTCGATTACGTGCCCATGCTGAACAAAAGGATCGAGCGCCAGCGCAATGGCTCCAGAGTCGTTGCCTTTCGCAATTACCGTGAACCGGTTCTTTTCGCTTTCCGCCGACTCTTTATCAAGGCCGTCGAAAGAGCGCACCATCCAGTAGTACGGCCCTTCGGTTAGACCGGAGACCAAAACGTTTGGCGAATTTATTTTCTTGTCCACGATTAGAGATGAAAAATATGGATTGCGCGAAATCTGCAGCCGATAACCCTTGGCGTTTGCCATGGGGCTCCAGGAAAATTCGACGGGCTTGGGCTCCTGCGAAATAAAGATCGGCATCATGTTGGCCGGAGAAATCGGGGTGGGCGGTCCGATTTCCTTTTCCTTTTCAAGATGGGCCGATTGTTGCCCGTAAGTAACTTTTTCCCACGGCGCAAGTTGAGTGGTTTCTCCGTTGCGCTCGGTGCTGCCGCGTCCTTTGGTGACCAGCACTTCATCGTGCTGGGACTTAGGATCCTTGCTGACTCGCGCCGCGCTATCGGGACCGAACGATGTGGTTGCACCGTCCATTTTGACTTCAGACGTGGAACCTTGGGTATAGGTCCCGGTGGCGAGATCCACGGTGCCGGTGTTCACGCTCACGGCTACATTTGTTTGCTGCCGCTCGTTCGCTGAGTTCTCTTCGATGACGATCAGCGAGTCCTGCTTAACGGTGTAGTTCGTGCCGTCGTTGAACACGATTTTGGCCATGCCCTCGGAGCCGGTCTGGATGACGTCGCCCTTTTCGAGAGGCACGTTGTAGTCTGCGTGGACCCATGCATTGCTGCTGGCTTTTTTGATTCGTACTGTTCCATCCAGCGCTGTAATGTGCGCCTGTTGCAGAGTAGTTCCGGGCTTAGCAGAGGATGCGGGCGCGGCCACGCGCTCCAACAGGTTCGTAACGAGATTCGTGGCCGCCTTCACTGTGTTTTCAGTGAACTCAGGAAACGCCAGGCGCGTGCCGATCGCGATCGCAGCAATGACTGCGACCACCATCAAGAAGACGCTTCGATAAGTGACCGTCTTCCACGCGATCTGGATTCCTGATTTGCGGCTTGATCGCACCCAATCCCCTGCAAGACGAGAGAATCCGGGACTATGCCAGAAACATGGTCGGAGTCCCGATTACGCAAAGATTATTACAGGGCAGTGCAGCGCTGACGGGGGAAACGTCTTACTACGGGTTACTGAGGTCACGGTAAATCGAAGGCCGCAGCAGCTGCAATTTTCTCGAATATGCGGCCTTTACCGCAAAAACGCGGGAGCGGGAAAGCACCGGTAAGGGATGAGGCAAGCCCGAAGGCACACCTGGAGTTTTCAGCTGTGCCCACGGGCTTGATTTTGAAAGGCGAAGTTCGCAGCGTGGTCGCCAACCGCGCAAAGCGAGACTCAAGCCGGAGGATCGAGTTCGTTAAGCCGGATCACGTTCAGAGTTCGGATGGCGTCTTCCACCCGTTGCTTCTCGGGTTCGCGCGCAAGGGGCAGTTGGCGCAATGCATGCCACCGCTCGCGAAGGGCATCCTGCGCAGTGTCGAGTCGATTTGCGATTTTTGCGGGATCGGTTTCCAGCACTGCCGCTATGTACAGCTCTTCCCACGACTTAATTTCATTTGTCTGCATTTCATTGGTCTGCATAAGGACGCTCCTGCTTTAGAAATGGCATGCACGGGATCACTGTTCTCGTGCCCTGCTCTCATTCTTAAGACGCGTGCAGCAGGCAAAATTCGCGTAAAGAGTAGTAAAGAGTTGTCTAGATTTCGGATAACCCAGATTCATGCGACAGGGTTTCACTGCGTAGGCTGTGCAATAGCAAGCGCTGTTGGCGAAATGATGGGCGCGTCGTTGCCATACCATCTTTCACTGATCCAATCCACAAAGCTTTTGCGCGATTCTTTATTAGAAACATCAATCACAGGAGGATCTGATGTCGAAAACGAACACGCCCCTCGAAGGAATGCGGGTGGCGATTCTTGCTATGGACGCGTTGAAAATACGGAACTGATCGAACCGAGAAAAGCGCTGGAGCAAGCTGGTGCGAAGACCACAGTGTTCTCTCCCAAGAAGGGCAATATCCAGTCCCTAAAGCATATGGAGAAAGCCGAGCCAATTGAGGTTGACGCCACACTGGAGCAGGCCGATCCGGAGAATTTTGATGCTGTGCTGCTTCCAGGCGGAGCAATGAATGCCGATCACTTGCGCGTGCAGCCTCGCGCCCAGGAATTCGTGCGCAGCATGGACCGCCAAGGCAAACCGATCGCCGTGATCTGCCATGGGCCGTGGCTGTTGGTTTCGGCCGGCCTCGTGCGTGGACGAAGCCTCACCAGCTATCACACAATTCAGGGCGATATCCGTAACGCTGGTGGAAAGTGGCAGGATGCCGAGGTGGTGCGCGACTCGAATTGGATAAGTAGCCGACAGCCATCCGACATTCCTATGTTCAATCGTGCAATGATTGAGTTGTTCACAGAGAAGAAGGCGGCACGGGAAGAGAAGATCCAGAGGGTAGCCTAAATCGTAAGAATTGCAGTGGGTGCCTCAGTCCTTTGACTTCGCTCGGGACAGGCTTTTGTTCGTCGTGTGCGGTCGAGGCGAGGATTTCGACATTCAAGCGAAATCAAATCCTCACCTGGCCACAAAAAATGCGAGAAGGTCGGGTCGCGGGGGCGCCGCGTAGGTGGCATGCCGTCCCCGGCAAGAACCACAAGAACCAAAGGATCAATGATGTGCGGGTGAACCTTACTCGCGGTAAGAAGTGTCCCTTAGTAATTAGTGATCTCCTCTCGGTTGCTACCCCATCCTCCTGATTGTGACCGCCGACCTCGTTCCGTAGGCTTGAGCGGTCAGAGGAGCCATGGCCTTGACGATTTCTTATCTACGAACGATGTCCTCCGGCGTCGGCGTGCTGTTACTTCTGGCTCCGTGCATTGCATTGGCAGAATCGCCGTCCGAAACGCGAATTTCTCCATCAGATCTGGTTAAAGCCGTCATCTACAATGAGTTGCATCCTCCCATCAATTCGGACGTCCGTTGGAAGTATCGGCTGGACAAAGAGGTGACCGGCAAGCAAGAGACTCGGGAAGTCATCGAGACTAAGTCTGGATCGCTCGACAGATTGCTATTGGTCGCGGGAAAACCCCTCCCTGGTGCGCAGGCGAGCGATGAGTCTGAACGGATACTAAGGTTCTCTCACAGTCCTGAGGATCAGCGAAAAGCGGAACAAGCCCGCCGCAAGGATGCCGAACAGTGCAACGGCCTTCTGCGGATGATTCCGGACGCGTTCGTATTTGAATACGCTGGCGAGAGCGGAACTCTAACCAGAGTGACATTCAAGCCCAATCCCCGTTTCAGGCCTCCATCACGTGAAGGTAAGGTATTGCAGCAGATGGTCGGAGAAATGTGGGTGGACGCAAGGCAGAAGCGTCTGGCCAGTATCAACGGCCAGCTGATAAACGAAGTCAAATTCGGCGGGGGACTGCTTGGACATCTCGAAAAAGGGGGGCAGTTTACGGTACAACGAGCTGAACTTGCGCCGGGAGTTTGGGAAGTCACCGATATGACGGTGAACATGCGTGGCAGGGCGCTTTTGTTCAAGAGCATCTGCGTGCAACAGAAAGAACGTCACAGCAACTTCGAACGCGTGGCAGACGACCTGAGTTTGGCTGATGCCGCCAACCTTCTTCTCCGGCAAACTCTCGTCGCGGCGAAGCAGTAACTCAAGACAACCCCTGCGGCCGGCCCCATCGCCTTTAGTCTCGCCGATCCATCATTTACAATTCGCTGCCATGCGGACGCCCAACCTGCAGGCGCAGCTCTCATCTCCTCCAAGAGTGCGACGTGGATGCCTCGGCTGTCTCGGGCAGCTTGTGTGGCAATCGGCGGTGATTTTGGCGCTCGGCTCGGTTCTGATAATTGCGTTAACCGGCCTTTTCTATCCCTGGGCGTTCTATCTGGGCGGCAAATTCCACATCATTCCGTACTGGCAAGGGTGGGGAAAGCTGCATGCGAAAAGCGGAGACTATGTGTTGTTGGTACGGTTTGGACCCACGCCGCGGGGCAGCAGGATCATCCCGCACTCGAACCTGAAAGGCGTGGCTTACCTCTGCACTCCGCGCGGCGAGCGGTTCTATATGCATTTGGGCGGCAGCATGAGGCCGCATCTAAACCTCTCGACCGACGGCGAAGCCATTGATCTCTACATGGACAACTGGTCGGGACTCCACGAACGATTTATGGGCGACCATCGTCCGAGTATCCAACTGCGCGGTCGATGGAAAAATCCCGACCTGGTGATGGATGACCACAGCAGCATTGTTCGCGCATTTCTGCCTGATGGCACTGTGTACCGCGGACATGATCCGAACCATCCTTACGATGGCGAAATTGTCCCGATCACGCTGTTGAACGCACCGTACTCCGACTTTGACGTGGCGTGCGCAGCCGAGAAACGGTGAGATGTGCTTCACACATGAAGTATGCTATGCCCATGTCAAAGATGATCCAGCTTCGCAACGTCCCTGATGTCCTGCATCGAACCTTGAAAGCGCGCGCGGCAATGGCAGGCATGTCTCTGTCTGACTATTTGCTGGCGGAAATCAAAGAAGTTGCTGATCGGCCTACATTGGCAGAGTTGCGAGAGCGTCTGCACGAAGCGCCGGCCCGTGATGGGCGAACACGACACTGCGTGCCTAGTACAGGACGAACGCGAGGGGCGCCATTGATTGGCGTCTTCGTGTCCCCGACTTGGCTCGGTTCGCACCTCATTCGTGTCCAGTAGAAGCGCGTTATAATTTTCGGTTTCTACGGAGGGTGACCTTGCGGCGTGTCATCGTTGTTCTCGCTCTGATGGCTTCGGCCGCCGCGCAGACCGCTCCGAATACACGTGCGGCCAAACAGCAGGTCCTCTGGCAGAAGCTGGAAGCTTCAATCACAGACGTGGACCGCAGTCTCGATGGCGTAATGGGAGTCGCGATCGAAGACCTCAACAGCGGGCAGAAGTACCTGCTGCGTGGCGATGACGTTTTCCCTCAGGCGAGCTCAATCAAAATCGCCGTCCTGGCGGAACTCTATCGGCAAGCTCAACAAGGCAAGCTGAAGCCGACGGACGTATACACAGTTAAGGCCTCGGATCTGGTAGCAGACAGCCCCATCATGAACGGCCTGACTCCAGGTGTGACGCAGGTTACTTTGCGCGATCTTGCCACCATGGTGGTGGCTGTCAGCGATAACAGCGCAGCCAATATCCTGATCGATCGTGTCGGGATCGAGAGCGTAAATTCTCTGCTCGATTCGCTCGGACTGGCACACACTCGTTTGCGCCGCAAGATGATGGATCTGAAAGCAGCTAGTGAGGGCCGCGAGAACATCTCGACCCCAAGTGAAATGATGACGTTGCTCGAGGATGTTTATCGAGGCAAAGTGCTCAACAAGCCTCTGAGTGAGGATTTCTTTAGGCTGCTCTCCACAAAAAAGAATTCATGGATTCCCCGAGAATTGCCGGAGGACTTGAAAGTAGCCGATAAGGAAGGAGAACTCGAGGGCGTACGCAACGATTCCGGAATCGTGTTTCTGGAGAATAGCCCATATATTCTTTGCGTGATGACCACGTATTTGCGGCGAGAGCGCGACGGCGAAGAAGCCATCAGCAAAATCTCAGTGGACGCTTACCGCATGTTCGATCGTTTGGCGCGGGCGAGTGAATACGGTCGCGTGATTTCTCCATCCAACAGCAGCAAGTAACTCCGTGACGCAGAGTGCGGCATCCCCGACTTTAGAGGATGCTGGCGCTCTCGCTCCACCTCAGGTCTTCGTTTCGCCAGTCAATTTCTAAGTGAAACGCCTGATAAATCGCTGTTTTTTTGGCATATCTCGCGAATTTGTTCGAAAAAGTTCTTGGCCAAAAACTGAGAAGTACATACACTTGCGTTCATCCACTTCGGACTTGTTGTTGCTGTAACTCCGCTCGCGTAGGGGTCCAGCCCGTTCAAGCCCAATTCAGTGCTGAGGGTTTTGTATGCAGGTGCGGCTGCGCGTGTTCGCAGTTTTATTCGCGTCATTGTGTCTCACTCGGGGTCTTGTTCAAGCGCAAACACCCGGAACCGGCTGGGTAAATATCACTGGATCGCTACAAGGTCCAATCTATCCCTGCGGTAATTCAACTTGCCCGACCTACGATTCCGGCCAAATCGCGATTACGGTGAATGGGTTCAGTGCCACTACAAGTTACAGCAAGGCCGGATCGCAAAAGACGGCAACACAACTTGCAAATGCGCTCGCGGCGAAGTTGAACACAGCGGCGTCCCCGGTGACGGCGATCGTTGCCAAATCAAAAATAACGATGACCGCGAAGTTCCCGGGGGCACTGTCGAACTACCCCTTATCAACTTCTGTCACCTACAACGCGCAGTTTGCGAAGGCGTCTTTCACCACGACGTCCTCGGGCCCCACCCTGACCGGCGGCACCGGAGGCCCAGTCTCAATTGGAACATTGGTACAGCAGACATCGAATAATACCAGTCTCTGCTCGTCATCGAACGACCCCGGAGGCAATCTCGCATATTGCAGTGCTTTTTTTGATGGCTTCACTGCCAACCCGAATGACATTGGAATCCAGACTCCGGTGCCCAGCGCGCCCGCAGGTCATGTTTCGAACCTCAGCATCAAGCAACTCATGTATTCGGGTTGGAGTGGGCGTTTGATTTGCGAATACCAGCCCTGGTTTGGCCTCAGCACCCACAAGAGCGTTGGTTACAACGAGAACTCTTCGGCAACGGTAGCGGCACAAGACTCCTTCATGCTGGCGGAAGGTTGCGATATCAATTTGGTCGATTATTACGGATCACTCGATTCGAATCAGAGCTTTAACTTGGCGACGGCTAACACCCTCTTTGCCGATCTAAATGGTCGCGCTGGATATCCTCTGAAATTCGGCATCCTCGAGGACAAAGGAGCGCTGAAATCAACTTGCCCGACATCCGGTCAGATAGAAAGTGCGACCCTCGCCTGTCTGCAGACTGCGCTAATAGCGGAGATGGACTTTATTAACACTCACTATGCGAATAGTCCTGTGTACTGGACCGATGCCGGTCAGCCGGTCGTCGCCTACTTCGGCGGCAAGGCAGACTGGCCGATTCTGACCTCGGCAGATTGGGACTCGATTTGGTCAGCGGTCAAGGGACACACTGACGCGTACTCAACTCCCTTCAAATACGTCTTCCAGTTCGGCTCGTTCACCGCGAACGCCTACGATGGCGGACGCTATGGTTGGCTCCAGCCTCCGGCGTATGGTTCGACGCAGCAGTTCTGGTGGGGTTCGAACATCAGCGCGAATCCGCTTTACCTGGACAATCTTTACAGTGCAGGCTTAAGACATCCGTCGCAACTGACCATTGGAGCACTCTACAAAGGTTTCGACGACTACAACGCTTCATGGAGCGCAAATCGAGTCATCGCGCAACAGTGCGGCCAAGTGCTTTTGAAAACCACAAATGAAATCTCAAAGTATTTTGGAGGCGCCAACCCGCAGATTCCCTACGTGCAGGTCATTACCTGGAACGATTATGAAGAAGGCACAGCCACCGAGGAGGGCATCGACAACTGCTATAGGGTGAACTCAACGATTTCGGGCAACATTTTGAGCTGGACGCTGATTGCTTCGGATTCCACGTACGCCTCGACTTCAACCGTACATCACTTCAACGTGTACTTTGCCGACGCCGGCGGCAACCTATATCCCGCAGCTTCGAATCTCTCAGGCACCACGAGTTCGCTCGATCTCTCATCGCTTGTGCCGCCCGGCACCTGGACGATGTATGTAGAAATGGTCGGGCAGCCCCTCGTCATCAATCGGGTGTCGAATGGAGTTTCTTACATCCATTGATATCGAATCGATGTGGCCGGTGTTCGTGGTCTGGCCTTGTGCAAAACTACTAATCTGATCGGCTACTTGTCGTAATGCAGGAGCGAAAAAACGTCGTACTGCTTCAGCTTTGCGCGCGGGTTAAGGAAGTCGAGCTCCACCACAAATCCAAGGCCGGCGATCTCGCCGCCAAGCGATTCCGCCAGCTTTGCCGTAGCTTCCGCAGTGCCGCCAGTGGCCAGCAGGTCATCAACGATAATGACGCGTTGGCCTTTTTGAATTGCATCCACGTGGATCTCGAGCGTGTTCGTTCCATACTCGAGCGCGTAGTCATATTTGGCGGTCGCGGCCGGCAGTTTGCCCGGCTTGCGGACGGGAACGAATCCGGCATTGAGCCGGTAGGCAAGCGCCGGCCCAAAAATGAAGCCGCGCGCTTCCATTCCCAACACCAGATCAATTTCCTTTCCCAGATACTGCTCGGAAAGCGCATCAATCAGTGTGGCAAAACCTACTTTGTCCCTGAGCAAAGTGGTGATGTCGTAAAACAAAATGCCCTTTTTGGGAAAATCCGGCACCTCGCGGATCAGCTTCTTCAGGTGTTCGCAATTGCCATTCGTTCTTACCGATGCGCTCTCCGCCATTCACCACGCTCCTTCAATGCGAAATGTATTCAGGCTGGCTACAGGTTTGGCCTCAGATTCCTCGACATCATCCACGCGCGCAGCCCTTGGACCTTGCCTAAGTCGCGAACTAAGACCGAGCAATTGATCGCGCGTCCCCATCGCCAGCACTTCCACGCTGCCGTCGTGATTGTTGCGCACCCAGCCCGCAATCCCTAGTATGTGCGCCTCACGCTCCACGAACCAGCGGAAGCCGACGCCTTGCACGCGTCCGCGAACGACAAACCGCCGCGCCTCGACTGCCCCTTCGCTGGAAACCATATTCGCTTTCAACGGGGTAATAACCTAAAATTTCTTATTTTAAATCTAGACAAATTGTGAGCGCGTCTGGCAATTCTGCCTCCCCGCTGAAATCTTGACGCAAATGAACGTGGAAGCCATCTTTGTACTCGGAAAGTCCCATCTTGACCAGCATTCGTGCAAGACTCAGGAATCCAGAACGGTTGCCAAATAGAAACGGAGCGCCCTTAACAAGTTCCAATCTTAGATGTACGTCTTCCAAAATTTCATAAGAGAGCCGGTCATTCTTCTTGCCGGTCGACGACGCCGATTCGTCGTCAAACTCAATGTGGAACTCTTTCTTATTCAAGCTGTCGCTCCTCTAGTTGAATCCAGGCAGCCCAGACACGTTACGCTCTCGACAGATACACGCCTTCCGCCGTATCCACCTTGATGGTTTCGCCTTCGTTGATAAAGGGCGGCACTTGTACGACCAACCCAGTCTCGGTCTTTGCCGGTTTGGTCACACTCGAAGCGGTGGCGCTCTTCAATCCCGGCTCGGTTTCGATCACTTTCAGCTCGACGGTTTGCGGAAGTTCAATTCCTACCGCCTTGCCATCAAAAAATTCCACCCGAATAGGCAGATTCGCGGTCAGGTAGTCCACTGCGTCTCCGAGGATCTCTTTGGTCAGGTGGGTCTGCTCGTAGTTGGACGTGTCCATGAAGTAATAGGCATCGCCGTCGGCGTACAGGAACTCCATCTGGACTTCGTCCACGTTGACCTTCTCGATGGGATCAGGTGAGCGGAAGCGGTGCTCAAACATGGCTCCGGTGCGCAGGTTGCGCAACTTCGCTTGAATAAAGGCGCGCAGATTTCCCGGTGTGCGGTGCTCGACACTAAATACCGAATGCAAGTCATTATTGTGCTTGATGATCATGCCGGGACGAAGCTGAGTGGCTGGAATGGCCATTGCTGAGATCCTCTCCTTACATTATTGACTTATTGAGGGCTGGCCGAAGGCTCAGGCAGCCACAAAATTGCCTGGTGTGGGCTAACCACTGTATTTTATATGGCTTGTTCGAATTTGGGAATTGGCCCCGAGCCGGACGTTGGTATGTAGGGATAACCGGAATTCCACGCAAAAACTTCATCCGCTTCTTCCCAGACAGCTAAAATGGTCATGTCCGAATCCAAGCGTAGAAATCTAACGAGGTGCATTCATGCGAGAAGGAAAATACGAATCCGGCGGCGGAAATGTTGGCACGGCAATTACCTTCCTTTTAATCGGCCTCGGCGCCGGCGCGGTAGTGGGAATGTTGTTTGCTCCTAAAGCCGGGCGACAGATGCGCCGCGATTTGCGTCGTGGATACGAAAACGCAAGAGAAACGTTTGACGATTTCAAGGAAAGCGCTCGCGACTTTGCCGAAGATGCCGTGGAACGCGGATCGGAGTTCGCCGATGAAGTTCGCGACCGGGTCAGACCTTTAGGAAAGGTGATCCGGCGCGGCTAGGCGGCTTCGCCCTCTCGCAATTCGGAGCCTTGCGCTCAGGCGGCTACAGCTGTGTCTTCAATGGCTGCGTATTGAGCTTGCGGTTGGCCGAGCTTTCTGACGGCAGACAGTAAAACCAACAGGATGAGGAAGACCAGCCACGCCTCATGTGGGGCGATGAATGGGTTCCACCACCAACTCCGCGAGAGAGAGCCAATGAACGTCTGAGAACTTGCTAAGTGCCGGAGCAACGCCGCTCCTGGAATGAGGAAGGGAACAGTTGCAGCTAAGATGACCTGAGCGTAACGTGCTGCGGCGCCCCGCAAATTTGTGATAGCCCAAGCCACAGGGAAAATAAGTAGGGCCGCATCATAAAATCGATGGTATAGAGGGACCAGCGCCAGAACGGATAGCACGGATAAATCCAGCAAAGCGTGGTCCCTCCGCACTCTTTGGCGGAGTTGCAGCCAGAAAATTAGCCCAACGATTGCAATTGCCGCGGACACATACTGCGCCAAACTCCGGCTCAGGAACTGGGAGAGAACCAGTTGCGCATTGACAAGATCGAAACGCAGAGGATTCGCGCTGCTGAAATCATAAACGGTGCCTGTGTCGAACAAATGGCGCCCGTTCGCCACGTAATTCGAAAGCCAATCGGTCCCCACTAACATCATCCGCATGGCGGCCGTAAGCAATAGAACTGCACATAATCCGAGACTCGTTAAAACCGACGACCACTGCCTCCTTACCAGCAAGTACACGAATGCCGGAAACGCAACGGTTGGCTTTAGCGCAAGCCCGCACGCAAGCAGGAGACCCGCGATGAGGTGATTCCGGCGCTCGCAAGCTATTGCTGCCGCCGCAAACGTGAGCGCAACGAGCGCCACGTTTTCTACCGCAAGGGCGGTATGGAACGGAGCAAATGCTAGCGTTGCCAGAACAATCAGGTAGCGGGATCCCGCTACTTCGCTTACCTTGGCGATGGATAGCAAGCTTGCGAGCAATATCGCAAAGAAAAGAACCTCGGTCACCTGCCAGAGCAAGTTCGCATTGGGCCAGGAAAGTGCGGCCAGTGGCGCGAGCAGCGGAAAGCCAGTAATGGGATAAGGAGAAGGGATTCCTCGCGCCAGTAGAGAAAGCTTGAGCGACTCACCCCGAAACGGCCATGATCGCGCGAGGACGCCTAGATCATAGGGATCTTGCCCAGACAGCCACACCTTCGTCTGCACATAGGGTGAGAGAAAGTCGTTGTAGTCATTGCTCGATCGAAATGCCCGCACGGGTCCGCGAACTGTCCACTCTGTCGCGGCTAAAATCAATAGGGAAAATATCAGCCAAGAAGTTCTTCCTGGTGCATGATTCGTCAAGGCAGCTCCCGGGATGAGTATAGGGGAACCCGTATGAACTTTCTCCACGTTTCCGAAACGCCAGACCCATCGGAGTTACGAGCTCGCGTTGATGGCATGTGGTTTGCGTGCCCTCATTACTGAAATAGGCCGAACAAACCTATGAAGAGAGGAACGGATTGCCGACGATCAACGAAAAATCGCCGCAAAGATTCGCCCAAAGAGGCCTTTGCTCTTTGGCTTCGTCGTTGCTGGGGGTAGCACCACAACCGCTGGCAGAGGATCAGCTTGCCTCGAGCTCACGGGCAATGCAGAGGCTTGGACTGCCGGTGCTGCCGGTATTGTGTGTTTCCGTGCCTCGGCTAAGTCCTTCCCGCTGAACACAAGTGGCGCTTCAAGCTGAACCTGCATCTCGCCGGATTTCGCCTGCGGAACAGGCTGCGTCTCCGAACCTAACCCGGCAGAATTCTGCCCGGGAGTTGTCGCGGGTGTATCGCCACGTGACTGCGGGTCTGTCGAATTTGCCATCTGCAGTTTCGTGCCCGCTTGTTCCTCAGGAACCACTGGATCCGATGCGACTGCTGCGCTCAGGACCGGTTCTTGCCGTGCGGGACATCCGCATGGGCCTTCCGGATGTTCCACGGTGTCGAGGCGTCCCTGCCGAAATAGAATTTCCTGGTTCGGTTTGATTTCATAGGTTCCGCTACCAAGCAGTTCGGCGACTACCACCGACGACGTGCTCCCCGGCATCGAACCGACGCAAGTGTTGCCGTGAGCATCCGCGCTAATGGCAAAGTCAAATTCGCCGGGTCCGGGAAGCACGATTCTGAAGTCCGGCGTCAAAACCGAATCCGACGATTCCTGAAGCCGATAGTGCGTCTCCATGGCGCCGGTGCTCATCCCAAGCAGCAGGTCTTTTCCCTCCTGAGATGTCGTGACCGAAACTGTAGTTCCCGGGCATACCTTAACTTCGCCGCCACGAGTGAGGCGCAACACCGCAGTTTCTTCTTTTGCACTAATGCGCGCGCCAGATGCGACTCGGCTGCCGGCCTCAACCAGTGTCCCGCCACTGCCCTCAGCGTAAGGCACCGCGACCGGCTGAACTCCGGCAGAAAAAGACGGAACCGAAGGGGGTTTGGCGGTCGAAGCCTGGTCCGCACGAATGCGGATGTTCAGCCTGCTTCCTAGAGCGTCCCAGGTGTAGTGAATCGGGCCCGCAAGATCCACGACAATGCGCGTGACCGGCGGGTCGCTCTGGTTCTGGTTGATACGAATGCCTAGGATTTGCTCATTTCGAAAGGGAATTCGTTTCCGGACTGTGCTCTGCATCGAGCCTGGCACGTCAATGACGAGGCGCAGCGGTTCTTCCACAACCTGCAATTTCGGAGTCAGGGGACCACTTGAAGTAATCGCGAGAGTCGGCCCGTCATCCCCGGGAACAACGGTCACCGATCTGACTTCCGCGGGCTGCGTTCGGGCAGCTGCAGACACGACAACGCAGACAGTTAATATCGGAACGCACAGCCGGGCTCGGACGCGAGACAAGAGGATTCCTGAATTGTGGGTGAACTTGCGATGAGAGTAGCACTAGTGGAGTCGTTTATAAAGCCCTGGGAGTTGGCACTTGTGTCCTCGGTGGTCGGCTCTCGGTCTTACGAATTGATCGAACCAAATCGGCGCTGAGGAAACGCCGATTGCGCCTCGGACTTGGGTTTAATATTGCCTAACTGGGACGGGCCGACGACCGCATTCACGATTCCGCCAGGAACTCGTACTCGTCTATCACTGCGGCTACCGGCACCTTGGCGTCCGTCATGCCGGGCTCGACGCGCACCACCTTGCCCCGGCAGCGCACGCGGATGCTCTCCGTCAGGGTAATTTCAGGGGGGAGGGTCAGGGTAAACTCGATCTCGGAGCCAGTTGTCAACGGCGCGTCCATGTAAAAGCAGATGCCGCGGGCGCTCACATCCCGGGTTTGGGCCGCCAACGCTGCCCCGGTGTTGCCGCTGTAGTTCACCGAAACCGGCAACCGGAGCGCAAATCGCCGGGTAGCACGCTTTTCCGCCTGCTGAACTTCAACGGCCATGGGGGAGACTCCTTAAAAACCACTGTAAGGATGGAACTTCGGGGGCGGCATGTCAAGCGGAAGTTAGGACGATGGCTGATGGGCCGAGCCGCCGCGAGATTTAGGCAGATTGCACGGATCTGATGTTAACTTATTTCTGTACAGGAATTTAGCTGGCTCGGCATGTAAAATCCGGATCACCGCTCGGAGCTTTTGCTCTTGGCTCGTGTAATCTGATCGAAATGCCCCTTGGCACGGCAGCCGCAAGACTCCGAGTTCGCCAGAGCAAGAGCTAACGACCAATAGCCAACAGCGGGTTTTATGGTTTTCGTCCTCGACAACTACGACTCTTTCACCTATAACCTCGTTCAATATCTGGGAGAATTAGGCGCGGAAGTCGTCGTTCGCCGGAATGATCAGGTCACAGTGGGTGAGATCGAAACTATCCAACCCAAACGCATTCTTATTTCCCCGGGCCCGTGCACGCCCCAGGAAGCCGGGATCAGCATGGACATTTTTCGGCACTTCACCGGCAAACTGCCGATCCTGGGAGTATGCCTCGGCCACCAGGCCCTCGGGGCAGCGTTCGGAGGCAAGGTCATACGTGCGCCTTATCTCATGCACGGCAAAACCAGCCAAATAACGCATGATGGCCGCACCGTATTTAGAGACCTGCAATCACCATTCACCGCAACCCGCTATCACTCATTGATCGTTGAAGAAAAGAATCTTCCGGCGGAACTCGAAGTGAGCGCCTGGACGACTGAGCCCGACGGCTCAAAGACGATCATGGGGTTGCGCCACAGGAATTATCCGGTAGAGGGGGTGCAGTTTCATCCCGAGAGCGTGCTGACCAGCGAAGGCAAGAAGCTAATCGCAAATTTTCTGGAGTTTTAGGAAGCCTTAGAAATTAGCTTCGTCCCATTCCGTGCGGCTGCGCGTTCCGCCAACGCTTGCGTCACAATCTTCAGCATGTCTTCTCTTGGCGCAGGCTTGCCCGTCCAGATTTCAAATTGCCGCGCCGCCTGATGCACAAACATTTCGCTTCCGGCGATGACCTCGCAGCCGCGTTCTTTGGCGAGCTTTAGAAGTAGCGTCTCTGCCGGGTCATAAACCATATCGAAGACGTATTTGGCCTTGATCTCATCGGCGCTCAAGGGAGATTCGCGCGTGTTCCCCATTCCGACTGACGTCGCATTAATGATGACGTCAAAGTCCAGCTTTTTGAGGTCCAGCCTTTTCATTGTCCGCGCCTTTGCCTGACGAGCGAGTTTCTTGCCCTTTTCCGTATGTCGGTTAAGAATGAAAACCTGCGCGCCACGATCTTTTAATCCGAAAACGGCTGCCCTCGCGGCTCCGCCCGCCCCAAGCACCAGAATCTTTGCGTTCTGCAGGCCGATTCGCTGCTCGAGTGGCCGTACCACACCAGACGTATCGGTGTTGAAGCCGTAAAGCTTTCCGTCCGCGGACCGAACGATCGTGTTACAAGCGCCGATCTTCGTGGTGAACGGATCTGTATTGTCGAGATGCGGAAGAATAGCTTGCTTGTGCGGCATGGTGATCGCCAGACCGTGAATAGGTATTTCTTTGACGCAAGCCAGCAGATCTTTGAGTGACTTGGCGTGCAGTGCGAGAAAAACTCCGTTCACGTTTTCGCGCCGCAAGGCCGCGTTCATGATCGCGGGCGAAAGCGAATGCTCAATAGGATCGCCTGCAACACCATATACCTTGGTCGCCGCGTCCACTTGATCGATCCGGTAGATGCTCCTCAGCTCCCGGGCTGTGACTTGCCCCGGAGCGGTCTTCTCGTCTGCCGACAGCGCTCCGAACGTGAACGCACTACCAGCTCGCGCCGCTAATACTCGGCTTATGATGCCCTGTTCGCCCATGCACAATCCGACTAACGAATGCGCATCCTGGTGCCGCTCCAGAAACTTCATCATCGACACGTTGTCGAAAAGGCTGGTGGCGGTACTAACGATCTTGTAAAAATCGGCCGGGAACGCCGTCATCTTGTTGAGGGTTTCGTCTAGCTTCTGTGTGCCTCGGAAGTCATGAAAGGAGAGGACAACCGCGGCTTTGCCACGCAGCTTGTCCAGTTGGGCAGATCTCATGCGGGCAGCGGTCTGGATTTCCACGTCCACCAACTGACAACCGGCGTCAGCGACTTTTCCCAACAAATCGAGCTGCGATGAGATCGGCCCTCGGAACTTGCCACCGCTCGCCAAACGTCGGCACGTCCCGATCACCGCCACATGGGGATGAGACTCAGTAAACTCACGGATCTTCTCCGGCGCCAAACCGGGCTTGGGAAGGTAGTCTAACCTTAGCTCGATAAAGGGGTTATCCCGCGCGAGGGCCTCCGCCTTTTCTAGCATTTCGTTGGCATCAGATCCCGCTATGGCAACGCAAACCCGCGGCAACCGCAAGTGCAACAATCTGGAGCCGTAATGATTGTTCTCCGCAGTCATTGACCGCGCGATATTACAGGGACGTAACTCCGGATGCAACAATCTTTGTGCTTTTCTTGTCAGCCCCAAACTTTTTAGCAGTGGCTCAGTTAGACCTGCGTAACCTTGACCCTCCACTGTTGCCTTGTTACCTTCCTCGATGGAAGATTCTTTATTTTAAGCAACTTAGCCTTGCGACCGGTTTGCGAAAGCTCTTGGAGGAAAGAATGAAGAAGTTAGCCATTTCGCTATTGCTGTTGGCGCCTGCTTTCTGCTGGGCACAGCAGAGCAATCCCAGCGATGCGACCCCATCGGGGACTATCTCCACCTCAGTCAACTTCCCAATGGAGCGGTTGCAAACTCCCACCGCCGCAGACGTTTACTGTGCCGGCTTCATAAGCAAGCCGGTTTCGAAAGACAAGTACGTGACTGGCGGACTGGAATCGCCACACGCCACCCGGTTCGTCAACGGGGAAGCTATTTACCTGAAAGGCCAGGGCTATGAAGCCGGCCAGGAATACTCCATAGTGCGCGAGCTGACTGATCCCAATCGTTACGAGCTTTTCAAAGGACAGTGGTCCGCATTGAAAGCAGCCGGTCAGCCGTATCAAGAGCTTGGTCGCGTTAAGGTGATTGACACTCGCCACAAGAGTGCAATTGCGCGTGTCGAATTTAGTTGCGACCCTGTGGTTCCCGGAGATTTCGTTGTACCATTCGTTGAAAAGCCATTGACGGCGTTTCATGCGCCGATGCGCTTTGACCGCTTTGCTCCGCCCAATGGGCAGGTCAGCGGACGCGTTCTGATGGGAAAAGATTTTGACTCCGAACTCGGCACGGGTGAAAAAATTTATATGAATATCGGAGCCAGCCAAGGCCTTAAAGTCGGGGATTTCCTTCGCGCCGTCCGCTCCTACAGTGCTGATCTGCAGGACCCGGTTGACTCGCTCTCATTCAAGACGTCAATCAACGATCCCACTCAGACGAAGCAAGCCGCCATCGATCCCAACTGGATGACCAAGACCGGAGGACCGATGATCCATGTGGACGACATGCCGCGCCGTGCCGTGGCGGAGATCGTCGTGGTAGGGACCACACCCGCAACTTCGACCGGAATGATCGTGTTCGCAATGGAACCGCTGCTTGTAGGCGATAAGGTCGAACTCGACCCGCAATAAGTTTTGCCGGTTAACTACAAAGGCTGGGAAGGGATCCCCAGCCTTCTGTTTTGGGACTCATCACAACCCGAGCTAGCCTAGCCGGTCGAGCGCATGCATCACTTCACCGCGAACACACTGTAGTTAGGGGCGAACTGGTCATCTCTCGACAACCCAGCCTTTTCAAGCGCCCACCCAGCCGAATTCAAGAACGGACACACGGTGACTTCGTACAGCTTCCTTAGAAACGAATAGCGAGTAAACGAATGCAGCCAAATGTTTGTAGTGCGGAAGAATCCCCCGAGACTGGACGATTCCGGAACAACTTCAAGCGTGCGGAACTGTGAGAGCGTGGCACGAATTCCGCCTCGAGTAAATCGCCAGAGTTCCTGATCCGCGAATCGCGGCGCAACCGAGGCAACACTCATCAGCAAAACACCACCAGGCTTGAGAGCGTCATAGATTTCTTCGGCAGCTTTTCTGGGATGCGGGAAATAGTCGAACACCTGAGTCGCGATGATGACGTCGAAGGTATTTGAGCCAAAGGGCAAAGACTCT
>Ga0209056_10002197_pt1 | contig 21181 bp, 24 predicted proteins | sample GraSoiAngelo_114_FD_185876 | JGI IMG/M metagenome (GOLD analysis project Ga0209056, IMG submission 185876) | Grasslands soil microbial communities from the Angelo Coastal Reserve, California, USA - 14_0903_13_40cm (SPAdes) (version 2) | ecosystem: Environmental > Terrestrial > Soil > Grasslands...
AATTCTAACAAATTGTGGAACTACGACCTCAAGTCTTGGCGATGCTGATGCTTTGACAATTGCTTTTGCCACGGTATTTGCGCTAAGAGAAGTAGCAGAATATCGTGGCATTTTGCTAAAAGACTTGTGATTGAAGAAGTTAGTTCTTACCATTATAGGGCTTACAACAGTTACCCCAACCCCAGTTCCCTTTAGCTCCTGGTATAGAGCTTCTGAAAAACCCAACATCGCAAATTTCGAGGCGCAATATGATGCCATCCCTGGAATCCCAAAACTTGCTGCCACCGATGCAACATTCACTATGTGACCAGATCGTTGTTCTAACATTTTCGGTAAGAATGCTTTCACGCAGTATACCATACCAAGAAAGTTAGTTGACATTTGAGATTCAATTTCTTCTAGTTTTGCGTCACTTAATACACTGAATATCCCAAAGCCTGCGTTATTTACAAGGATATCAACTGTGCCAAATTTTTCAAGGACAACTTTGCTCATCTGATTGACTTGATCTTTCTGGGAGACATCACAAGGAAAGGCCAGAATCTTACAGTTGTACTTGGAAAGTTTCTTTGCAGTTTCGTCTAATCTATCTTTATTCCTTGATACAATTACCACACTAGCATTTTTCTTGGCAAACTCTTCAGCTGATTCCTCACCGATTCCACTTGATGCGCCGGTTATCACCACTATCTTGCCAGAATAGTTCACACTGAAAAAGTAAGATATGTTGAAAATAAAGTGCTTTCTATGCTGTTTTAGTGCTCTTGATACTTGGATAGACTACTTTCATAAGAAACAACCAGCTAATTACCAGACCCACATGATACGTTGCAATTCTCCATGCTATCACGATGTTCCACTGAAGACTATTTTTTGCAGTCTCAAATGCTAGAGTGTTTAGGTGTCCTAGGTAAGCCCATATACCAAACTCCGTGAGACCGGAACCGCCAATTGTGACAGGTATGTTCCCGATTGCGTTTGAAGCCATTGTGGCCATAAGCGCATGTAAAAAGTCTATGACATATCCTGCGCCATTTGCAATAATCATAAAGGATAGACCATAAAATGACCAGGTAAAGATCGAAATTATCATTGATACTGCAAAAGCCTTTTTGATCTGTTGATTGTGAAGTGTTTGTCTACTCATATCACAAATTTCCTTCATCCATACGTTAACCTTATCAATATATTTCACAGATCGTTCTTTTCCACCTCGTGTAGCAATTCGATAAACCCAGCCGGGGACTTGGAATGTTTTCTTCGATGACAGAAAGAAAAGGGTGGACCAAACTCCAGTCACTGGTAGGCTTATTGCAAGTATGGCAATACCCACGATATAGGCACCATAAGCAAAAGAAAATGCGGCTGCTGTAATTGCAAAGATCCCTGCTACCAAAACTTCTGTTACAATTTCAATAATTGTTACCCACGAGGCCCTTCCAACAGGAACTCCTTTCTTACTTAACCACATGATTCTGACAAGTTCACCGCCCACAAAAGACGGAGTGGTTGAAGTAACAAATTCGCTGCCTATCCTTACAGAAATTGTCTTCCAATTTACGTCAACTGGCCCCAGAAATTTCTTGACCAAATAATTGAATTTCAGGCCTTGTGTGAACAGCTTGCCAGCCATTGCAATTGCAGCCCCAGCAAAAGGAATAATTCCAACTGCAAGAAGATTTTCCATAGTTACATTAAATGTGACCGCGATGATAACAAATGGCACTATACTAACGGGAAGTGCAAGGAGCTTCCAATTCATTGCATGCCCTATTCATGGATGGAAATATAAGCTGAACATAAAATAACTTATCAGAAAAATGAAGACAATAATCATGGTTGGAACGGCAGGATCTGGAAAATCTCTTCTAGCTTCCAAAATTTTTGATTACTATACAAGAAACGGTGCTTTTGTTGGCATGCTAAACCTAGACCCAGGAGTTGAGAATCTTCCTTACACTTGTGATGTAGATGTTCGAGATTATGTAGACATTGAATCGATTATGAGACAATATGATCTTGGTCCCAACGGTTCTATTATAATGGCAATTGATCTTGCTGCTTCAAAGATAGATGAGCTTCAGCAGGAGGTAGATAATGTTAACCCGGATTATCTTATTGTAGATACACCAGGCCAAATTGAGTTATTTGCGTATAGAGCTAGTGGGCCATTCTTTGTACAGAATTTGGCCGCAGAACAAAAGGTTGCGCTGTTTCTTCATGATGGCGCTTTGATTACTACTCCGACTAATTTTGTTTCAATAGCTATGTTGGCCAGCTCAGTCAAGTTACGACTTGGATTACCGCAGATAAACATACTTACAAAAATGGATCTCATTGAAGATAAGATTAAAGACATACTGAAATGGTCAACAAACATGGCAAGCCTAGAAGAAGCCATAGCAAAGCAGGTTGATGGCGAAAGCTACACTCTTGCGATAAATCTTCTTAGAAGTTTGAATATAGGAGGATTCTCTCAGGGATTAATTCCGGTTTCCAATGCTACTGGTAACGGGATGACCAATCTTCAAGCTGCCTTAAGTCGGATTCTAAACCGTGGTGAAGAGGTGGAAGATTAACGACTGAGAATGTGACAGTTAGAGCACCTTCTTCAACGGCCAACTTGGGACCAGGTTTTGATGTATTTGGCCTCGCATTAAATGCATATTATGATGAGATTCAATTGAGAAAAGAAGGAAAAGAAATTAAAATTCAGAGTTCTGACTTCATTCCACTACAACCGGAAAAAAATTCTGCAGGGCTAGTCATCAAAGAGATGACAAAGAAATTCAGGACAAAGTCTGGTCTTGTCATGAAAATTAAGAAAGGAGTTCCTGTTGGATTTGGAATGGGTAGTAGCGCTGCATCTGCAGCCGCAGCCGCCTTGGCTTTTAATTCATTATTTGAACTCAATCTTGACTTGAATACTCTTGTTGGATTTGCAGGAATGGGTGAGAGGGCAAGTGCTGGCTCCATTCATTATGATAATGTTGCCGCATCCCTTTTGGGAGGATTCGTTATAGTAAGAACGAATCCACTACATGTTATAAGTATCGACCCTCCCAAAGATCTTGTCCTCTGTGTAGCCATTCCAAAAATTACCACGCCTCAAAAAAAGACCAAATTGTCTAGGAGTGTGCTTCCACAGCAAATCGCTCTTTCAGACCATGTGAAGAATCTTGCAAATGCAGCTTCTATCACCGCAGGATTTATGAAAAAAGATGTTAGCCTTATTGGTGATTCCATAGAAGACATAATTGTTGAACCCGCAAGGAAGCACCTGATTCCTGGTTTTGACAAAGTGAAAAAAAATGCTATTGCATCTGGCGCTTTAGGCGTAACTATAAGTGGCGCAGGACCGTCTATCATCGCGTTTACTTCAAAATCAACTGATCCAAGAAAAATCTGCAAGGCTATGGAAAGAGGATTTGCATTTGCCAAAACAGAATGCACAACAGTAGTTTGTAAACCAAGCAAAGGTGCAACTGTCATCTAATTATTTTTTCTCAAGGAAAGTCTTCATTCTTTCCTGTCTTTCTTTGGTTGAAAAACATAAAGACCATGAATAGATTTCAAGTTTGAGCCCGGTATCCAAACTTGCGTCCATTCCTCGGTTTACTAACATTTTAGAGATTCCAACCGCAAAGTTGCTATTCTTGGCTACTGCCCTGGCATATGTCTTGGTCTCTGAAAGCAGACTATCAGATGAAAAAATTCTGTTGACAAGACCCATCGATAATGCTTCTTCTGCACTAATTCTCCTACCAGAAAAGATCAGGTCTTTTGCCCGTGCTGGACCTATAATTCGTAAGAGTCTCTGGGTACCACCCCATCCCGGACAAATTCCTAGTGTGACTTCTGGCTGACCAAGCTGAGCATTTGGAGAGGCGAATCTGATATCACATGATAGTGCGAGTTCACAGCCCCCACCCAGTGCGTAACCATTGATCGCGGCTATAACCGGTTTCTCTATCTTTTCTATCTTGTTTAAGACATCATGTCCTCTCAGCGCATATTTTTCCGCCTCAATTGGTCCAATCTTGCTCATATATTCAATATCTGCACCGGCCGAAAATGCCTTCTGACCAGAACCTGTGATTATTATTACTTTCGAAGAATCATTATCCAACTCGCCTAAAATGGAGATAAATTCGTCCATAACGTCAAGATTCATTGCGTTGAGTTTGTCTGGCCTATCAACTGTAATTTGAACAATTTCGTTATCTCTTTCAACTTTTAGATATTGCATATCAGAGAAATATAATACAAGAAATTAAACTTTAGAGAAATAAATCAAAATAGAAACCGAGTTATACCACACGCCTTACAGTGGAACTACCTTGAATGGCATAGGATTATTATCCGCTGTCGTTTCTGCCGTAAGTTGGGGTACTTTTTTTGTTCCCGTTAGGAAGGTTAATGTTGTAAATGTTTGGCAGCTTCAAGGAGCAACTGGAATAGGAGTACTCCTCTTTGCAATTCCTATAGGCTTTTTCTGGGGATTTGATATCATACCTAGCGGTCTGCTAAGCGGAGCCATCTGGACTACTGGAAATATACTTGCTCTCTATTCTGTCAGATTGATAGGACTAGCTAGAACCTCACCATTTCTTGCTGGCTTTAGCATTCTTGTTTCTTTTATGTGGGGAATTTTGTTCTTCAATGAAAAATTCAATTACATGGTTCTTGCTATCGCAGCTATCGGATTGTTACTTGCTGGTTTGCCATTTGTCTCAAGCGCTGCAAAGAATCCATCGATACAAAAGAGAGGTTATCTTTTTGCTGCAGCATCAGGCCTAATAGGAGGTTCGTATGTTATTCCCATGCAAGCAACACACTCTCTTCAATCAGGATTCTTTTCTTCAAGTTTGTCCATTTTTGCTATTGGGATACCACTATTACTTTTTTCCAGAAGATTCATCAAGAGAGAATTAGCAGCAGGAGTTCTTTCAGGTAGTTTATTCAATATGGGCAGCTTGGCTGTCTTGGTTGCTATTAGCATCATAGGTATCACGGTTGCTTATCCCATCTCTCAAACAGCCACAATTTTCGCTGTTTCTTGGGGGATTCTATATTTTAGAGAGATTGTTCGCCGGAACAATATATTGAAAGTAGTTGCTGGCGCGGTATTGATATTGTGCGGGGCAGCGGTCCTTACGATAGCATAGTTAAACATTTTATTTGGTTGATAACGACTGCATTCGAATTGAAAGCAATTATAGTTTTTAGTGGAGGGATGGACTCTGTTTGCACCGCAGTCTATTTACGAAAGCAGTACGACCTTTATGGAATCACATTCTCGTATGGTCAGAAAGCCGATGAGGAAGTATTGATTGCTAAACGTTTTTCAAAATTATTGAAATTTGCTGATCATAAGGTACTGGATATCAGGTTTATGAAGGAATTGTACGAGAAGACAAACGCTCTGACATCTCCTAAGATGAAGATTCCCTCAGAGTTTGATTATTCAATAGTTGCACCAATAAGAAATGCAATTTTTCTTTGCATAGCATCTGCATGGGCGTTTTCAAAGGATGCACTTCTTGTAGCTTATGGAGCTCACAGAGGAGATAAGAGATATCCAGATTGTAGACCGCCTTTTGCGAAATTGCTTACACGGGCACTCAACGAGGGAGAGATGGATGGGATAAAACTCGGTATAAGAAAGCGAATTAAAATATGGAGTCCCTTTATGGATAGTCTTTCAAAAGTTGACCTTCTTAAAATTGGTTACAAAAGATTAGGTAGTGATATATTCAGAACCTGGAGTTGTTACTCTCATACAAGAATTCATTGCGGAAAATGTGAGTCTTGTAACAACAGAAAGATGGCATTTCGCTTGGCTAATATTGTGGACAAGACCAGATATGGATCTACTTAGATTCTTGAGAGGGTTGGTCTTCTCAGTATAAGGGGCCTTACAATGAGATAGTATACAAGAAACACAATACCAACAATTCCCCAAAAGATCCAGTTTGTCAGGGATTCATCAAAACCCATCTTCTTGAAATAATCCATCGAATTAATGGAGATTCCAAGACCTACACCTAGCACAACAAAAAATTCAATGGCAAACCAAAGGAAAGCTGGCCATGATTCATTTGGTACATGTATGTTGTTGTGTGTTCCCACAACTGGAGTCAATTTGTCGTTATTATTTAATTTTTCAGATTAGGCTATATTTGGTTTAGATTTTCCGCCATATATCAAACTAAGAACGTCAGTACGTACTTCTTTCTTATCATAAATTCCTCGTGATGCTATTGTTGTTACCATAGCATCATTTCTAACTCCACGCATCTTCATACATAGATGTTCTCCTTCTGCTATCACAATGACGCCTTTAACACCTTCACCATACAATTCATCAGCAATATTTTTTGTAATCCTTTCTTGTATCTGCAATCTGGCTGAATATTTTTCCACAAGACGAACCAATTTTGATATTCCAAAGACCTTGCCATTTGGAGCATATCCTATTGTTACTTTTCCAAAAAATGGCAGCATGTGATGTTCACACATAGAATAAAACTGAATATCCTTTGCAATAACGACATCCGAGTCTTCAGAGAACTTGACAGTGAGTTCAGACTCTGCATCATAGCCTTTGAAGATTTCTTCGTACATGTCTGCTATCCTACTTGGCGTACCAACTAGACCCTCTCTTGTCGGGTCTTCTCCTATTTCAGCAATTAATTCGCGAATGAGTCGCTTCACTCTTTCCTTATCCATCATGGTGCTCCTATGAATTTATGAATTTGTGGTACTATACGGACTTCCTCGTAATAAGCATGAACTTCGTCATAAAAGCTTAAGAGTTGTTCCAAACTTGGCTCTGCAATACCATACGTGGGCTGTATTATAAATCCTGCAAGCGATGACTTTGATGTGATCTGAAAAATCCTCTCAAGAAGTTTCTTAAAGGGGCCAAGTTCGGTCTTCGAACTTACTACCACTTTGATATACGTAACTTTTTTTGATTCTACAGAAAGTCTAAGACAGTCAAGCTCGTTTTCCAAGAGTTTAGAATAATGTTTTGAATCAACGAATTCTGAATCAGGAGTCTTAAATTCTATTTTAATAAAATCTAAGTAAGGAAGAACCTGTGCAAACCTTGCTGAATCATAACACGACGATTCAAGATAGGAAGGAATCTTCTTTAGTTGGACAAACCTTGCCAACTCTGATACCGCTTCAGATTGTGCTAGTGGATCGCCACCAGTAAAATTTACCTTGTAGGTATTTTTTTCCAAACTCCTTTCAATCATCTTTTTTGCTTCGTCAAGTTCATACTGCTGACCAGAGTTCATTGGAATTGCATCTTTTGTGTCGCAATAAAAGCATTTGAAAGGACAACCTGCAAGCCTCACGAAAAGGGTCTTTGTACCGTATAATAGTCCTTCACCTTCAATTGATGTGAATATCTCATAAAGTCTTACTTTCAAGCAATCGATCTGTACTTAATCAATATTTATTCAATTGGATTTTGTGAGCAACAATTTTCACTAAAATGATTTATTTGTCGAACTGAGACATCATACAGTGCAAAAACTCATCTTTTTATTCGGTTGTTGATTGCAGTAACTTTTCTGAGTCACCAAGATGCAAATGCTATGACAATTCAGTATCTTATTGAATCAGGAATTGTTAAGGTCTAAGAGGAAATCTCAGGTACTTTTCTTACAAACAAGCCGGCAATGAAGATTAATACCCCCAATATTCCAATGAGACTTCCTATGAACTCTATTGTATCCTTCAGAGCCTGTTGTGTTGGAGCTAACAATATTGCAAGTATTGCACCTATCACTATCATTGGAATTCCTACTCCCAATGAGATTGGCCTTGAAGTCATCTCCTCTGTTCGCATTCAAAATCTATATGAATTTTATGAAAGCTTCCTGCCACATCGTGTACAATAGCTTCCAGATGAATTCAGACCGCAGACAGGACAAACATGCGATATTCGTGTGGTTTTGAAAAATCTTAGGAATGGAATGAAGATTATTGGTAAGAAGAAAAAGTAAATGCCTAATTGGAAAAGGGCATATGATATTACAAGAGAAACTACTGTTATGGTCACTGTTAATGGCCATCCAGACCATTTCATGGTAAAACACTGAATATTCCTAAAATTAACCTTAATGTGTGCGCACTAATTTTGGACAGAATCTTCGCTTATTATGATTTTATCTTGATTATCAGAATTTTGGCGTCCTTTTCCTTTCTTAAAATCTCCTCTTACATGGTTTTTATCAAAGTTTTTTTTTACATTATCTTCTTGCCCTGATCCAACCGTGCCTGGAGAAGTTCCTTGAGATGATTTAGTTTTGTTTGTTATAGTTCCATTGCCTGTTTCCGTGGCATTGGAAGCATTATTGCCTGAAGAAGCTGATTGTAAATTCTGTTGGGCAGATGGAGCAATCGGACCCGTAGTGCCGCTGGAATAGTACGCAGTCAACGTAACGTTCTGCGCAGGTTTGATCGTTTTGTAGCTGCTTGTGTTCCCATCGTTCCAGTGGTTAAACACATCATTCTGATAATTTCCTACATGGACAACGTACTGAATCCCGGATGTGACTGCGAAGGTTACTGGTGTAAAACCGCTTGTTATGGTAGTACCATTAGTATAACGAAGTACAGTCCATAAACCAGTGATTGGGTTTCCAGATAGGCCTACTGAATTTACTGTTATTGATACTTGGGTTGGGCTAGCAACCAAAGACGGGTTTATCTTGGTAGAATTCGTTACTGTTTCATTAGTAATGGTCGATGGATTTGTCACAGGACTATTGACTTCTGTTGCATTATTGGTAACATTGCCAGAAGTTTTATCTGAAGATTGTGCGGGGCCCTCGTTTGTCTTTTCCTTTTGATACGCCTCAAGTGATTTTATTACATTTATTGCTTCATCCACCTTTCCTTCTGATACAAGCTTCCTCAACTTAGAAACCATTTCTTGGGGATTTTCTTGAGTTGCGTTGGTATTATTCTGAATAGGAGCTGCAGGTAGAGGTGTTATGGATGTGATATTTTGATTGTTGAACCTTTCGATTTGCTTCTCTGTAAAGTCTTTGGCTCTGTCCGATGTTCTTTGTTTTGCAACAGTGGCAAGTGAGTGATGTGCATCAACTACAAATTGGTTAGCGCTTTGAATTGCTTTTGATGCATCTTCAATATTACCGGCGTCAAGATCTTGTCTTGCAGTTTGAAGAAATTGATCAAGTGTCGTAAAATCTATATCAACATGATTGTTAATAGCTATAGTTTTCAATCTTTTTCCAATGTTATCCATTCTAGTAATTTCGCTCTGTAATCGGAGGAGATCTGCTCGCTGCTGATCAGTAGATGTTGTAGCGTTAAGAGAATTTATCTTGTCATTTGTGGTTTTGAAGAATTGCATTGCAGAAAGAAAATGCTGTTTAGCTGAGGTATCATCGTGCTGGTCTACGGCCTTTGCCAAGTTATCAGTTTCAGCAGAACCTTGATTGTAAAGCTTGGCAATTTCATCAGGTACATTATTGATCTGCGAAATTGTTATGCTAAGATTGTCTCTAGCCTGGGTAGCAATCCTAAGTAATGTATCCAGCTGTGGATCGGCAAAAGATTGCATGGGAATATTCAGTATCATAGTTCCAACCAAAGCGATTAGAGCAAAGGATAACATTTTCATTCTTTTCCTTCCTCCCCAATTTTTCGTAGCCGTATAAGATTTTGCTGATCCACTTTTTCTATCTCAACTATGCCCTCTCTTTCGAGTCGCTTTACAGCACGCCACGTGGTAGTGCGTGGCAACAGGAATTTCTTGCGCAGTTCACTTTCATACACCCGGCCTCCCTTTTCTGAAATGAATGTTACTATCTCCTTGTCCTCTTGACGGAGCTCTGGTTTGAGTTTGAAGATTGTTTCCTTATCAGGTGGTACGTAATTGCTCTTTGGTAGTTCGGCAACAATTACTGGCCTGGTTCTTGCCTTTTTAATTACAAGAAATGCGGTAGCCCCAGCTGCTGCAACACCGCCAGCGATTAAAATTGGAATGGCATTATCTGGAGAATTCTTTGGTAAATAATACGCCGTCTGGTTCTCCTGCACCGCCAAGTTCTTTGCCGTATTGGCCAATGCTTCTGCGTCAGAATACTTTCCTTGATTAAATGCTGAATTAGCCTCCTTTAGTTTTGCAGCAGCCATTGGAGTCTTAATACCTTGAGAATTAACACTGTTAATGATATCCTGAGCTTTCTCTATAGCTGAAGTAGCAGTCTGACTAGTACCTAGTACACCAAAAACGTAGCTAATATCTGCGGATCCACTTGGCAATGAAATTAGTGATTGACCATCGACTATCTGCATGTTTAGTGGTGTTATACTCATTCCTACTATCACCGTATTTTTCGGTAGTAGTACAGAGTAATCAACCGCTGAATTTACATGGAATGTCCATGTCTTGCCACTTTTTGATACCAGATCAGATGTATCATAATCTGCTTTAATTGTAGATGCACCAAGAGTCTCTATTACTACTGAATTGTTGTCTACTTTGCTTGAAAGTAATGTTCCATTTTCATCTTCTACTACAAGACTGTCCACAGTCTTGCCGTAGAGATTTAGAGTAAAATCTGGTGATTGTGGATCTACATCGGTCTGATAGAAAACATGAGTTGTTCCGTCTGCATAGATGGTAAAGTCAAGAACCTTAGGTGAGCTTAGAGCATATTGAACAAAAGAAGAGACTGCAAGTAAAAAAAAGCATACAGCTACTATCGGTGCCCTTACCATTGCTGTGAGGATACAAGTGATCCTTACAAAAAGCATTCCTTCCGGTAATGCCTCTTGTGCAGGTAGCACCTCTACTTCTTGGTTCATTCCTTAATACCTTAGGTTCATTCCCTGCACTATGTTCTGAAATCTTTGGAATTCTTGGAAGAATCTTATGCCCTTTTCTGTAATCTTAAATAGTCTGTTTCGTTCGGCCTTCATAGATTCTACCAAACCTGCATCTATAAGCTTCTGACATTTCTCAAGCACAGCATAGTGCGAGAGATTTGCCCTTCTGGATATAGCAGAGACAATTACTCCTTGTGCCCCACCGTCCATCGTCACGCCTAAGATATCTGCAATGATTCCCATTTCAGATCTGTATTGTTGCTTTGACATGGCAGTTGTATAGAACCGATCTTTTATGAGGGACATCATGGAACACCAAAGCGGAACACCTAGCGGAACGGCTATTTCACGTACTGAAATGGATTAAATTTGAGACAATTACGAAGCGCGGGCACAATCCATCCCTAAGGGTTTCTTCACATTTTGAACAGATTTTATATGGTATTGCGATAGGGTTAGCAACATAGGAGGTGCAACGGTGAGCTTTAATGACTCTGGTTTTGGTGAAAGTCAAAACCAAGGATACAGTGGAAATAGAGGTTATGGTGGAAGACGACGATTTGATGACAGGCCAAAACCAGTAGAAACTGGTAAGGAGTACGACGTATCCATAACTGAGATCAGTAGAAAGGGAGACGGCATCGCAAGAATAGAAGGCTTTGTCATATTTGTCAAAGGCGGACAAGCAGGTCAGAACGTAAAAGTAAAGATTACGCAAGTAGGCGGACGCTTTGCTACTGCTGATTTGGCAGCTCAAGGAACCCCACAACCTGCAGCATAACAGATGCAGCTGTGTAAGAAAACGACTTTTTCTTTATTTTTTATAATTTCGCGGTTCTCTTCTTGACAAGCTTTATAATTTCCAGCTTTCGTGCTGTGTTCATGTTTCGTTCCATAGTAACGTAAACTGTTTTACGTTTTGGGTAGAGCACAATCTGAGTGACCTTTTGGCGCTCGATTTGCACATAATTGACTGGTCCTAGACTCTTGTCAAATTCTTGTCTCATCTTCCTCCCTATTGCCACTTGTTTGCAAAAGTGTTCTTCTTCCTTTTGTGATTCCAGTGAAGTCTTGCCTTCTTTCATTATACCCTCGGATATGTTGCCTTTCAGGTCTATTATTGCCGCAAATCGCATCATTGGGTCTAGTTCCAAGATGTACTCTACAATTGGAAGGAGGTCTATTTTGCGGTTATTGCTCTTCAAGTAATGAGAAGTAAGTTTTCAATTCTCTAAATATATCTTGGCTCCAAGCTGGTAGATCGACTAAATCAAGCTCAAAAGACCATCTATAACCTAAAGTCGCCAATTTTTCCATCTATTAACTTTTTATATATTGCGAATAACAGTACTCATAAGCGATATGTTTGAAAGGTTCCGTAAGAAAAAGGACGAACCAAAACACATACCTCCTACAAAGGACGAGGGTAACGTAGATCTTGCTTCTAAGAACTTGGAATATGAACCAGCGGAGATGAAACCTGGTCAGACTCCCGAAGTCATCGAAGAACCAAAACCTCGTCCTCCTGAACAGGTAAAAATACCGGAGCCTATTCAACAAACCAGTATGAGTGCGACTGATGACATTGGAATCAGGGCTCTGATGGATAAGCGAACAAAGCTCGAGGAAGCAATTGATTATGTGGGTCTAATGATAAAGAATCTAAAAGATAAGCGGACTGGTCTTGAAAAAAGCATTGAAGACGAATCTGTTGACATTAAGAATCTAAAAGAGAAGTTGATAAAGGTTGGTCAGTATATTGAGGAGGAAAAACTGGGCATAAAGACGCTTCAGCAAAAGAGAAGCCAGGTTGAAAGAGAAGCGGATGACGTAGCAGCTATAATCGGCAATCTCAGGGAGAAACTCCTGAGTATTGATCACATTGTAAACGAAGAAGGCAATAAGATAGCCAAATACAAAGAAACACGCCCTAAAAGTGAGTCTTCTTTAACTTAGAACGTAAAGCTTTCTCTTAGCATTGCACCAAGGTTTTCTTTGAGTTCATCATCTGATGACAAGGAATTGAGGTCCCTTGCAAGAACCTCGGTCGCAAGGCATTGGTTCTTTGAATATTGGAAGTAGCAATCTAACTTTTCTTGGTAAGTCTTTGCACTGTAATACGTAGTCCAGAAATTTTCTGCCGAGTGCTGGACATAAAGCAAGAACTTTCGAATTATGACTTCAATCTTTGGGGAAGGATTGTCTTTCATCAAACCAATCAGAATCTGTTCGAGTTTGCTTTCTAGATTTGACTCGTAAATTAGTTGGTAAATATCCCCCTCTTTTGTCACGATTGCACTATGCGGTTGGATCATAAAAGCTTTCATCGACAAATTTCAAAGAAATTTCAAATATAATATAATAACTCTAACAATCCCAAAGAATTCAAAATTTATGATGTGAAATCTCATAAAACTTAAATAATTTGGTAACGTATTATTGGTCCCTGTTAAAGGACATCCTCCCAAAAACAGGAATCATGCAGAGAGCATGCGGTGTGGTCAAGGAAAACCCCTTCCGCACAAGCAAACCAAAGGAGATCCCGCGGAGATGATGACAATGGTCTTCATCGCTTAGGAGTGCGATGCACCCGCGCATGGCGTGTAAACCACACGCAGCTGCATGATAGAATTTTTTCTACATATAATAAAGATAGACAAAATCATGGAAATTATTCAAATGGATTATACAATAATGACGTCCCAGGTGATAATCTAAAACAATGCAACTCCAGCATAAGAGATGGATATGGTATCTAGTTCCGTCTCAAGCTACTGCCCAAGGATTGAGTACAGTAATCCCACTATACGTAATATTTCTTGGCGGTGGAATAGGCGAGGTCGCAATTATATCCGCGCTTCAAAACGGAGCTGTTGCAATAGGATCTATTTTCTGGGGCAAAGTAATAGATAGATTTCATGCAAGACGGGCCATACTTCTTCTTTCATTTTTTGTTGTCCTTCTTTGTAGCGTTGGAATGTATTTTACGAATTCTATAATTGTCCTTTATGGAATTGCGCCCATACTTGGATTTTTCATGGTTGGCAAAAACCCAGTGACACAGCTACTTGTCATGGAATCAGTCCAAAAGAATCTGTGGAGCTGGCTATTTGCAAGGACATCGATTATCAGCACACTTGGAATGTTAGTTGCAATGGTAATTGGAACTGTTGGAAGTCTCTACTTTGACCTAAGGCCATATTTTCTGATATGTGCAGTATCAAGTGGGACTGCAATGGTGCTTAGTAGTACTGTCAAGGGGGGTGGTTTTCATCTGGAGCTAAGTAGTATCGCTCATTCGTTGCAAGGACTGCAATATGCAATAAGTCATTATCACTTTGTTTTCCAGAAAATTCCTGAACTATATGACTTTAAGCACATAATTACAATTTTCAAAGGAAAGATAAGTAATGAAATTGGGATCTTTTACTTTGCCAGTTTCTTCTTCTACCTAGGTAGTACCATGTACTTTACTGCATGGACACCGTTTTTGAAAAGTCATGGTTTTTCAAACTCTGGTGTGTTCTTAAATTACTTGATTCAGATTTCAACTATGTTACTTGTCTTTTTCATTGCACCAAAAGTGATTGCAAAAATTGGAGAAGAACGGGCCACAATTACAGCATACATCCCAAGAATTTTAGCCATACTCATTCCTGGAGTTTCATTGCCATTAATGGTAGGGACTGTGGGCTTTGCTCTGGCTATTGTCTCCTCATGTTTGATGGTAATTGCATTTTCTATCTTTAGCACATCAAGTTCTGTCATCTTTTTCAAAAGTATCCCTCAAGGATTTGAAGGGAAATATCTGGGAGTTAACAGTGCGGTAACAGGAGTAGGCGTATTTGCCGGCTCGCTTGTAACGGGTGAGCTGACCAAATCCTTTGGTTATGGTACTTTGTTTCTATCTTCTTCAGCTATACTTGTTTGTTCTCTAGCTTTATTTTTGATATATTTTCGGTACAGACTATCAAATAAAATAGTCTAGATGTAGCGCGCAGAAGATTGGCCTGCAGGCATTGAAGGCAGCTTGCTGTTGACTTCAGCCTCTGCAACTGCTGCGGCCTCTTGCAAGATTTTCTCTGATTCCTCTGTTGTAGCCTCGGAATCGATTCCAAAGTCTCCATTGTGGAATGTATCTGTCATAAGACCGCCTAGCATCTCAGTCATGCCTGTTAGCTCACGGTCGGCTTCTGGCATGAATTTGATGAGCGATGATCTTAGGTTCTTCATCAGGCCTATTGTTGGCATGATGGTTACGACAGTGTCTCCTAGATCATGGAATGTGCTGAGTCTAAGCTCGATTTGTTCTAGAGCAATTCTGGCATTTCCTAGAAGCTTGGTAACTTTTCTAACTTCGGCTAATTCTTTTGATAAGACTTTACTAGTAGTAAGATCGTGCTGCTGCGTTGCAACTACAATTCTTTTAAATAACTTTTCATCTCTTTGTTTTAATTTTGTAACCATTCCGTCTAGTTTTGCTATCTGAGTCTGGAGTCGTTTTATCGCACTCTCCATTCTTGGTTTTAGAGCACCTTTTGGCTTTAACGCATCATTGATTCTTTCACCAATACCGGGTGTCTGCGGTCTTTGCCAATTCTTAGCAAATGTTGTCATAGGTACGACTGAAAAAATTCGTTATTAATTTCAGGTGTGAAATGTGGTTCACAGCGTGCTAAATTTAGCTAACAAATTTCGAGCCTATGCTTACTTCCAAACCAAAAAATCAAAATTTTCGCGGATAACTTATCTTGGATGTATCCTACGCGTAACCCTTCACAGCAAAGACCTATTGCGCTACTTGAATCGCAACTTTTCTTTGCGGATGGATCTTTTGTATGTGAACCGCCATTGCCCCGCTTGACGGCTGGGATTCACAGCAAAGTGGACATTTTTCCATTTTATTTGATGTCAGTCATCCAGAATTAACGTATTTAAGTTTTTCTTCGGACTCTTTTGACAAGAAAAAAATTTAATGAAAATTATTTTTCAAAAAAAATTTTCTTTTTTTCTTTTGATGAGCTGAGGTGATGTCACATTTGGAAATTACAAATCAGTAAAAGGAAATTAATTGAAAAATTCAATGAGAGAATTTATAGAGTGATTAAAAGAGAACCGGCGTCGATTTTTGCAATATGGAATAGTTTACTGTTAGGATATCAGTGCAAACTTATTCAAAAAAATGAGGTTTTCCATTCTATTCTCTCTAAAATTCGTGTATTTTAGTCGGTATCGTTCCTTTTTTTAGGAGTTTTACTTATAGTTAAACCTTTTTATTCCCGTCAACCGAAATTCTTATAAGATATCATGACCCGTGAAACTTTCGGTTCTGGTGGACGCTGTCCTCGTTGTGGAAAAGGTCCTATGGTTACTGATAGTACTACCGGAGAAATGTTTTGTGGTGGTTGTGGGTTTGTTCTTACAGAACGTGTTGAGGAATCAGGTCCAGAATGGAGATCATTTTCCAAAGAGGAGCACGAAGATCGAAGTAGAACGGGAACACCGACGTCACTTGCAATGCATGACATGGGACTTGCGACAATAATTGGCCCTGCTGACAAAGATGCATCGGGAAAGCCACTTTCTGCATCGATGAAAAGCACAATTGAACGACTTAGAACATGGGATAGTAGAAGTCAGGTTCATGAGCCGGTCGACAGAAACTTTAGACAAGCTTTCAGTGAACTTGATAGACTAAAAGACAAACTTGCCTTGTCTGATGCGGTAATTGAAAAGACAGCTTACATCTACAGAAAGGCACTTGACAAAGGTCTTGTCAGAGGAAGATCGATTCCAGGACTTGTTGCTGCCGCACTATATGCGGCATGTAGAGATACTGAAACCCCAAGAACTCTGACTGATGTGGCAAATGGCATCAACATAAAACGAAAGGATGTTGCTCGATGCTACAGACTTTTGCTCAGAGAGCTTGATTTGAAGATGCCAGTTGTAGATCCGATAAAGTGTGTTGCAAGAATTGCAAGCAAAGCTGGCTTGAGTGAAAAGACAAAGAGAAAAGCTTTGACAATTCTAAAAGATGCGGCAGAGATCGAAATTTCTGCCGGTAAAGATCCTATGGGACTTGCAGCAGCTGCATTGTATCTTTCATGTGTTATGAACGGAGAGAACAAGACACAAAAAGACGTGGCACAGGCCGCTGGAGTAACCGAAGTAACAATTCGAAATAGATACAAGGGATTGAAAGAGTCCTTAAAGCTCTAAATTTTGTGATTACAAACTTATTTTTGTATATTAATTCTGTTACGTACATATTTTGCGTTTGGCAATTTTTGGGAAAATAAAATCCAAATCAGAATAAAATAACGGCGTGGCCCTTGTTCGCAGACAAGCAGAGATTACCTCTTACAATCCACATCAGATGGGATTACATATCAAAGTCTGCGGAGCCACGCTCCTCAAGCAGTAGATTTTACATCTTTCTGCATCATTCTTTATACGACATCAAAGTATTTATCATTTGATGCCAATTTTTTCACCTTTATTGCCATTTTTGATCAAAAATTTGACAAATGTCCAGAAAAATCTCCGAATGGTGTAATAGTTGGTCAAATTTTTTTCAAAAAGGATTTCTCAAAAGACATATCAAATTTGGCATGAGATCTAAAAGCAAATGAAACTTGCTGGTAAAATCGCAATTGTAACTGGCGGCAGTAGAGGAATTGGAAAGGCGACCGCAGCTCTTCTTGCAAAAGAAGGGGCAGATGTTGTAATCACGGCAAAAGACCAAACTCGGCTTGAAAATACTGCCAAAGAATTAAGAAAAGTAATAGCAATTCCAGGTGATATTAGAAAAGATGTTGACGTACAACATGTTGTAAAGAAAACTCTGGAGAAATTTGGCAAGGTAGATATTTTAGTAAACAATGCTGGGATCTTCCCCAAAATAAAACCGTTGCATGAAATTTCTGAAAGTGAATGGAATGAAGTTATTGATGTAAACCTGACAGGGCAGTTTCGGTTTACAAAGGCAGTAATTCCGCATATGATGAAAAGTGGTGGGCGTATTGTCAATGTTTCATCAGACGCAGGGTTGAAATCATTTGCAAACTTTGAAGCAGATGCCTATAGCGCATCAAAGGCGGCATTAGTACTATTAACAAAAGCGTGGGCTGTCGAGTATGCCAAATACAAGATTCGCGTAAACTGTGTCTGCCCTGGCATAGTAGAAACCGACATGACAAAGCCTTATCTGAGAAATGAGGCAGAGAGGTCTATTGCAGAAGCCGAGTACCCAATAGGCCGAATAGGTACTCCGGATGATGTCGCTAAAGCCATATTGTACCTTGTTTCAGAAGACGCTTCTTGGGTTACTGGAGCCGTTTTACCTATTGATGGCGGTGCTTTGACCAAATAATCATCCTATCAAATTAATATGGCTAGTTCCTATCTTGGGTGTGACACCAAGGAAAAAACGTGCTCTTAAGATAATTATCATGCTCTCAATAATCTGGTTTGCAGCTGCCTTACCTGTTCCTTTTCTGTGGTCAAATCCCAATCCACAACAATCCCAACAGTACTGGACTTATTTGGAAATTGCTGGACTTATATCCATCCCATTTATTGGAATGGGAATTGCCTGGACTCTAAAACCTGAGCTTACAACAAGTGGCTAGCTCAGAAATTCAACAGCGCCAATTCCTTCTTGTGTCATCTTAATCCAGCGCGTTCTTCCAATTCTTTCAACTTCAACAAACTTCCATTCGTTTAGAAGCGGCTGGATTATGTTCTTGTCTAGGCTTGCAAATCTGGCCTGTTGAAAGTTTTCTTCTTTTGCGTTGACAACAATTAGTCTTTTTTCATCAGCAAGCTTTGCCATCTCTTTTTTAGTTATCTTTCCTCCATGTTCATGTATAATCTTCAACGCCTGGACCAAGGTTTGTTTTGGTGTGTGAATTTCATAGGCAGGTAACTTGACAACTTTTTTCAATCCAGAAGAAAGTTGTTTGCCCTTTACACTTGCATAGCTTTGGGGTTCTGCATAATATGGTGTAAGCTTTGTCTTACCTTGGAACATCATACATGCCATCATACAAGCAATAGCTTGAATCTTTGAGCCAGAAGAACAGTTTATGAAAATATCATTATCCTTTTCTTTTTCAACAATCTCTCTTACTGCTCTTAAGATCTTGAAGAGATCAAATCTATCAGTATATGCAAGATTGACATCAATTTTTTCTTTTTTTAGCAGAGCCCTAATCTTTTCCATGTATCCAACTGCTCTATCCTTTGTCGGGTCAAGATGCATCAAAAGCCAGACCCTGTCTGCCTTCATCTGTGTTGCAGGAATGGCAATTCTATCGATTTCAAAGCCAACTGGGGCTATATGGACTCGTAGGTTTACGATATTGCTCATAATGGTATCTATAGTTTGCATACTAAGGTGATGATATATAATAATTCTGGATTGGTAATGGAACTATGCAACAAAAGTATGAACTAGAACAAAGACAAGTTGCCATCTATCCCAAAGTAAAGTCAGTCTTTGAAGAACGCTAGCTCTTCATCCAAGGAGTTTGCTCAAGATAATCTAGCAATTTTATCATATCATCAAGCTTTGTTACAACAGCAGTTACTGCGCGAAATTCTTCGTACACCATCTTTTCTTCTTCTTGGGATAGAACTTGTTTTTCTGTGATATCAAAGAATTGCTCTTCTTTTGTCATGTGATCATTTAGGTACACAGCATATGCTTTTAGAAACCTTGCAACGGGTTCTCGCTCGTTTTCTCCGTCTTTCCATTTCTGTAAATGTCTTGAGATACTTGCCGCTATTCTTCGGCCAAATTCATGCTCTATCATAAATGCCCTGATCTCTTGTTTCAGAGAATCATAGCTTGCTACACATGGAAAGTATTGGTTTTCTTCTCTTGCATAGTGTATTGCATCCAAAAACTCTGACATTATTATAATGATTTTCTCAATGTCAGAAAATGGGATATCCTGTCCGGCGTATATCTTGGTATAACATTGAACAATTATTTTTTCAAGGCGGCGTATCTGCTTGTGATCATTTCTAAGTGTCTCTGTCGCACTCATGGCTCTTCTTTATTGATATAGGTTTAAGGATTTACTGAAAATAGAACCACTTTATTTGGATCGTATTGCAATATTGCAAAGTGTGGAACAGTAGAACCATTACCATAGTATCCTTCTGGGCCACCCAAACCCAATCTTACCAGATAATTGCTTGATGGACTAGTCTTGATCTCTCTTGATTCCAGTGTATGGCCTGAGATCCTTTCTCTTGTTGGTTTCAAAGTAGAGTAAATCTCATGGATTTGGCCGTCATCTTCTGTTATGGCTGCCTCAAGATGCTGGTGGCCGCACAAGATGATGTGGTTCTGTATGTGAAGTTTCACCTCACTGAAGGCAGATTGGGCCTTGTAATGGTATCCATAATAGCTAAAGAACTCAAAGTCTTCCTCGCTAAGTCTCTGCCATGTCCTCTGATACAGCCAAGTCTCATCTTCTGGTGCGTTTTTGGGCATAATTTTTTTTGGGTCAAGTGGACCTCCGTGAACGCAAAAGAGTCCATGTTTTTTATCAACAAACTCTTGCTTGCCAAATGTGCCGTCTTTATTTTTTTCAAAAAACGAGAGGTCTTCATCATTTAGTCCTGTATGTGCGTCCTTGCTTTCAAATGAACTTCCGCTGACTAGCCTATTGTACAAAAATGCTTCATCATGATTTCCTATCACGGAATAAAGTGGATAATTTTTTTCAAGCGATCTTAGTCTAGCTATAACTTCGCTTGGATGAGTCCCGCGCTCAAGAATATCTCCCAGATTTATTACTCTGGAAAATTCACCATATTTTTTTGTAAATTCCTTGCTTGAAGCTACATCAAGTATTGTATCTAACGCGTTTATGTCTGAATGGATGTCAGAAAATACCAGGTCCAACAACTAGGTTAAGGAATATCCTAATTAGTAACTTTTCGTGTCTTTTTCATGACAAAAACGCTGCCGCCTATTGCCGCAGCAGCTCCAATGGATGCGCCAATTGTAATCATGGCCCATGAATTTTGCTCTTGAGCTGAATTGGAACCGGTCTGAACATTTGGTTGCACGGTCGGATTTGGTATAGTCTCTACTTGGACTGATGGTTGTGTAGTCTGCACTGTTGGTTGTATAGTCTTTGGTTGGGAGTTTGCTTGCTCTGCTTTTTGAACACCTTGTTGAATTGCTTGCATTTGATACTCTGCTGGAGCGCCAGGTGTGTGAAGTTTTCCAATGATTGCCTTTGCCTGCCTTATCTGTTCGTCATTCCACCCTATTGCC
>Ga0209056_10002198_pt1 | contig 21180 bp, 23 predicted proteins | sample GraSoiAngelo_114_FD_185876 | JGI IMG/M metagenome (GOLD analysis project Ga0209056, IMG submission 185876) | Grasslands soil microbial communities from the Angelo Coastal Reserve, California, USA - 14_0903_13_40cm (SPAdes) (version 2) | ecosystem: Environmental > Terrestrial > Soil > Grasslands...
GTGACTTTGGTCTGCCCGTTGACTGGCTCGAGCTTGTCGATCGCCTCGTCGTAATGGAGATGCACGCCGGCGTCGCGCGCGAGGAGCGTGATGACCTCGCCGCCTTCCTTGTCGAGGGCGCGCCGGAGGAACCAGGGGCCCCGCATGAGCCAGTGCGTCTCGAGCCCGCGATGGGCGAATGCCTCAGTGAGCTCGTATCCGATGAAGGAGCCGCCCAGCACGACCGCGACCTTGGACTCGGGGATCCGCGCGACCATGCCCTTGGCCTCGTCGAAGTACTGGAAGTTGAAGAGGTACTTCGCGCCCTCGGCCCCGGGCGCCTTCAGCGGATTCGGGCGCCCGCCGGTCGCGATGAGCAGCCGGTCATATGGGACCTCGCCGCCCGGCTCCATATGCAGCGTCTTCTCGTCGAAAGAGACCTGGTCGACCTTCGTCTCGAGCCGGAGGTCGATGCGATTCTTGACGTGCCATTCCATGTCCCGGACGTAGACGCGCTGCTCGAGAAGCACGCCGCGTAGGTAGCGCGGCAATGAGACGCGGTTGTAGAGCGTGTACGGCTCGTCGTCGATCATGAGGATCTCGCACGCCTCGTCGAGCTTACGGAGCTGCTCGGCGCAGTAGGTCCCGGCGGCACCGTTGCCGATGATCACGAAGCGCGTGGGCCGACTTCCCATCTTCGCCAGTTTGGCCGAAGGGCTCGTCGGTTGCTCGCGGCGTCAGACTGGGGTCGTGCCGAAGCGGATCAGCAAGAGCGCGGTGCTCGCGCGGATGCGCCGGATCTGCCTCGCTCGACCTGAGACGACGGAACGCGCGAGCCACGGCGCGCCAACGTTCTTCGTGCGGGACAAGAAATCGTTCGTCACCTATGTGGACGACCACCACGGTGATGGACGTCTCGCGCTCTGGTGCGCGTGCCCGCCAGGCATGCGCGAGGGCCTCGTGAAGGCGAACCCGGAGGCGTACTTGTGCCGCCGTACGTCGGCTATCTGGGATGGATCGGCGTGCGCCTCGATCGCGGCTCAGCTGGGACGAGATTGAGCGGGTCATCCGAGATGCGTACGTCGCGGTGGCCCCAAAGAATCTTTCATCCCGCATCGTATCTGGGTGATCAGGTCATCTCTAAACTTGTACGCGCCGGCGTAGTCCAACGGCAGAGACGACTCCCTTAAGAGGAGTTCAGTGCGGGTTCGAATCCCGCCGCCGGCACTAGTCCGGAGGTCCCGCCACGTTCACGACGAGCTCGCCGTCTCCCGAGCGGATGACCACGATCTCGGACTCCTCGAACCCGTCGTTGCCCTCGCGGTGGATCTCTCCGCGGGGCACGTAGATGCAGTCGCCGGGCCCTGCATGAAGGGTCGTCTTGCCACCCGGACCGCACTCGAGCTGCACGGCGCCCCTGACCACGTAGATCACCGATTCGTGCGTCCCGTGGTGGTGCCATCCCGAGAACCGGCCGGGCTCAGTGAACACGACCCCGGCCCAAAGGGCGGGCGTGCGCAGCGCTTCCTCACGGACCATCCCCGCGGTCTGCCCGGTCTGGCGATGCCGATCGCTCGGCCGGATGATGCGCGCTTTCTGCTCGGTCGTTCCGTCTTCCTCCTCGGCCTCCCAGCGTTCGTGTTGGACATGCAGCTGGGCCCCCCGCCGCGCGATCCAGTTCCGAATGCGCTCGCGCGCCGCAGCGTCCGTCGGCAGCTGGACGGTGTGACGATGGCGGTTGGCGCACTCAAGCGTCACCTGCCCGTCATCCTCGGCGAGAGGCGTCATGGGCAGACCGCACCGCTCGCATTCGCGCGTGGCGTCCGACAGAAGCTCGCTCAAGTGCCGGCCGATCTCCTTGAGACCGATGCGTTCCGCCGCTCCCTCCCGTACACTACGTACATCCGCTGCGGCAACTGGCCGCGGCGCCTTTTCGCCCCGGGCCGCTGGTCCGCGGCAAACCCATGGAAAGGACGACCGATCGCCCAATGCGGCCATACGAGCTCATGTATCTCTGTCCCCCCACCGTCGACGAGGAGCGCCTCGGCGCGGTCAGCGAGCGAATCCAGCAGGCCATCGCCACCCTCGGCGGGAAGGTGGAGAAGGTCGTACCCCTCATCAAGCGGCGCCTTGCGTACGAGGTCGCGCACCACCGCGACGGGCAGTACGGCGTGGTCGAATTCGCGCTCCCGCCAGCGCAGGCGCGCGAGCTCGAGCGCACCATCCGCCTCACGGAAGATATCCTCCGCCACCTCGTGGTGAGAAGGGACGAGTGACATCGTGGCATCAGTGAGCAGGATCATCATCATCGGCAACGTTGGGCGCGACCCGGAGCTCCGGATGACGCCGAATGGCCGTCCGGTCTGCGAGTTCAGCGTTGCCGTCAACCGCGTCACCGGCCGGTCCGACGGCGGGGACCGTCAGGAGCAGACCGACTGGTACCGCGTCAGCTGCTGGTCGCAGCTCGCTGAGCGGGCGCAGCAGTTCATCACCAAAGGCCGCCTCGTCTACATCGAGGGGCGCTTCACGCCCCGCACGTACACCGACCGCGAGGGCAAGGAACGGATGAGCCTCGACATCAGCGCGAACGACTTCCAGATGCTCGATCCGCGTCCGGACCGCGGCATGGCCGCCAGCGATGCGTCGACCCAGTCTCGCGGGACCGAGAGCGACAAGACCTTCGATCCCGACGAGATCCCGTTCTAGGAGCGGCGGATGGCCCAAGAGACCTCACCGAGCTCAGAGGGCGGGACCCGCTCGGGACCGCCCCGCAGCGGCCCGCGCCGGGACGGACCGTCCGGCGGGGGCGGCAGCGGCGGTCGCTACGGCGGGCCCCCCGGGCTGCGACGCCCCCGCCGCAAGGTCTGCACGTTCTGCGTCGACAAAGTGCAGCGCATCGACTACAAGGACGTCGGCCGTATTCGCCGGTACATCAGCGATCGGGGCAAGATCGACCCGCGACGCAAGAGCGGCACATGCGCCAAGCACCAGCGCATGCTCACCACCGCGCTCAAGCGCGCGCGCCTCATGGCGATGCTGCCGTACACCGCCGACCACGTGCGCGGGTTGATGTCGCCGCAGGCCCGCGCGATGGCGGGTGGCCCGCCGCCGCCCAAGCCGGAGCGTCCGCCGTTCCGGCCCGCGGGGGAGTTCCGTCCGGCGGGCGCTCCGCCGCGTCCGGCGCCGGCACCGCAGCCGACTGCGCCGGTACCCCCGCCCCAACCTCCGGCGAACGAGGGCTAGCGCGGAAGGAGCGGCGCGCCGCTCAGGACGTACGGGACCCCGAAGACCGCGATCGCCATCAGGATGATCACCAGGATCGCGATGAAAGTCTTCGCGCCTGGGCTCGTCCAGGCGTGACCCGCGGCGGTGCCCGCCACCGTACCCATCGTGACCATCGGATACGGGTAGAAGAACAGGAGCGCCAGCCCGATCAGATACCCGATGGCGAGGACGATCGCGTTCGTCGGGATCCGTCCCGACTTGAGCGGCAAGTAGATCACGGCGGCGATGATCGCCGGCACGAGGACGAAGATCGTACCCGTTGCCACGAGGCCGGGGATCGCGCTCGCGAGCGTCGATCCCGCGGTGGCAGGGAAGAAAACCGCGTCGATAGGAACAGCGACGCCGACGCCAAGGGCGAGGCCGATCGTGTAGAGGGTCGTCGGGATCAGGCTTCGCCCGGACCAACGATTAGTGGCCCAGCTCCAGCCCCAGAGGATCGCGATCGGCACGAGGATCTCCGTTGCAGCGAGGGCGCCGTTCCCACTGAGCGCGAACGGCCCGACCGGCGGGATGAGAGAGCCGTAATGCTCGAGTGCCACGAAGCCGGCCGCGATCAGGATGCCCGCGATGAGTCCGGTGATAAAGCTCATGCCGGCGAATCCTACGGAATGCGGGAGGCCGGCGAGCCCACCTGCTCACCAGCCTCCGCGTGGAGTTGGGGGTGGTTTTGTGGTAGTCGGGTCAGAGAAGCAACCGCTCGGCATGGTCGGCGCGCCTGACGCCGGTCGCCGGCGCAGCGTCACCGGTCGCGCTGAAAGCGAAACGGAGAGTGGCCCACTCGTCGTCGATCGGCGCCACCGCGTAGGTATCGGGAGCGACCGCTTCGTTGATGAAGACGAGGCGGGCGTTGGCGCCGCCGCCCCAGACGATCATGGCCGTGCTGCGGGTCGCGCCGTGCATGATGCCGTCGTCCGCGCGGTACGCCGCCAGAACACCGGACGCGGTCGCGAGAAGCGCGATCGAGCCCAAAGTGACGGCCAGAGCGAGCCTTCCCACATCGGACCTCCTTCGTAGTCGGAGGCAACGTACGACCCTCGCCAGGGCAAGGCGACCATCCGCTTGACGCGCGCGACGTTGCCGTCTTACACGGCGTTATGTATCCGGCGATGCGCTGGGCAGTGCTAGCGGGTCGGGGCGCGGTGATCGCCGGCGTCGGCGATGGTATCTGGACATGATCCTCGACTCATGTCCGGGAACCAAGAGACCGACCCTCGCGGGCCGGCCTCTTGTCGCCAGCGGAGGACCGCTGCTACGCGCTCTTCTGCTCGTGCAGCGCTTTCTTATCGATCTTGAGGATGGCCTGGTCCTTCGCCGGGACGGTGAAGGGGATGACCCCCGGAACGAGCCACTCGGTCCACATCTTGTCGACCTCGGCCTGGAAGTGCTCCACGTCCTCGTCGATGAAGTGAGCGAAGCGGCCCTGGCGCTTCAGGTACTCGTACACCGGCTTGCGCTTCTTGCGGCCCTCGGCGATCTGCCGCGTCGGACCGGTGAGGTTGCACACGCCGTCGATGACCTCGTAGAGCGGCCAGATCCCGCACTCGACGGCGAGATGGCCGAGCTCCTGGCTGTACTGCGGGTGGTAGTCCCATCCTTTCGGGCAGGGGTCGAGCGTGTGGACGAACGTCGGGCCGCCGAGCTCGAGGGCCTTGCGGATCTTGTTCATAAGGTCGACCGCGTACGCCGCGCATCCCGCCGCGATGTACCGCGACTCCGGGTGGCCCGCGGCGAGCATGCCCGGCACGTTCTTCTTCCAACGGGTGTGCATGAGGCGCTTCTTGCTGCCGCTCGGGGAGAACGTGGTTACCGCGCCGTACGGCGTCTGACTCGAGAGCTGGATGTCGGTGTTTGCGTAGCTCTCGTTGTCATAGAGGAGAACGAGGCAGTTGTATTCCTTGTGCGTCAAGGTCGCGGAGATGGCACCGATGCCCATGTCCGCTCCGCCGCCGTCACCACAAAAGGCGATGACGTTGATCTTCTCGTTCTTGAGCTTGCCCTTGCGCATCAGGACCTTGAGCCCTGCGGCGGTGCCGAGCGCCGCGGAGCCGGAGGCGCCGAGCTGGGTGTGCATCCATGGCACGACCCAGGGCGTCGTGTAGTAGGTCGTGTTCGCGACGTACATGCAGCCGGTCGAGCCGAGCACGATCGTGCGCGGCCCCGCGGCTTTCACCATGTGCCGCATCACGAGCGCCGACTCGCAGCCCTGGCAGGTGCGGTGGCCGGAGACGAAGAGCTCGTCATAGGGGACGTCCTTGACACCCTTGATCTGGGGGAGCGTGGTCGTTTCGACTGCCATCTCTTGCCTCCTTAAGCCCGCACGCCGATCCAGTGAGTCGTGTCACCGGACTTGAGGTCGCCGCTTGCGGCGGCTTTGGTCTTCTCGAAGATCTCCTGTGCCATTGGCTGCTCGATCTCGCGACCGCCGAGGCCGGCGATGAACCCGACGACGACCGGCCGCTTCGGCTGCGAGTAGAGCGCGGAGCGAACCTCGTTGTACAGGACCCCGCCGTAGTACGGCGAGCCGAACGAGTAGTCGCGGTCGATGACGCCGACCGCCTTGAAGCGCGAGAGGCTCCTCACGATCTCGGCGGTCGCGAATGGCCGGAACCACCTAAGCCGCACGAGGCCGACCTTGTGGCCTTCCTTGCGCAGGCGACGGATCGCGACCCTCATCGGCAGCGCGAGCGTGCCCTGGCCGAAGAAGACGAACTCCGCGTCGTCGGTCATGTACTCGTCCAGGAACGGGCTCTCCCCGCCGCGGCCGAAGAGCCGTTTGAAGTCGGCGTGCGCCTCGCGGATGACGGTCTCGGCCTTCCGCATCGCCTGGTCGTTCTGCATGCGGATCTCCATGAGCCAGTCCTGGTCGACCTGCGGCGCGATGGTGATGGGGTTGTCCGGGTGGAGCAGGCGATCACCCAGGTCGAAGGGCGGGAGGAACTTGTCCACCGCGGCCTGCGTTGGGATCTTCACGATCTGCTGCGAATGGGTGAGGAAGGCGCCATCCAGCCCGATGGCGACCGGGAGCGACACGCGCTTGTCCTCGCCGACTCGCCACGCCATGAGTGCGAGATCGAGCGCCTCTTGCGCGGTCTCGGCCCAAGGCAGGAGCCAGCCGAGGTCGCGGACCGCGAGCGAATCGTTGTGCTCCGTGCCGAACGCGCCGGGGTCGTCGAGCGCACGGTTCCCGCAGATCGCGACGACCGGGAGCCTTAAGCCCGCGGTCACGGCGATCGCCTCGAACGCGTAGAACCAGCCCACGCCGGACGAGCCCACGAACACGCGCGACCCTACGGCGCAGGCGTGCTTCACGATCTCGAACTGGCTGTGCTCGCCGTCGGCGACGATGTACTCGACGTCCATCTTGCCGTTGGCGATGAGCTTCGCCGCTGCCTGCATCACGCCGTCATATGGACGGATGGGGTACGCCGCCATGACGTCGACGTCGGCGAGGCGGATGGCCTCGGCGATCGCCTCGCAACCCGTCGCGAGCTGCTCGGTCTCGACGTCGCTTGATTCGCGCGGCTTGACTTCGACGGCCATTTACTCCTGCTCCTCGCGCTCGGCCTGCGGCCTCGCCGCCCGCTCCGCTGCCCTCGGACTCGCTCCTCGCGGGAGACCCGCTCGTCGCTCGTTCATTCGTCACCTCCGGCGGCAGTCGTAGGGTTCGCGGAGGGATTCGCGTTGGACGAGCCCGCCTGGCGGGCAGGCGGGGTCCTTACTTGCGGATTCGCCGAGACCCCGCTCTTTTGCTCGAACCACTTGTTGTAGCCGTCGTGGTCCTTCTTCCAGAACTGCCACTTGTCGTCGTTGTCTTCGAACTTGAGCTCGTCGACCATGACGATGCAGTCCTTAACCGGGCAGACCTGGGCACAGATCCCGCAACCGATGCAGGCTTCGTAGACCACCTCGTAGTGGCCTTCGGGCGTGACCTCGAAGCACTCGTCCGGGCAGTCGAGCCAGCACATCGTGCACTTGATGCACGTGTCGAAGTTCACGACCGGGCGCAGCGTGCGAGCCGTGTACTTCTTGTACTGCGGGTTGCGCTCGCCGGGCTTGCGGGCGTCGACGACGATGCCGGGGCGCATGGTGGTCCAGCCCGGTTTCTCGAACTGGAGCACCTCGTGGCTGCTCGTGCCCTCGCCCGACTTCACGGCGCGGAGCTTCGCGCCGTCAAAGCCGTACTGCGCGGACTGCACGGCGCCTTCGTCTTTGGTCTGTTCTTTGATGAGCGCCTTCACGTCCTCGAGGCGGACCCAGTCCGGCACGACCTTCGCGAGTGCGCCCAGGACGCGGTAGTCGGTGTGGTCGTCCTTGAAGACCCAGAGACCGGCGAACGACGCGCCGCCGGGAACGATGACGAGCGTGTATGGCCGCTCGGCCGTATCGGTCTGCGCAAGCACCTCGGCAGGCGTGTTCTCGCTGGTGACGAGGAGGAAACCTTCCTTGCGCAGCGGCTTCCAGATCGGCTGACGGCCGTACCAGGCCCACGACTCGACACCCTTGACGAGCGTGTCGTCGACGGCGATCGACACGTCGACGACGGCCGGCTCGTACTTCGCCATCGACGCTTCGAGCTCGAGATCGTTGATCGCGACGACCGCGAACTGCTTCGCCGGTACGCCGTTGCGCTCCGGGGAGTCGCCATAGCGCGCGAACGCGGTGCCCGTGTGGCCGCGCTTGCGGGCGGCGAGCACGATCGAGCGGCAGATGCGCTGCGCCAGCGTCTTCTGGAAAATCCCCCGATAGACGACTTCGACGGTGATCGAGCTCTCCGTCTGTGTCATGTGATCTTGCCCCCTCCGATCAGGCGAAGGATCCCCTCGCCGACCGCCTTGATGTGCTCGGCGGCCGCGCGGCGCGCCGCATCTGGATCGTGCGCGGTGAGTGCCGCGAGGATGCGGCGGTGCGCGTCGAGTGACGAGTGCGCGCGCTGGTTCGTCTGTAGCCACTGCTCGCGGGATTCGCGGAGGACGTCCCAGATCACGCCGAGCATCGTGGTGAGAAGCTCGTTGCGCGACGCTTCGCCGATGACCTCGTGGAACCGCGTGTCCTCTTCCGCGTACGGCTCCCCGACCTCGATCTTTCGTTCCTGCTTGGAGAAGATCTCCTCGAGCTCGCTGAGCTGCGACTGCGTGATGCGCTCCGCGGCAAGCGCCGCGATCGCAGGCTCGATCAGACCGCGGAACTCGATCACGTCGGCGAGGGAATGACCGCGTGCGATCAGGCTCGTGAGCGGGCGCGCCAGGTCGTCGGGCGACGTCTGGCGGACGAACGTACCGCCGCCCGCTCGGGTCTCGACGACTCCGAGAAGCTCCAGGCTGCGGAGGGCCTCGCGTACGGACGCCCGGGAGACCTGGAACTGCTCCGCCAGCTGACGCTCAGGCGGCAGCTGGTCGCCCGCGCGGAGATCGCCTTTCTCGAGGAGACCCTCGATCTGCTCGACGATCCCCTGGTAAAGCCGGCTTCGCCGGATGGGCTCGATGACGGTCAGGGTCTTGCCTCCCCAGGCGCTCTATGTCGCGAAACGGACCGTTATCTGTGCTCTGGTCAGGTGGTCAGACCACGCGCGGCAAGAGTAGTGCGCTGGCCTGGGAGGCGTCAATACGCACGAACGGAGGTGGGCAATGGAGCTTCGGACCACTCGTCGCATCCCGCGGATGGCCTCGGCGCTCGCGGTCGTCGCGGGCATAGCCAACGTCGCGTCCCAGGCGCTTGCTTCGACCGAGCTCTCCGGCCCGGCGGCCGTCTCGGTCATCGCCGGCGCGCTCGCCCCCACGCTCGCGATCCTTGTCGCCTGGTGGGTGCCTTCACGGATGCTCGGTGTCGCGATGCTGTCTGTCGCCATGCTCCTCGAGCTGCCGGCACTCGTCGCGGCCGGCAGCGCCTTTGCGCTTGCGGTCGAGTGCCTGCTGGTCGTCGCCGTCATGGCGACGTATCTCGATCGACCGGAGCGGCCGCGCAAGCAGCGAGAGTTCTCGATCATCTTCTGATCAGCGGGGTGGCTGGCTCGTCCGCGAGCCAGCCCGCCCGCCGAGACCCGGACGCCCAGCCGGCGTAGGCTCGCGCCGGCCGTGCGCGCCCTGATCTTCGATCTTGACGGAACGCTGGTGGACACGGTCTACGCGCACGTCTTCGCGTGGCAGCGGGCGCTCACCGAGGCGGGGTTCAGCGTCGAGGGCTGGAAGGTGCACCGGCGCATCGGAATGAGCGGCGGTCTCTTCACGCGGGCCGTCGCTCGGGAGGCCGGACGTCCGCTCAGCGACGATGAAGCCAAGAGCATCCAGGCGCGCCACGGCTCGCTCTTTCGCGATCTCCTGCCGGAGCGCCGCCCGCTGCCCGGGGCGGTCGAGCTTCTCCGGTGGCTTCGCGATGCCGGCATACCGCACGGCATCGCGACCTCGGGTCGCCACCCCGAGATCGATGCCTCGCTCGTCGCGCTCGGCGTGCCGCCGGAGACGGTGGTCATCGATCGAGGCGATGTCCTTCGCGCGAAGCCCGAGCCGGATCTCTTCCTCAAGTGCCAGGAGCAGCTTGGCCTGGTGCCAGCGGACTGCTATGTCGTCGGCGACGCGGTGTGGGATCTTCTCGCGGCGCGTCGCGCGGGAATGTTGAGCGTCGGTCTGCTCTCGGGCGGCTACGGCTGGGACGAGCTCATGTCGGCGGGCGCGTTCCGGGTGTATCGCGACCCGGCGGACCTTCATCGTTCGCTGGACGAGCTCGGGATCGCTTAACGGGGTCGTGAGCCTGTCGGGTACACCCCGGGCGTAGGCTTCCCGGGTCACGAAAAAGGGGAGGATCGACATGCACGCACGTGTCACCAAGTTCGAGGGATCACCGGACCACCTCGATGCGGCCATCAAGCTCGTGAAAGAGACCATCGTCCCGGCCGCCAAGAAGCTCCAAGGGTTCAAGGGAGGCTACTGGCTCGTCGATCGCGCCAGCGGCAAAGGGTTCAGCGTGACGCTCTTCGAAAGCGAGGCGGCGCTCAAGGCGAGCGAAGACGCGGCGGCGCAGCTTCGGTCCCAGGCGTCGCCGCTCACGAAGATCACCGGCGTCGAGCGCTACGAGGTCGTGGCCCAGGTCGAACCGGCGCTCGCGACTCGCTAGCCCTTGCCCTCCTTGACGTAGGGGACGCCGTCCGCGGCCGGCGGAGTCGAACGTCCGACGACGCCGGCCAGGATGACGATCGTCATGAGGTAGGGGAGGGCGGCGTACCAGTAGCTCGGGATCGATCGCATGATCCCGCCGAGGTCCCCTTCCGGGACGCGGACAGCGACGACGACGCCGAGCGCCGTCGCGGTCCCGAACAGGAGCGCGCCCGCGAATGCGCCGATCGGCGTCCAGCGGCCGAAGATCATCGCCGCGAGCGCGATGAACCCCCGGCCGTTGGTCATCCCGTTCTGGAATGAACCCGTGGACTCGAGAGTCAGGAACGCGCCCGCGAGACCAGCGAATGCGCACCCGAGGATCACATTGAGATAGCGCTGGCGGTACACGTCGATCCCGACCGTGTCCGCGGCCTTGGGGTGCTCGCCGACCGCGCGCGTTCGCAACCCCCAGCGCGTCCGAAAGAGGGCCAGCTGCAACGCGATGACGATGAACACGAGGCTCATTGCGATAGGGCCCTGGTCGAAGAACATCACGAGGATCGGTCCGACGAGGGGCAGGTTCGCGATCTGGTCGGGCAGGTGGAACGGAGTGATGACGCCGGCGCCGCCGCGGCCGGACGGCGTGATGACGAGCCGGTTCAGATAGCCGGTCACGCCGAAGGCTGCGATGTTCATCATCGTGCCGGCGATGATCTGATCTGCCCGTACCGACACGGTGAGCCACGCGTGCAGCACACCGAGCAATGCGCCAACGAGCACGGCGATGAGGATCCCGAGCGCGATCGAGGGTCCGCTCCCCATCGCGTCATGCAGCGCGAAGCCCGTGAGGTACCCGAAGAACGCCGCCATCAGCATGATCCCCTCGATGCCGATGTTGACGACGCCGGAGCGTTCGTTGAGCACGCCGCAGAGCGCCCCGAGGGCGAGCGGGGTCGCGAGAGCGAGGATGATCGGGAGCAGGTCCGGGAGGACGGTGACGAGGTAGACGCCCAGCTCCCAGATGAGGCGCACCAGCGTGCCCACGACTTCCATCAGCTCGGCTCCGCCGGGGATGTGCCCCCCGCCCAGGTCTGTGTCACCGTGGCGAGCTCGGAGATGACCGGCTTGGCTGCGCGGACGCGGAAGACGCGCCGGACGATGAGATCGGCTGCGAGGAACAGGATGACGAGCGCCTGGATGATGTCGATGACCTCGATCGGTACGCTCGTCTCGATCTGCATGAGCGGCGCGCCGGCACGGAACGCGCCGAAAAGGATCGCCGCGAACAGGATGCCGATGGGATCGGAGCGCCCGAGCAGCGCGACGGCGATCGAGTCGAAGCCGACCGATGCGGTGATGCCTGGGGCGTAAAAGCCGATGACGCCCAGCATCTGGATCGCACCCGCGAGGCCGGCGAGCAAGCCAGACAGGGTCATCGTAAGCGCGGTGATGAAGACCGGGCGCATGCCGGCGTAACGCGCCGCATTCGGGTTCTGTCCGACGGTTCGAATCTCGAATCCGATCGTCGTCCGATCGAGAACCCAGCGGACCGCGAAGACCGTGAGCACCGCGAGCGGGATGCCGAGGTGGACATTGCGTCCGAGGAGGATCGGCAACGCGCTGTTGCCGATGTCACCGGTGCGAGGGAACGAGAACCCGGGAGCGCGGACGAGGTCGTTCACCGCCCACGTGAGCAGGAGGACGGCGGCGTTGTTGAGCATGATCGTAGTCACGACCTCGTGCGCTCCGGTACGCGCCTTGAGGAAGCCCGGGATGAACCCGAAAGCCGCGCCGGCGACGGCTCCGGCGACGACCGCCAACGGCATCCCGACAGGCGTCGGCGACGTCGCAAGCGACGAGCCGACGACGGCCGACGCGAACGCCCCGACCAGGAACTGCCCCGCGACGCCGATGTTGAAGAGACCGGCCTTGAATCCGAGCCCGACGGCGAGCCCGCCGAGGATGAGCGGCGCCGCGGCCACGAGAGTGTTCGAGAGCGCCGTGCCGCTCCCGAACGCGCCGGCGAGGAGGCTCGCGTACGCGCCGAACGGCAGGAAGACGTCGAAGCCAGTCGACGTGAACGTGCTCGAGATGACGACAACCACAGCGGCGACGATGAACGCGAGCACGATCGCGAGGAGCGGGATCGACGCGACCTGCCAGAGCTCTCGGGCGACGCTGCGCAGTCGGATCACGCGCGAGAACCGCCGGTCGCCATGAGCAGGCCGACTTTTTCGCGTTGCGCTTCCTCAGCCGGGAACGTCCCGACGACCAGGCCCCGGAACATCACCAGAACGCGGTCGGAGAGGTCGAGCACCTCGTCGAGCTCGGCCGAGACGAGCAGGATCGCGACGCCCTCGTCGCGCCGCGCGATGACCTGTTTGTGGATGAACTCGATGCTGCCGACGTCGAGTCCGCGTGTGGGCTGATCGAGCACGAGAAGCTTCAGGTCGTGCCGGAACTCGCGGGCCACGACGACCTTCTGCTGATTTCCGCCTGACAGTGTCGCGGCGGGCGCCGTCGGCGCCGGGGCGCGCACATCGAACTCCTCCATGAGCCGTAGCGCGTTCTCGAGGATCGTGTGGAAGTTGCGCACGATCCCCGCGAAACCGCCGGCGAAGGGTGGCTCCGCATACCGCGTCAATGCCAGGTTGTCCGCGACCGAATAGGGCAGGACCAAGCCGAACCGGTGGCGGTCCGCCGGGACGAACGCGATGCCGCGATCCCGCCGCTCGTCAACGGAGGTCCGCGAGATGTCCCGGCCGGCGACGCGGACCGAGCCGGCCGTCGGTCGACGGAGCCCGATGAGCGACTCCACGAGCTCGCCCTGACCGTTCCCGGCCACTCCGGCGATCCCGACGATCTCGCCGGCGCGCGCGGTGAGCTCCAAGCCGCGGACCGCTTCCTGCCCGCGGTCATCCTTCGCCCGCAGGCCGGACACCTCGAGCACGACCGCGCCCGGATGCGAGCGCCCGCGTTCGACGCGAAGGCTCACCGCCCGGCCGACCATGAGCTCGGCGAGCTCGCCCTCGGTGCAGTTCGCCGGCGTCCGGCTGCCGACGACGCGCCCGCGGCGGATGACGGTGATGCGGTCGGCGATCTCGAGGACCTCGTCGAGCTTGTGGCTGATGAAGATCACGCTCGCGCCCTCGGCCCGAAGACGGCGCAGCACCTCGAAGATCTCGCGCGTCTCCTGGGGCGTCAGCACCGCGGTCGGCTCATCCAACACGAGGATCCGCGCGTTGCGGTAGATGGCCTTCAGGATCTCGACACGCTGCTGCTGGCCGACGGAGAGCTGGTCGACCCGCGTTGAGGGGTCGATGTCGAAGCCCAGCTTCTTCGCAAGGAGCCTGATCCGGTTCGCGGCCTCGCCGAGATCGAGGACCTGCCCCGCCCGGACGATCTCCTGGCCGAGCACGACGTTCTCGGCGACCGAGAGGACAGGCACGAGCATGAAGTGCTGGTGCACCATGCCGATCCCGCGCGCGATGGCATCCGCGGGGTCGCGGATCGTGACCGGCTGTCCGTCGATCAGGATCTGGCCGGCGTCCGGTGTGACCAGGCCGTAGAGGATGTTCATGAGGGTCGACTTGCCTGCGCCGTTCTCGCCCAGGAGCGCGTGGATCTCCCCGCGCCGTAGGTCCAGATCGATCGCATCGTTCGCGAGCGTCCCGGTCGGAAAGCGCTTCGTGACCCCGCGCATCTCGAGGACGGGCGGTGCCTCGCTCATCTGATCAAGCAGCTCGTCCCGTCGGCATCGCCTCCGTGACTCGCCACGAGCTCACGACTGACGGTTTCGCTCCTCGCGGCTGAACCGTTCGTCGCTCATTCATTTCATCCTCACGCGAGAGCGGGCCGACCCGGAGGCCGGCCCGCTCGATCTCGCTCGATGGCGCCGTGGGTTACGGAACGGGCTTCAGCTTTCCGGATTTCATGTCGGCGATCGCCTGCTTGAGCTTGTCCTCGAGCCCGGCGGGGACCGGATTCAGGTTCCGGATCGGCGAGTAGCCGATCCCGTCGTTGGTGGCGTCGTTGGTGAAGTTGCCGCTCTGCTTGCCTTTGTCCTTGAAGCGCTTGATCGCGTCACGGGTCGCGTTCTGGAGGCGCTTCTCCGCACTGGTCACGATGCAGGCCTTCGCGTCCGGGAGGGACTGGTACTGGTCGACATCGACGCCGATGCCCCAGATCTTCGCGTTGCACGCCGCGCGGAGGACGCCCGCGCCGGTGAGCCCGGCGACCTGGAACACGACGTCCGCGCCCTGGCCGATCATGGTCTTCGCCGAGGCCTCGCCCTTGTCGGGAGCGTTGAAATCCCCGACGTAGTTCACGAGGACCTGGACCCCTGGTTTGACGCTCTTCGCCGCGTTCTCATACCCCTTGATGTAGTTGACGACCGGCGGCACGTCCTCGCGTCCGCCGACCGCGCCGATCTTGCTGCTCTTCGTGATGGTGCCGGCGACGATGCCCGCGAGATACCCGGCCTGCGCTTCGTTGAAGAGAAGGCCCTGGTAGTTGGCCGGAATCGGATCCGGGATGAACTGGTCGACGCCGAAGAACTGGATGCCCGGGTTGGCCTTCGCCGCGGCGAGCGTGTCGGTCCCGATGAGGAAGCCGACCGTCACGATAACGTCGTACTTCTGATCGACGAAGCTCTGGATGTTCTGCTTGTAGTCCGCGATGTCCTTGGTGACGATGTTCTTGGCCGAGCCGCCGACGGCGCTCGCACCATCCTGAACGCCTTTCCACGAGAACTCGTTGAACGACTTGTCCTCGAGCTGGCCGATGTCGGTGACCATCCCGATCTTCAGCCCGCCGCCGCCCCCGAGCCCACCGCCGCCGCAGCCTGCGACCACGAGCCCGAAGGCCAGACCGAACGCGAGGAGACGCTTCATGTGTCTTGTCCGACCTCCCTCATCTTCATCGCGCGAGGCTAGGTTGCGTCCGAAGCGCGCGACGCGGCGGATTCTAGGTCAGCCCAGAACGCTCCACAGAACGTAGGCGAGGAACACGACGTACAGGCTGCCTCCCAGCATCAGCGACGAGAGCGGAAGGGCGTTTTCCCGCGCGCGAACGCGCAGTTGCACGTAGATGAGGAGTCCGGAGAGGAGCGCGAACACCGCCGCGACCGTGCCGAACTGGCCGAGCTGCCAGGGCGTGAGCAGGACGCCGATCGTGACCGGGATCGTCGACTGGAAGACCATTGCCCCGGCGACGTTGCCAAGCGCGATGACGTCCTTGCCGTCGCGCGTCCAGATGAGGCTGTTCGCGGCCTCGGGAAGCTCGGTGGCGAGGGGCGCGAGGATGAGCGCCACCAGCAGCGTGTTGAAGCCCATGGCGTGGGAGAAGTCCTCGACAAAGTCCGCGAAGAAGCGCGCTCCCAGGATGATCGCGCCGAAGGAGATGACCGTCTGGGCCAGGACGAGCCAGAGGGGTGGCGAGGACGGCAGGAAGCGAACGCCGGTCCGACCGAGCAGCGACGCGAAGGTGAGCTGGTCGAACGCCTCGCGCTCCTCGAGCTCCTCCTCGATGTCCTCGGCAGTGCGTCTTCCTTTGCGCAGGACGAGGAAGAGGTAGAGAAAGTACGCCGGGATGAAGATCCAGCCGAGATACGACTTGACGAAGTGGGTCTCAGGGGGAATGAGCGCGAGCGCGAGTGCGATGGTGTACATGACAAGGAAGAAGGAGAGATCCCGCAAGGCGTGCGGCGCGTCGACGTGGAGCGTGTTGCGCTTGCGGCGCGCTCGGAGCGCGAACGCGGTGACGCCGATGAGCAGCATGACGAGCGTGCCGAGCATGAACGGGGCGCCGAGGATCGCGCCCACCCCGATCTCGTCCGCGTCTGGCGTGTTGGTGAAGAGGATCGCGACGATCGGGATGAGCGTCTCCGGAGTAGCGGTCCCGATCGCCGCGAGGATGCTCCCGGTGGCGCCCTCGCTGATGCGGAGCTTGATGCCGAGCCACTCGACGCCGTTGGTGAAGACCTCGGCGCCGACCAGGATGAGGACGAACGCGCCGACGATCAACGCGATGTCGACGGCGCTCATCCCAGTTCGGCCCCCGGATCAGTGGGCCACGCCGGCGGGGCGCGCGACGGCGCCGCGACGACGGGCGCGAATGGTGCGCACGAGGGGGATGAGGACGAGGACGAGCGCACCGAGCATCAGGAGGGTGGAGAGCGGGCTGTTGAAGAAGTAGAGCGGGCTGCCGTGGCCCGCGATCAGCGCCTTGCGCAGCTCGCGCTCCGTCGAGTCGCCGAGCACGAGCGCGACGACCAGCGGCGCCAGTGGGTACTTCAGCTTCCTCAGCCAGTAGCCAATGAGGCCGAAGATGACCGTGATGAAGACGTCGAGCATGCTGTTGTTCAGCGAGTACGACCCGATGATCGAGATGACGATGATGAAAGGCGTGATGATCGCGTATGGCACGCGCATGATCATCGCGAGCAGCGGTACCGCGAGCAGACACAGGATGAACGTCATCAAATGGCCCAGGTAGATGCTGGCGATGAGCCCCCACACGAAATCCTGGTGCTGAATGAAGAGGACGGGACCGGGCGTGAGGCCCCAGATGAAAAGTCCGGCCATCATGACCGCTGAGGTCGGTGATCCTGGGATGCCCAGCGTGATCATCGGGACCAGCGACGCGACGCCGGCCGAGTCGGCAGCGGACTGCGGGCCCATGATCCCGGAGATCTCACCCTTGCCGAAGTTCTCCTTGTTCTTCGAGTACTGGCGGGCGAGGCCGTAACCCAGGAAAGACGCCGCGGTCGCGCCATGCCCCGGCAGTACGCCGAAGAAGAATCCGATGATCGAGTTGGACAGGACGAGGCGAATGCGCTTCCCCAGCTCGACGAAAGCCTCACGGACGTCACGCAGGCCCAGGCGGGCGCTGATCTGCTCGACGTATCCGATGCCCTGCTCCTCGGCCGAAGCGAGGATTTCGCCGATCCCGAAGAGGCCGATCGTGACTGGCACGAAGCCGATGCCCGAGAGCAGCGGGACCTGTCCGAAGTTGAGGCGTTGCTCGCCGGTGATCGTATCGAAGCCGACCGCCGCGAGGAGCAGACCGAGAGCGAGCATCGCGACGCTCTTCATCGGCGCCTCCGCGCCGAGACCAATGAGCGTCGCGAACGACAGGACGAACACGGCGAAGAGCTCCGCCGGCCCAAATTGCAGCGCGCGTTCGGCGACCGGTAGAGCGAAGAACGTGAAGAGCACGGTCGCGACGAGGGCACCCACGAACGACGAGACGAAGGAGCTCGCCAGCGCGAGGCCAGGGCGCCTGAGCCTTTTTGCGAGGGGAAACCCGTCGAAGAGGAGGACGACCGCCCAGGGCTCGCCGGGAATGTTGAAGAGGATCGAGGTGATCACGCCGCCGAAGAGCGCCCCCCAATAGATGCCGGCGAGGAAGATGATCGCGGTCACCTCGTTCGATCCGGGGAGCGCTCCGTTCTTGATGAAGAGGCTGATCGGCAGAAGGATCGCGACGCCGCTCGTGCCGCCCAGCCCGGGCAGGACGCCGATCACGAGTCCGAGGACGATGGCGACGAAGAGCATGGCCATGTTGATTGGCTGCAGCGCCGTCGCGAAGCCGCCTGCGAGCTGCCCGAAGATCTCCATCTAGAAGGGGAGGATCCCTTCGTCGTAGAGGAAGCTCTTCGGCAGGCTAACGCGGAAGCCGAGCTCGAAGGCCGCAAAGATGACCAGTGGGAACGCGACAAGGATCAGTACGACCCACCAGATCTTGTATCGCCCGATCCACCACGCGAATCCGCCCATGTACAGAGCGGTCGCGATGTAGAAGCCGAGCGGCGGGATGACCGTGTAGTTGATGTCGCCGTCCCTCCAGCGGATGCCGCCGATCAGCGTTGCGTAGACGAGCATCGGGATGGCCAGCTTGAGCACCGAAAAGATGCTCGTGCGTCCCGCGAAGACGCCTTCGACCGCTTGCGGAGTCGTGAGGACACGGTAGGCGACGATGAGGGCCGCGCTGCCCATGATCGCCGCCGCCCAGAAGGGATACCAGCGCGCGCCGACGTCACCAGGAGCCGTACCGGCCGAGGGATTGAACGCGGCGAGAGAGTCGAACATGGCGACGGCGGCGATCAGCGCGATCGCCGCCGCCGTCGCTACTTGGTAGGGCCGCACGCGCGGATCATTGGACCCACTTGAACTTGGTGGCGATGTCTTGATGCAGCTGCTGGTACTTGCTGAGGAATTGCCGGAATTCGAGCCCCGACTTGAAATCGGGCGACAGGAAGAATTCGTCGATCTTCGCCTTCCACTCGGCGGAGTCGTTGACCTTCTTAAAGACGTCGACCCAGAACGCCTGTTGCTGCGGTGAGAGGCCGGGCGGGCCCATGACGGCCCGCATGATGTAGTAGTCGTCGATCGGGATGCCCTGCGACGCGCACGTCGCCAGACCGGTGTAGACGCCCTTCGTGGGGCTCGACGGTGTGAATGCACAGAGCGGCCGCAGCTTCTTCTGGCTACCGCTGTAGAGAGGGAGCCCCTCGCTTGGGTTGTTGACCGTCGCGACGACGCCGCCCTGGTGGCCGGCGAGCGCCGCAGCGACCGTCGCGCCGGAGGTCTGCGAGATGTAGGTGAAGGGCTTCAGCTTCATCGTGTCCTCGATGCGGCGGAAGAGCGCTTCATCCTCCTGCTTCGCGCCGGTGCCCGCGACCGTGACCGAGCTTTCCTTCGCGGCAGTGACGAAGTCCTGGGCCGTCTTCCATGGGCTGTCGTCGTTCACCCAGAGGAAGAAGGGATCGAGGGCGAGGTTCGCGATCGGCGTGAAGTCGGTCGCTTTGTACGGAAGCTTCTGGGTGATGATCGTGGTGAAGAAGGAGTTGAGGGTGACGAAGATGTAGTGCATGTCACCCTTGTGGTCGTAGATGTACGTGAATGCCACCGCGCCAGAGGCGCCTTCCTTGTTCAGTGGCTGCACCGGCTGCGGCGAAAGCTTCTGGGTCTCGATGATCCCCTGCCATATGCGCGCGTAGACATCCGAACCGCCGCCGGGCGCGGTGCTGATCACGAACTCGACCGGATGGGTCGGCTGCACCGAGGCCGCAGCGGTCCCCCCGCCAGTCGGGCTGGGGCTCGCCGCCGGGCTGGCGCACGCGGTGAGGGTGATGAGCGCCGTCGCTAGGAGCGCTACCGTCGCACGTCTCGCCATACGCACCTCCAAGACTCACTACGGCCGCAGGTGTCTAAGGGGTCACACCGGCGGTCTGACCGCCACCAATCCTGTCACAATGCCGAAAGCGGGTCGGCACGGCAGTCGGGGGGAGCTGCTCCCCGGCCCCCGAACTGCATAAGGAGTTCGCGTGGTGCAGGAGCTGACCAGACCGACCTCGCTCCTTCGCGGGGCCGCCCCCGAAACGGCATTCGTCTTCCTCGACGGCGAGTTCGTCCCGGTGCGCGAGGCCAAAGTGAGCGTGCTGACGCATGCCTTCAACTACGGCACCGGCGTCTTCGAGGGCATCCGCGCGTACTGGAACGCCGAGGACGAGCAGCTGTATGCGCTCCATCTAAAGGAGCACTACGCCCGGCTCCACCGCTCCTGCCGGATCATGCGTATTTCGCTTCCGTACGCGGTCGACGATCTGGTCGGCATCACCCTCGAGCTCCTCCGCAAGTGCGGCTACCGCGAGGACGCCTACGTCCGGCCCATCGCCTATAAGTCGAGCCCGCTCATCGGGGTCCGGCTCCACGACCTCGATGACGCCTTCACGGTGTTCGCCGTCCCGTTCGGCACGTACATCGACATCGACCGAGGCATCGCTTGCGGCGTCTCGAGCTGGCGGCGTACCGATGACAACGCCATACCGGCGCGCAGCAAGATCACCGGCGCGTACGTGAACGCGGCGCTCGCCAAGACCGACGCCCAGGAGGCCGGCTTCGACGAAGCGATCGTCCTCACCCAGGACGGCCACGTCTCCGAAGGAAGCGCCGAGAACCTCTTCCTCGTGCGGGACGGCGTCCTGATCACGCCGCCAGCGAGCGACAACATCCTTGAGGGGATCGTCCGCTCGAGCGTGCTCAAGATCGCGAATGATTCCGGCATTCCGACGGCGATCCGCTCCGTCGACCGAACCGAGCTCTATGTCGCCGACGAGGTGTTCCTCTGTGGCACCGGCGCTCAGATCTCGCCGGTGACGAGCATCGACCACCGGGCGATCGGCAAAGGTGAGGTCGGTGCGATAACCGCAAAGATCGCGCGCATCTATTTCGAGGCCGTGCATGGCAAGGCTCCCCAGTACAAGAGCTGGGTCCTCCCCGTCTATAAGCGATGACCGAAAAGAAGAAAAAGAAGGGCAGCGCCCTCACGCGCATCGCCCGCGCGATCGACGCGGCGGGGCGCGACGCCGACCTCGCGCGCCGCAGTGCGAGCGATCCGGAGTTCCGACGGGGGGTCCGGGAAGACCGCCGCGCGACGCTCTCCTCGTTCCAGACCGTCAAAGACACGCTCGCCGATCGCGAGCGCAGCCAAAAATCCAAATCCAAGAAGACGAATCGGTAGCGAAGAGGCCGCAACTCGGGTTGCGGGTGGCACGGGGGAGCGGGTTGTGCGCGAGCCGCGGGTGCCCCGGGGCCCCGCGCCGCCGAGCCTGATGCGGGCCGAACAGTGCGCGCGGCTGCGGGGAGGGTGCGGCGAGCGCATGACCCCGACCCCGGGACAGGACCCGCAACCCCTAACGACTAGCGCGCTAGGTCCGTCGCGAGGCCTCGGAAGTCGGATCCAACGCGCACGACGATGTCGGCGCTGCTCGACTCGCCGGCAGGCAGCGTGTCGACGGGAAGCCCGCCGAGCTGCTGCGCCAGCG
>Ga0209056_10002200_pt1 | contig 21175 bp, 20 predicted proteins | sample GraSoiAngelo_114_FD_185876 | JGI IMG/M metagenome (GOLD analysis project Ga0209056, IMG submission 185876) | Grasslands soil microbial communities from the Angelo Coastal Reserve, California, USA - 14_0903_13_40cm (SPAdes) (version 2) | ecosystem: Environmental > Terrestrial > Soil > Grasslands...
ACACCGGGATCGGCATCGCGACCGAGGACCAGGCCAAGCTGTTCCAGGAATTCTCCCAGCTCGACGCGTCCGCAAGCCGCAAGTATGAAGGGACGGGACTGGGGCTGGCGCTGTCGCGGCGGCTGATCGAGCTGCACGGCGGCGCCATCGGCGTGGAGAGCGAGATGGGAAAAGGCAGCACGTTCTGGTTCACCCTGCCGCAGGCACGGTGACTGTGGCAACCATCATCATCGTCGAAGATCAGCCGGACAATCTGAAGCTCTTGACCACGCTGCTCACCGTTAAGGGGCATCAGGTGGTCGGGTTACCCAACGGGGACCGGCTGACGGAAGTCGTCCGTACCCACCAGCCCACCCCGAGTCTCGTGTTGCTCGACATCCAGCTGCCTGGCCGCGACGGCTACGAGCTGCTCGAGGAACTCAAGGGACTGCCCGAACGCTCCTGGAAGGTCGTCGCGCTGACCGCGCATGCACTGCCGGAAGATCGCACGCGCGCCAGCGCTGCCGGATTCGACGGTTACATCACGAAACCGATCGATGTACGCACGTTCCCTGCGGAAGTCGCGCGCTACCTGGGAGGATGACTCATGGGTGGTCTGGTGCTGCTAATCGGGCGGGTGGTGTTTTCCTTCTTCTTTATCTACTCGGGCTTCAATCATCTCACCAAGCTGAGCGTGTACGCGCAGTACGCCGGCGCGTCCGGCGTTCCCGCGCCGACGGTGCTCACGGCCCTATCCGGCGTCATGCTCCTCGCGGGTGGACTGAGCATCCTGCTCGGCGTGAAACCGCAATGGGGGTCGCTGCTCATCGCCGCGTTTCTGATCCCGGCGGCATTCACGGTCCACAAGTTTTGGGGAATTGCGGATCCGATGATGGCGGCGAATCAGGCCGCCCATTTCTGGAAGAACATCTCGCTGATGGGTGGGTGCCTCATGTTCTTCGGATTGGCAACCCTGTATCCCGGCCGCTGGCCCTACAGCATTGGCAGGAGCGCGGCGCCCCCCGCGATCTAGGATCTAGGGGCGGTCGGGCCGCGGCGTAGCGCGGAAGCGCGGATGGTGCGGTGCTGCGGGTGCGGCGTGCGGATGGGGGTTGGGGTTCGGGTGCGCTTCGTGGAGCGTAATGGACCCGTTCACGGTGACGAGCTTCAGCGTCGCGCCGCCGGTCCCGATCGTGCCGCGCAGGTGCCGCGGGCTGATCTTGCCGACGATCTTCACCGGGAAGTCGGTCTCGACTCGACCGTTCACGGTTTCGGCATCGATGTTGGCGTTGATGTTCGTCGGCAATCCGGCGCTCACCGAGCCGTTCACGGTGGTGAGCCGGACGTCACCGCTCGTCAGCGTTTGCATGTTCGCTTCGATGCTGCCGTTGATCGTCGTCGCCTGGACCGGACCAGTCGACGTGTTGACCGCGATACGGCCATTCACCGTCGCGGCCTGGACCGGGGCGCTGACGCCATCGATTTCCAGCCCACCGTTCACCGTCGAGGCGTCGATGTGAACGTTGCGCGGCAACTGCACGGTGAACCGCACCGCCACGTCGTTCTTCTTCACGCCATTGATCCGGTAGTCACCGCCCTCGTTGCAGCGCCGATCGCGTGCTTCCCACAACGCGCAGACGGTGAGGCCGCGCTCGGTGAGCACGGGAACCACCTGCACGCTCTGCGGATCGGAGTTGCGCCAGCTCTTCTCGGCGTGGATCACGAGGCTGTCGCCCGTTCCCGCCACGACGTCGATCGGACCGTTCGTATTGCGGATCCAGACCTGCTGGTTCGGCTTCAGGAGCACGCTGTAATCCCAGGGATCGCCGACTTCGCGGCCGTGGCCGAAGAGATCGCCGCCTTCGCCGTCGCCCCAGTTGAAATCGCCGAAGGAGCCCAGGGCGCCGAGCGACGTGGGGACGTGGAGTCGGATGCTGCGAATGAACAGGCCGGTGCCGACGACTAAGCCGAAGAGCACGCCGCCGCGGATGATCTCGCGACGCCACGTGCGCCAGAAACCTCGAGTGGGTGTGGCCGACTGGTCCAAAGACATGTCCATGATTAAGAATTGGTACGCAGCTTCAAACTTACAAGTTTCGCCCCAATGCGCGACCGCCCGCCCAGACTGGGCGGGCGGCGGGGGCCCCTAGGCAACCCAACACTTCGCAGGGGGAGCGGGAGCCTCGATGGTGATGGGGTCCAGCATCCCACCGTACCAGACGCGGTTGGCGTCTGACACCGGGCTCGCGGTTTCGACCGTCCGGGCCACGCGGGCATACGTTTGCGCGCGCTCAACGGTCATGGCGGCTTGGGCGGCGAAGCCGTATCCGAAAGTCAGGATCGTCGCAGTCAACAGGATCAGGCCGCGCATTGCATCCTCTCAGCTAGAGACGTTAGTGCGAATCTTCAGAGGGTAAGACGCAGCAAGCGCGCGAAAGGTTGCATGGGATTTCGACTTGACGATTTCTGGACAGTGATACAGCGCACGAAAAACGGGGCACGCGAACCGGTGCCCCGTTCCTTCTGTAACGTTTTTCGCCACCCGGGCCGGCAAAGCGTTCAGCGCGACGGGGGCCGCCGCCCTTTTTTCCCCTGCCCGCCGGCCGCGAGGATCGCGAGGGTTCTATGCTGGGCCATGAGAGTGCAAATCTAGTCGCCGTTCTGACGTTTGGGGCGGGTAGCCTTGCTGTCCGCGGCGAGCGTGTGATAGGATCCACACTATCGGCTCCAGGAGGGTCGCGTGAGGACACACCTTTTCTACGTCGGCGCCGTCGTCGCGCTGGTGATCATCGTCCTAGCGGCGTGCCAAGAGAGCACCGGACCGGGCGTGCGGCGCACCATCGTGTTCGAGAGCCAGGGGGACGTCTACCTCATGGATTCGGTGGGCGGCCACGTCGTGAACCTCACGAACCGGGTTGGCGAGGACCATTCTCCGGCATGGTCTCCCGACGGTAGAAGAATCGTTTTCACCTCGATCCGGCAAGACAGCGGTGCGGTCTTCGGTGGCCACATCTTTGTGATGAATCCCGACGGCAGCGCGGTCCAGCAGCTCACGTTCGCACCGGGTTACGACTACACCCCCGTATGGTCGTGGGATGGGACGAAGATCGCCTTCATGTCGACCCGGGACGACCCCAACGGGGAGATTTACGTGATGAACGCGGACGGGAGCGAGGTGACGCGTTTGACGACGGATTCGGCAATCGATAGCGATCCGGCGTGGTCGCCCGACGGGCACGTCGCCTTCCGCTCGTCGCGGGGCGCAACTGATCACATCTACGTCATGAACGCCGATGGTAGCGCGTTGGCGCCTCTGACCGATGGGTCGTGGCCTGACATCCAGGCGGCCTGGTCGCCCGACGGCAGTAAGATCGCGTTTGTGAGCTACCGTGACAGCGTCTCGTATCAGATCTACGTGATGAATGCCGACGGTACCGCGCCGACCCGCTTGACCCACACGTCATCCCACGAGTTCGATCCTTCCTGGTCGTCGGACGGGGGCAGGATTGTGTTCTCCTCGGCGCGGGACGGCTATCAACAGATCTATGTGATGAACGCCGATGGGAGCGCGCAGACGCCTCTCACGACCGGTACCGCGGCGAAGAGGATGCCGCGCTGGCGGCCGTAGAAGATGCCCGGGGCAGGACTCGAACCTGCACGGGAGTTTCCTCCCTTGGGCTTTTAAGGCCCATGCGTATACCGATTTCGCCACCCGGGCGGCTGGAGGAATGATCAATTATACGCGTTCGGTGTGCGCTCCGGCCGACGGCTTCACCTCGGTAATCGGCGCCGACATGCCATAAGCACGTTCGTAGGCACGCTGGATCGCGGGCATAGTCTTCTTGTCCGTTTTGTTGACGAGCACGATCGCCGCACCACCCCACCCTGCCCCAGTCAAGCGCGCGCCGAGCGCCCCCGCGCGCTTCGCCGCCGCCACGACGGTATCGAGCTCCGGTGAGCTGCAGTCGTACAGCCGCCGACACGACTCGTGCGACTCATACAGCAGCTTCCCGAACTGCTTGAGCCGGCGCTGTTGCAGCAGTTGCGCGGCGAAACGCGTCCGGGCGGTCTCACTCACGACGTGGACCGCGCGCGCCCGCAACGGCTCGCGCAACGCGCGCTTGAGGCGCGGCAGCCACTCCGCTGGCCAGCTCGCTAGCCAGAGCAGCTCCGGCAGCTCGACTTTGAGGCGCTTCACCGCCTCCTCGCACTCGGCCCGGCGCTGGTTGAGTCCACCCGCCGAGAGATCGTGACGCTTGCCGGTATCCACGAGGAGGAGCCGCGCGTCGAACGGGATCTGCGTCGCTTCGAGCGACGCGCACTCGAACAGCAGCGCGTGATCGCGCTTGCCGAGCGCCGCAATCGTCTGATCCATCACGCCGCACCGCACGCCGACGTGATCGTGTTCGGCACGGAATGCCACGCCGGCGATCTGCCGCGGATTGAGGGAAGGCGCAAGCGCCTTCGCCGTTGCGACCGCCAGCGCGGCCGAGGACGAGAGTCCCGCGCCGATTGGCACGTCGGACGCGACCGCAATCCGCACGGAACCGTCGAACGGAACCGCCTCGAGCGACCACAGCTCGCGGAGCACGCCGCCGACGTACGCAACCCACCCTTTGGGAAGCTCCTCCTGCCATTTGACGCGAGCGACTCCGCTGAATTGCGTCGACACGGCTTCGAGCACGCTCGCGTCGCCGGGCGCACCGGGTCCGACCGCCACCGTTGTGCGCTGCGCGATCGCGATCGGCAACACGGGACCGCCATTGTAGTCGGTGTGTTCGCCGATCAAATTGACGCGCCCCGGAGCCGACGCCGCGGCCCTAGGTGTTGTCCCAAATGTTTTTTTGAAAAGGTCTATCGCGGGTCGTGGCATGGGTTTGACAATGATTCCACGCAATGCTACCGTATCGCGGCCAGATTCACCATCTATTTCAATTCGTCCTTTGGAGATCACGCTATGCGGCGGTTTGCGTTGTTGCTGCTCGCCGGTGCTGCTGCGCTTGTCGCCGCCCTCCCCTCCGGTCTGGCTGGGCAGGGGTTTGGCGTCTATGAACACAACACGTGCGCCATGGGGCGTGCCGGCGTCACCGCCGCCAACCCATGTGCCGACGGTTCCGCCATCTACTTCAGTCCAGCGGGACTGGCCGGACTGACGGGCACCCGGTTCAGTGCGGGCGTCACGCTGATCGGTGCCCAGGGAAGCTTCACCGACGACTTCCTCGGCACCAAGAGCGATCTGAAGAATCCGCTGATCCCCGTTCCCAACTTCTACTTCACCCACGCCGTCAACGCGAAGCTCACGGCGGGTATCGGGTTATACGCCCCGTACGGCCTTGAAACGAAGTGGGATAGCGCTACCTCGCCCGGCCGGTTCATCGGCTACAACACCGACATCCGCTCCATCTACATCCAGCCGACGATCGGTTATCAGATCAGCCCGAAGCTGAAATTCGGGATCGGCGTCGCCTACATCACCAGTCACCTCAAGCTGCGCCAGCGCGTGGACCTGTCGACGCAGCAGGTTCCGCCTGCCTTGGGAGCCTCGGCCGGCACGACATTCGGCATGCTGGGCGTGCCTACGGGCACCGACTTCGCAGACGCGACGCTCGAAGCGAATGGCCACGGCTTCGCGGTCAACTTCGGCGCGATCTGGCAGGCGACGGACCGCTTGAGCATCGGCGGCCACTGGCTCACGCGGAAGCGGATCACGTACGACGGCGACGCGAAGTTCGTGCAAGTCCTGACAGGCCTGGTGCTCCCGGTGGCCCTTGGCCCGTTGCCCGCGGGAACGCCCGTCGATGGCGTGCTCGCAGGAAACTTTGCGAGCGGGGCGCCGCTCTCGAACGGCGCGGTGTCGACCGCGATCGAGATGCCGCCGCAGGGGACGCTGGGCTTTTCCTACAAGGCCAACGATGCGTGGACGTTCGGCGCAGACTACCAGTACGTCGTGTGGGGCTGGTTCAACGAAGTGGACATCGATTTTGCGAATGCGGGGACCCCGGACATCCAGCTGCATCCGAGCAACAAGGACACCCACGGTTTCCGGTTCGGGACCGAGTACCAGTACAACTCAAAGGTCCAATTGCGCGGCGGGTACCTGCATCACTCGGGCGCCTCGCCGGCGCAGTTCGTGACCCCGCTGCTCCCCGAGGCCGCGCGCAACGAGTTCACGGTCGGCGCCGGCATCGAGTTGACGCGGCACTTCCACGCCGACCTCGCGTACCAGTACATCCGACAGAACGACCGGCGCGGCACCGTCAATCTCGCCGCGGGCAACACCGGTCTCTACAACTTCTCGGCCCATCTGTTCGCGGCCGGCATAGCTCTCACGTTCTGAGGAACTGCGACTCATGATTCGCACCAACCGATTGTCCGCCGCGGTCCTCGGTCTCGTCCTGGTTGCTGCGGCCTGCAACGACGACCAGCTGAACCGGCCGTTTGGCAACATACCGGTCGATCCGCTGTTCGCGCGGTATGTCTCGATGGGAAATTCGATCACGGCGGGCTTCCAGTCCGGCGGCATTCTCGACAGCACGCAGCTACAGGCATACCCCGTCTTGCTTGCGCGCGCGATGCACTCGCCGTTCTTCCCGCCACTGCTGAATTCGCCCGGGTGCCCGCCGCCGTACACGAACGTCTTCACGCAGACCCGATTCAAGAAAAAGCCGGCCGATCCGCCGAGCACAGCAACCACCTGCTTGTTGCGCGAGATCCCCAACCCCGCGCCGCCGTACATCAGTAACACGGCCGTGCCGGGCGCCGAGGTGATTGACATCTACAAAAACCTCGACCCTACCTCCAACGCGAATTCGCTGACCCAGTTCTTCCTCGGCGGATTGACGCAAACGCAGATGATGGAGCGGGCGCACCCGACGTTCGTTTCGGTCTGGATCGGCAACAACGACGTATTGGGCGCCGCGACAAACGCCGCGAACGCCGGTGACAGCACGCTCATCACGCCGGTCGCAACCTTCCAGACGAATTATGGCGCGATGCTCGACACAGTCGACGCCGTCAGCCCGCAGGGCGTGATTCTGATCGGCGTCGCCAAGGTCACCGCGATCCCCTTCTTCAGCGCGGGGGCCACGTATTGGGCGATCAAGAACAAACTCGCGCTCCCCGACACATTCCCGACCGTGTTCACCGTGAGCAATAATTGCGCGCCGATTGCGACCGGCATTCCCGGGGCGCGAGGAGACTCGACGCTGGTACCGTTCCCATACGGTGCCACGCTGCTCGGAGCCGCTCAGCTGGGCGCGCCGAGCAATCTCGACTGCGCCGACACCGTGGCGGCGGTCGTGGTGCCGAAAGAGCTCGTCAAGCTGGTTACCACCATCACCGCGTATAACACGTACATCTCCGGCCAGGCGAGTGCTCGGGGGTGGGCGTATCTCGATCCGAACACGACGCTCGATTCCCTGCGCGCCATTCCGACGGCGGTTCGTCCTTTCCCAGCGCTCCTGCAACCGTGCAATGCGACGCTCGGGTTGCCCTTCGGTACGGCGTTCTCCTGCGACGCGGTGCATCCGAGTGCCTCCACGCACCGGCTGATCGCGCAGAAGCTGCGCCTCGCCATCAACGCGGCGTACACGACGTCTATTCCGCCGATCCCCTGAACGAAAAACGGGCGGCGATAAAGACGGCGGCGAAGGCGATCCTCGCCCTCGTTCCGTGCCTGGTCCACGCCCAGGCCGGTCCCCGCACAGACACCCCGCGCGCCGGCACGCTGCGCATCACGTTCGAGCCCGTGATCACGACGTGGGAGCGGCAATTCACGAACAACGGACACGAGCAGCGGATCAGCAACTCGCTGTTCGCAGAGACGCGACCGTCGTTTGGCTGCACCCGTATCAACGGCTTCGTCGTGTGCCGCTATAACTTCACGCCCGTACTCGTGCGGGAGGAGCGCCGCGTGACGCCGCTGGCGCTGGACTTCGGCATCACGAATCGCATTGCGGTGGGTGTCTACGCGCCGCTCGTCCGGGTGAACACCCGGGCGGGCTTCCCGCTCGACAGCGTCGGCGGCCTCGGAGCGCCCGGGGCCGCCGCGCGACTCGATTCGATCCTCTCGGATACGACGTACGGGTTCGGACCAATCCACGGGACCTCGCGCCGCCGGCGCTTCTTCGCGGGCGACGTGGAGGTGAACGCAAAGTACCGTGTGATCGAATCGCACAACTATGCATTGAGCGGCACGATCGTCGTACGATTGCCCACGGGCCACCAGGACTCGCCAAACCACCTGTTCGATCTCTCGACCGGCGATCATCAGACCGACATCGAGCTGCAGGTCGCGCAGGACGTGACGTTGTTCGACCGGCTGTCACTCAATGCGCTCGTGCGCGCCGGGCGGCAGCAGCCGGGCACGCGGGAGCGGCGCGTGGGGCCGCAGTCCGTGCTGCTGATTCCGCACGCGGCGCTCGCGATGCTGAACTGGGATCCGGGAGACTACTTGGGCGTCGACATCGCGCCGATGCTGCGGTTTGGGAAAGACTTCGCCGTGGGATTCACTGCCGGCTACTGGACCCAGACCCGCGACCGCTATACCTACCGCTCGACTCAGGATTCCCTCGACGTCGCGACCCGGCTCGGCAGCCCGGTGTCAGCCGCGGTGCTCGATGCGGGGACGGCACTGCGGTGGACGCGCCTCGGCGTCGCGATGACCTACGTGAGCTCGGATGTGGAGGGGAGCTTCTCGGTCGAGCAGACGGTCAGCGGGTCGGGTGGGCTCGTGCCGGTGGCGACGATATTCCGGATTGTGATGCGGACTTCTCGCTGGCCGTTTTGAGTAGCTCGACGGCGTGACGCCGCGCGGTCGCCATATCGGCGTCGCCGAGCATCCGCGCAATCTCTTTCACGCGCGGTTCCCCAGCGGCCACGGCGACGTCGCTCGTCGCCACGCCGGCCTTCGTGCCCTTGGCGACGACGAGATGCCGATCGGCAAACACGGCGATCTGCGGCAAGTGCGTGATTACGAGTGCCTGACGGCCCTCACGCGACACGTCCATCAGCGCTTCGCCCACCCGGCCGCCGACCTCGCCGCCGATCCCCTGATCCACTTCGTCGAATACGAGGGTGGGGACGACGTCGTGCGACGCCAACACGACTTTCAACGTGAGCATGAGGCGCGAGAGCTCGCCGCCTGAAGCCACTCGCGCCAACGGGCGCGCGTCTAATCCCTCGTTCAGCTTGACCTCGAAAGTCACCGTCTCGGCACCGTGTGCGCCGTGCGCCGTGCGCTGTGCGCCGGACAGCGACACCTCGAAGCGGCCACCACCCATGCCGAGCGCCGGGAGGAGCTTGTTCACTGCCCGCGCCAACTTTTTTGCGCCTGCCGTCCGCTTTGTCGTGAGCGCTTCTGTTGCGCGGGTAAACTCTGCGGCGGCCTGCTCGCGCTCAGCGGCGATGTTCCGCAAATCGAGATCCGCGGTGTCGAGCAGCTCGAGCTCACGGGCTGCCGTGTCGCGTGCCGCCAGCACGTCGGCCATCGTCGGCCCGTGCTTCTGCTGTAGCCGAAACAGCAGGTCGCGCCGCTGCTCCACGGCGCTCAGGCGCTCGGGATCGGCCTCGATGTCGCTGGCGTAGGCGCGCGCCGCCTGGGCGAGCTCGGCGGCGCTCGCGAACGCCGCGTCGAGCAGCTCCTGCCACTTCCCGAGCGACGGATCGACGCGCCGCAGGTTCGCCAGGATCTTCTGCGCCTTGGTCAGCCCGGCCGCGTCCACCGTCTCTTCCAGCTCGCGCGCCAGGCGGCCGAGCTCCTGGGCGTGGGCCAGCCGCTTCGCCTCGACGTCCAGCGCCTCGTCCTCGCCCAGCTTTGGCTTGGCGCGCTCGATCTCCTGGAGCACGTGCCGCAGATAGTCGGCCTTGCGCCGGACGTCTTCCTGCCGCGTCGTCAGCTCGGCCTCGCGGGTCTCGAGCTCTTTGAGCCGCGCGTGCGCGTCGCGCACGGCCACGCGCTCGACGTCCGCATCGGCGTAGGCATCAAGCATGTCGCGCTGTGCGTCGGGACGGAGCAACGACTGCGTCTCGTGCTGGCCATGCAGGTCCACGAGCAGCGCGCCGATCTCCGCCAGCACGCCGATGGTGGTCGGTGAGCCGTTGACCCACGCGCGCGACTTCCCTTCCCGCAGGACCTCGCGCTTCAGGACGAGTCTGCCCTCTTCCAATTCGACACCAAGGGCGGCGAAGGGCGGCAAAAGATGGCGGTGAACGGCGGCAACGAACTCAAACGCGCCTTCGACGACCGTCTTGTCGGCCCCGGGGCGCACGACATCCGCCGACGCACGTTCGCCGAGCAGCAGGGCGAGCGCGTCGACCACCATCGACTTCCCTGCACCGGTCTCACCCGTCAGGACGTTGAGGCCGGGCTGGAATGGAAGCGTGACGTCGGCGATGACGGCGAGATCGCGGACGCGCAGCTCAGTGAGCATCTATCTCCGGGTGCGATCGGTCAGATCGCCCCAATGCAGTTTCCGCCGCAGCCGCTTGAAGAAACTCTCCGGACCGAGCCGGACGAGGAGAATGGGCCGTTCGGCGCGACGCACCTCGAGCCGCTCGCCGGGCTGCATCGGCGTGCCGACCTGGCCGTCGAACGACACGAGGACCTCATCGGTCCAGGGTGGAATCGGCTGGACCGTGACGACCGCGGCAGCCCCCAGGACGAGGGGCCGGACCGCGAGCGTGTGCGGGCAGATGGCGGTGACGACGATCGCATCGACGGTTGGCACGACGATCGGCCCGCCCGCCGACATCGAGTACGCGGTCGAGCCGGTGGGCGTGCTCACGATGATGCCGTCGGCCGAATACTGGGCGACTTCGTCCCCATCCACCGAGACTTTCAGACGGACGACGCGCGCGACGCCGCCTTTGTGGACCACGACGTCGTTGAGCACCAGCGGCTCCACCCGGCCGGGCGTCTTGGATCCCTTGCCGGTAATTGTCGATTGCAGCGCCAGTCTCGGCTCTGTGGTGAAGGCGTGCCGCACGATCGAGTCGAGCGCCCAGTCGAGCGAGTCCGGCGCCGCGGTCGTCAGGAACCCGACCCGGCCCAGATTGAGGCCAAGGATCGGCGTGTTGGCGCCGTTCAGGAGCCGGGCACCGCGCAGCAGGGTACCGTCGCCACCCAGGGTGATGAGGAGATCGAGCTGCGTGGAGGGAGCCTGGCTGAGGAGCGGGGGCTGGCCGCCGTCCCCCGTAGGCCAGAGCGCCTGGATCCGCTCCTCGGTGTAGAGCGTGATGCCGACGCTGGACGCTTTGTGCTGGAGCGTCGCGAGGAAAGCGCCAAGATCCGGATAGTTGGGGTTCCCGACGACCCCGACGTTCATCGCGTGGTGAGCGACTCTTCCGCGGCGAGGGCGCGGATGCGGGCGGCGATCCCCGCGGCCGTCAGGCCGACGTCCGCGAGCTGCTCGGCGCGCGGGGCGTGCTCATACGTCCGGTCGGGCACGCCGAGCGCCACCACGCGGGAGTCGGGCGCGGTCGTCTGCACCAGCGCGGCCAGCGCCGCGCCGAAGCCGTTGACGACGGTCGCGTCCTCGACGGTGACGAGCAGCTTGTGACTCTGGGCCAGCGCGTCGAGCATCTCGCGGTCCATCGGTTTGAGGAAGCGCGCGTTGACAACTGCGGCGGCAATACCATCGGCGGCAAGAGAATCGGCGGCCTCGAGGGCCGGTTTGCACATGACTCCGACGGCGATAATCGCGCAGTCCTTTCCTGTTCTCAGCAGCTCCCACGTCCCGTACGGGATCGCGGGCACTTCGGCGGCCGGTGGCGCCTCGCCGGGTGCCTTATCGCGCGGGTAGCGCAGCGAGAAGGGACCCTCGGTGTGGTTCAGGGCGCAGCGCAGCAGCCCAATCATCTCCGCGGCATCCTTCGGGGCCGTCACGGTCATGTGGGGCACGGCGAGCATATAGGCGATGTCGTACAGCCCCATGTGCGTCTGGCCGTCTTCGCCCACCATGCCGGCCCGGTCGAGCGCGAAGATCACCGGCAGCTTTTGGATCGCGACGTCGTGGATGATGCTGTCGTAGGCGCGTTGCAGGAACGTCGAGTAGATCGCGACCACCGGGCGGACGCCCTGCGTCGCCAGGCCCGCCGCGAACGTCGTCGCGTGCGCCTCGGCGATGCCGACGTCGAAGAATCGCTCGGGCCACTTCTTCTGGAAGATGTTCGTGCCGGTCCCCGACGGCATCGCCGCCGTGATCGTCACGAAGTTCGCGTCCTCAGCGGCGAGCTGCGTGAGCGCATCGCCGAACACCTTGGTCCACTGCGGTGGGCCCGGGTTGACCGGCTTCAGCTTGCCGGTGACGGGATCGTAGGGCGCGCGGGCGTGATACTTCTCGAGATCGGGCTCGGGGAGCGGGAAGCCTTTGCCCTTCTCGGTGATGACATGGACGACGCGCGGGCCCTTCAGCTTCTTCACGGTCTCGAACGCCTGGCGCATCTGATCGATGTTGTGCCCATTGATCGGCCCGAAATAGCGGAACCCCAGCTCCTCGAACAGCATCCCGGGCGACCAGAGGTTCTTGATGCTCTCTTCGACGTTCTTGGCGAAGTCCACGAGCTTGGGTCCGCCGAACAGGTGCGAGGCCTTCTCGATCATCCCCTTCACCCACTCGCGCAGCCGAACCGTGAACGGATTCGCGATGATCGAGCCGAGGTACTTGTTGATGGCGCCAACGTTGGGCGCGATCGACATCCCGTTGTCGTTCAGCACCAGGATGATGTCGCGGCCCGAGTGCCCCGCGTTGTTCATGGCCTCGTAGGGCAGCCCACACGTCATCGCCCCGTCGCCCACGACCGCTACGACCTTGAAGTCCTCGCCCCTGAGATCGCGCGCCGCCGCCATCCCGAACGCCGCCGATAACGCGGTACCCGCGTGACCGGCTCCGAATTGGTCGTGTTCACTCTCAGATCTCCGCAGAAAACCCGACAGGCCACCCTGCTGGCGCAGCGTCGCGAGCCGGTCGTTGCGGCCGGTGAGAATCTTCCACGGATAGCCCTGATGGCCGACGTCCCAGACGATCTTGTCGCGCGGCGATTCGAACGCGGCGCAGAGCGCGACGGTCAACTCGACGACCCCCAGGCCCGCGCCGATGTGCCCGCCCGTCTGGGACACGACGTCAATCAGGCGTTGGCGGACTTCGTCCGCGAGCGACTGCAGCTGCTCCGGTGCCAGCGCGCGAACGTCCGCAGGACTGTGAATCGTTTCGAGGATCAATTAGGCCTCGTCACAATGTAGTGGGCCAGCTCAATCAGTATGGGGGAAACTAACCCGGCATCCCGCAGATGGTCTACCGCCTGCGCCGCCAGGCGCTCCGCCTCGGCGCGGGCCGCGCCGACGCCCAGCAGCGTCACAAACGTCGCTTTGGCGTGTGCCGCGTCCTTTCCAGCCGTCTTTCCGAGCTGATCGGAGGTGGCGGTAGCGTCGAGGACATCGTCGGCGATCTGAAAGGCGAGGCCAATTACCTCTCCGTAGGCGCGCAGCGCTTCGACATGACTTGGCGTTCCCTGGGCCGAGAGCCCGCCGATCACGCAGGACGCTGCGATGAGCGCGCCGGTCTTGCGGCGGTGCACCTCCTCGAGCGCGTCGATCGGCAGGGCCTTCGCCTCGGCCTCGAGATCGAGCGCCTGGCCCCCGATCATCCCGCCGGCGCCCGCCGCGCGAAACAGCTCGAGCGCGATCTCCCGCCGGCGCGCGGGCGGCAGGGCGAGCTGCGCCAAACCGTCCTCCATGACGCGCGCCGCGAGCGCGACCATGTCGTAGCCCGCGCGCGTCGCGCGCGGTACGTCAAACGCGCGGTGCGCGGTCGGCCGGCCACGCCGCAGATCGTCGTTGTCCATGCAAGGCAGGTCGTCGTGCACCAGCGAATACGCGTGCACGACTTCCACGGCGGCGGCCAGCTCGGCGACGCCGGCGGAGGAGGCCCCGTCGAGCGCCTCATGCGCCGCGAACACCAGCGTCGGACGCAGGCGCTTCCCTTCGCCGAGCAGACTGTAGCGGACGACTTCGTCTCCCGTGGTAGCGGTCGCCGCTAGCACCTTGTCTACGCGGGAGCGCGCGTCCGCGAGGTATTTAGCTAGGGCTTTCAATCTCGAGGACTTTTTTGACCTTGAGCTCCGCCTGGGACAGCTGTTCGCGCGCGACCCGCAGCCGCTCGATGCCTTCCTCGAACAGCTTCAGCGCTTCATCCAGATCGAGGTCTTCGGATTCGAGCCGGCGCACAATCGCCTCGAGGCGCTCGAGCTGCTTACTGAACTCGGCCATTTACCTCTCCGTCCGTCACGCGCAGCCGGAACTCCTTTCCAGCGGGCAATTGCGCAACTCGCTTCAGAATCTTGCCGTTCTCGTCCCGCGCCACCGCGTAGCCGCGACCCAGCACGCGCAATGGACTCAAGGCATCGAGGCGTGCGCTGTGCGCCGTGAGCAGTGCGCCGGACTTCTCGAGACGCGTGTCCATGCTGCGCACCAGCCGGTCCCCGGTGCGATCCAGCCGCTCCACCACATGCCGCGACGCGATGCGCAGCGCACGTGCCAGCCGCTGACCCAGCACACCACACTGCTGCAGCACTTCCACCCGGTCCGGCGTCGCGGCCTCGGCTGCCGCCGATGGTGTCGCCGCCCTCAGGTCCGCAACAAGATCACACAGCGTCACATCCGTTTCATGACCAATGGCGGAGATGACCGGCATTGGCATTGCAGCCACGGCGCGGGCGACGCGTTCGGTGTTGAACGCCCAGAGATCCTCGATCGATCCCCCGCCTCGGGCAACAACCAACACATCCACCGGCAACCGCGAGATGCGATTGAGCGCCGAGCACACGGATCCCTCGGCTTTGGCTCCCTGGACCTGCGCCGGAACGATGATCAGCTCGGCGATCGGCCAGCGGCGGCCGATGACCGCCTGGATGTCGCGCAGCGCAGCACCATCGGGACTCGTCACGACGGCGATGCGGCGCGGGAACGGCGGCAGACGGCGTTTGCGCGCCGGATCGAGCAAACCGTCCCTGGTCAGCGCGGCCTTGGCTTTCTCGAACGCCAGTTTCCAGAGCCCGCCCTGGTCGGTCGAGAGCAGCTCCATGACGGTGAGCTGGAACTCGCCTTTCTCTTCGTACAGCGACGGCCGGGCGAACACGAAAACCTGCATCCCATCGCTGGGGGCGGGCAGCATGAAGTTTTGCTTGGCGAACATGACGCAGCGCAGTTGCGCCGATTGGTCGCGCAGCGAGAAATACCAATGGCCACTGCGCCACGCCTTGAAGCCGGCGATCTCGCCGCGCACCCACAGCGGCGGCAGACCTGCTTCGATGACGGCCCGGGCGCGCTTGGTGACTTCGCCGACTGTCCACGCGCCTTCGGCGGATGCTGCGCTGAAAAGATCTAGCCGCGCGCCCACTGCCGGGCCGCCTGAACGGTGTTGTACAGCAGCATCGTGATCGTCATCGGGCCGACGCCGCCGGGAACGGGCGTGATCGCCGATGCGACTTGCTTCGCTTCCTGGAACTTCACGTCGCCGACGAGACGGTAGCCCTGTTTCCGCGAGGGATCGTCCACGCGGTTGACGCCGACGTCGATCACGACCGCCCCTGGCTTCACCATGTCACCGGTCACGAATTCGGGCTTGCCGATCGCGACAATCAGGATGTCCGCCTGGCGGGTGTGTTGCTCGATGTGGCGCGTGCGCGAGTGGCACACCGTCACCGTGGCGTTGCCACCGGGACCATCCTGTAACAACAGCGCCGCCATCGGCCGGCCGACGACATTGGATCGCCCGACCACGACAGCGTCCGCGCCTTTGGTATCCACGCCAGTGCGGATCAGCAGCTGCTGCACGCCATACGGCGTCGCCGGGCGGAAGCCCGTGGGATCGCCCACGACGACTTTGCCGACGTTCTCCGGATGAAAGCCGTCCACGTCCTTGCGCGGGTCGATGCGGTGCAAGGCGCGATTGCTGTCGATCTGCCGGGGCAGCGGCAGCTGGACGAGAATCCCGTGGATCTCGGGGTTGGCGTTGAGCCGCTCGAGCAGTGCCATGAGGTCTGCTTCGCTCGTGTCTGTGGGCAGCTTGATGGTCTCGTGATACAGCCCGGCTTCATCGCACGCCTTGCCCTTCATGCGGACGTAGACCTGCGACGCGGGGTTGTCGCCCACGAGTACCACCGCGAGGCCGGGCGTAATCCCTGCCCGCCTGAGCTTCGTGATCTCGCTCCCCAACTCGCTGCGCATCGTAGCACCGATGGCATTACCGTCGATCAGATTAGCGGGCAACGCCCACCGCCCGCGTCTCGCGAATCACGACCACCTTGATCTGCCCCGGGTACTGGAGCTCGCGCTCGATCTTGCGCGCGATCTCGTCGGTCATCCGGGCCGCCGCGGCGTCATCGACGTGGTCCGGGGTCACGACGACGCGCACCTCGCGCCCCGCCTGGATCGCGAACACCTTTTCGACGCCCTTGAACTCCGACGCGAGCTTCTCGAGATCGCCGAGCCGTTTCACGTAGGTCTCGAACGCCTCGCGCCGCGCGCCGGGGCGCGATCCCGAAATCGCGTCGGCCGCCTGCACGATCACGCTGACCGGCGATTCATGCGGGACATCGTCGTGGTGCGCGGCGATGCAGTTGATGACCGTCGCGTGCTCGCCATACTTGGTGGCCATCTCGACGCCGAGCTGCACGTGGGTGCCGTCGTGCTCGTGGGTCAGCACTTTGCCGACGTCGTGGAGCAGCGCCCCCCGCTTCGCGAGGCTGACGTCGAGCTTCAGCTCGGCGGCCATCATCCCGGCGAGGTAGGCGACTTCCTTCGAATGCTCGAGAATGTTCTGACCGTACGAGGTGCGGTACTTCATCCGCCCAACCAGCTTCACCAGCTCAGCGTGCATGCCGCGAATGCCGGTGTCGTACACGGCCTGCTCGCCCGCCTCGACGATGCTCGCGTCCACGTCGGCCTTCGCCTTCTTCACGATCTCTTCGATGCGGCCGGGATGGATGCGGCCGTCGGCGATCAGCCGCTCGAGCGCCAGGCGGCCGATCTCGCGGCGCACGGGCTCGAAGCAGGACACGACGACGGTATCGGGGGTGTCGTCGATGATGACGTCCACGCCGGTGGCGGCTTCAAACGCGCGGATGTTGCGGCCTTCGCGGCCGATGATGCGACCCTTCATTTCGTCCGACGGCAGCAGCACGGCCGACACACTGGACTCCGCCGTCTGCTCGGCGGCGATCCGCTGGATGGCGAGCGCGATGATTTTTTTCGCTTCGCGATCGGCGTTCTTCCTGGCCTGCTCCGTGATGTTGCGCACCAGCGCGGCCGCTTCGTCCCGCGCTTCGTTCTCGAGGCCGTGGATGAGCTCCATTTTGGCGTCCTGCGCGCTCAAGCCGGCGACCTGTTCGAGACGCGTGCTGATCTCCTGCGTGCGTTTGTCGAGGGCGCGCGCGCGCTCCTGGAGCTGCTGCTCGGTCTTGCGCAGCTCCCGCTCGCGGTGGTCGACGCCGGCGAGCTTTTCGTCGAGGCTTTTGTGGAGGTTCTCGCGGACCGACATGAGCTCTTCTTTGGCCGCGAGGACAAGGCGTTGGCTGGTGTCGGCCGCTCGACGCTCGACGCGCCGGCCCCAGACGTAGAAGATCACCGCTGCTAACAGCACGCCGCTCAGAACGGCTGCGACTAGACTCGACCACGCTTCCATGGATCTATCTCCACCTCTCCCCTAACGGGGTGAGGATAATTATCAGCCGGCGGTCAGCGCCTTCCGCTTGGCCGGCGGCAGCATTTTCGCGAGGTCATCGGCCACCGCGGCGAGCCGCGCCGCCACCTCACGTTCGGTCTGCTTGGCTTGGAACAGCTCGTTCGTGATATCGAGGGCCGCGAGGATCGCGGCCTTGTGCGTCTCCACCAACGGTCCCTGACTCAGCACCTTCTTCAACGCCTGGTCCAGATAGGCGGCGACTTCGCGCGTGTACTCGGGCGTCAGATCGGAGCGGACGGTGTACTCCTCCCCGCCGATCATCACCCGGACGGCGTGCTTCTTCGCCGTCACTTATGGCCTCCATTATCTCGTGCCTGTTCTTCCAGAAACGAGAGTCGTTGCACGAGATCGTGAACGCGCGTCCGCGCCCCCTCGACCCGCTGGCGCAGCGCCTTATTCTCTGACTCCAGGTCGGTGTTCTTGACCGGGCCGCCGCGCGTCTTCAGCTCCGACTCGGCTTTGTGGGCGCGCGAACGCCAGCCCGCCAGCTCCTCCGCCACGTCGCGGACGATGGCTTCGAGCTGATCGATCGCGTCCCGGACATCAGGCCTGTCGCCGGTGTACGTCAAGGTCGGCCTCCGCTGCTCTCAACATCCTTTCCAGTACTTCAACTGCTTCGCGTTCAGTCAAAGTCCTATCAGGCGCTCGGAACGTGCAGCGCCACGTGACGCCGCGCGTCCCCGCCGGCAAGCCAGCTCCACGGTACTCGTCCAGCACATCCAGCCGTTCGAGCAACCTGCCGCCCTGACGGCGCAACACGACGTCCACCGCGCCGGCCGTCACGCTTCCCGGCAGCACCAACGAAATGTCCCGCACGACGGACGGCTGGCTCGGCAGCGGCTGATACCGAACCGGACTCGGTGGTGCGACCACGATCTTGACCTCGAGTCCGAACAGCGGCGCTGCCCATTTTGGCGCATCCGCCTCGAGCGGCCCCCAGCCGGAGCCATTGGCGGCCGGTTGCACGTCGTCTGACCCCGCCGCGAGGCCTACAGCTAACTCAAAGTGCTGCTTTAGGTCCCATATGTCCATATCAGGTAGTTTCGCAGCGTTGGTACTATCGGTCCAATGCGGCGGATGGCGCGCCCCCGTTAGCACGATCGCGAGGTGCAGCTCCTCGGCCGGCCGGTCGGTCGGACGGCCGGACGCCCGGAATACGGTGCCGACCTCGAAGAGGCGTACATCGCGGTTTCCCATGGCCCAGTTGTACTCGACGCGCCGGATCAGACCCGGCAGCAAGCGACTTCGGAGGTGCGCCTCTTCGGCCGACAGGGGGTTCAGGACTGCCACGGCATCCGGCCCGTCGGCGGGGCCGAAGGGGATGGTTCGGGCCTCGACGAGGCCGTTACCGCTCGCCACGAGCTGCTCGCGTATGCGGTGCAGCGTCAGCTCGGCGGGAGCATCGGGGACGGTGCCGGGGCGATAGGGCCGCAGCTCGTCCGGGAAGGAGTCGTAGCCGCGCAGGCGCGCGACCTCTTCGATGAGATCGACCTCGCGCGTGACGTCGGGACGCCAGCCGGGGATCTGAACCGCCAGCCGGTCGTCCTTCGGCGCCGCGACGAACCCCACGGCCGATAGCAGCCGCTCGATTTCTTTGCGCGGCACGGGGACGCCCAGCAGGTGGCCGACGCGCGCATCGCGCAGGAACACGGAGCGCGATTTCTGTGGCTCCGGCCACAGGTCGATCGGGGGCTCGCGCATTTCGCCGCCGGCGAGGGCGCGGATCAGATCGATGGCGCGCCCCATCGCCTCAGGCATGCCGAGCATGTCGATGCCCCGCTCGAAGCGGTAGCTCGACTCGCTCGACACGCCGAGCGCGCGGCGGGTGCGGCGAATCCGCGTCGGCTGAAAGTACGCGCACTCCAGCACGATGTCGGTCGTAGCCGCAGATATCTCTGATTCAGCACTTCCCATGACTCCGGCAACGATCTGGGGACGCTGATCATCGCAGATGACCGTCATTTCGGGTGTGAGCTTTCGCTCGACACCGTCCAGTGTGACGATTCGTTCGCCCGATGTCGCGCGCCGCACCACCACCGCCGGCCCGCGCAGCTTGGCGAGATCAAAGGCGTGCAGCGGTTGATTGACCTCGAACAGGATGTAGTTCGTCGCGTCGACGATGTTGTTGATGGAGCGTTGACCGATGCCTTGTAGCCTGGTCGCTAACCAGGGAGGGCTAGGCTGCACTTTGACCCCTCGGATGACCGCAATCATGTAACGAGGCGCACCTTCGGGGTCGTCGACCCGCACCTCAACACCATCCACGACACCACGGTCCTTGCGCGTAACGGGTGATTTGCTCGCGGATGCTGGAATCGGCGGGAGCTTCACGGTCGCCGCAAGACTCACAGCCAATTCCCGCGCGACCCCTTTATGACAGAGAAGGTCCGGTCGATTCGCCGAGACGTCGATGATGATCTGTTCGTCCGCGATGGGAACAGCCTCGAGAAACGGCGTTCCCGGCGGGGCGTCGGTCTGCAGCTCCAGGATCCCCGCGTGATCGACGCCGAGGCCAAGCTCTTTCGCGGAGCAGAGCATGCCGTTGGACTCGACGCCGCGGATCTTGCGGCGCTCGAGCTTTAACCCACCCGGAAGAGTTGCGCCGGCTGGAGCAAAGGCATACGCCTTTCCTGCTTGTACGTTAGGGGCCCCGCAGACGACCTCGAGTGGCGCTGCGCCACCGGCGTCCACGACGCACAGGGATAGCCGATCCGCGTTAGGATGCTGCCGCACCTCGAGCACGCGTGCGACGAGGACCTCGCGCAGATCCTGATGGATCGGCACGACGCCGTCGACGGGCGCGACTTGTCGCGCGAGCCGGTCCGCGACGTCACGGCCCTCGAGCGGTCGCCCGAGCAACGACTCGAGCCAGCGACGCGAGACGATCATCGGATGAACTGTTCCAAGAACCGCACGTCGCTATCGAAGAACAATCGGATATCGGGAATGCCGTAGCGCAGCATGGCGATGCGCTCGGGTCCCATGCCCCACGCGAAGCCGGTGTACTTCTCGCTGTCGAGCTTGCAATTCTCCAGGACCGCGGGATGGACCATCCCCGAGCCCAGGATTTCCATCCAGCCGGTCTGCTTACACGCGGCGCAGCCCGACCCCCCGCAGATCTGGCATTGCACGTCCATCTCGGCCGACGGCTCGGTGAACGGGAAGTAGGAGGGCCGGAACCGCACCTTGGTGGTCGGCGAGAAGATGCGCCGGGCAAACGCGGCGAGCGTCGCCTTGAAATCGACGAACGTGATCCCTTCGTCTACCGCGAACCCCTCGATCTGCTCGAACACGGGGGAGTGCGACGCGTCGAACGGATCCCGGCGGTAACAGCGCCCCGGGACGACGATCCGAATTGGCGGTGGATAGCTCTCGAGCGTCCGGATCTGCACCGGCGAGGTGTGCGTGCGTAGCAGCACGTCGCCGCCCAGATAGAAGCTGTCCTGCGCATCGAG
>Ga0209056_10002201_pt1 | contig 21173 bp, 23 predicted proteins | sample GraSoiAngelo_114_FD_185876 | JGI IMG/M metagenome (GOLD analysis project Ga0209056, IMG submission 185876) | Grasslands soil microbial communities from the Angelo Coastal Reserve, California, USA - 14_0903_13_40cm (SPAdes) (version 2) | ecosystem: Environmental > Terrestrial > Soil > Grasslands...
CAGCTCGGCGCCGATCGCAGCAGCCGCCGCGGCGCGGAGGTCGCTCACCGCCACGCGCGCCCCGGCGCGCGCGAAGGTGAGCGCGATCTCCCGGCCGAGCCCCGAGCCAGCCCCGGTGACGAACGCGATCTTGCCGTCGAGCTGAGCCATGGGTCGCGCGATTAGCATGTGCGGTGCGCGCGACGCGAGTCGGGGGCGCTTGACGCGGCGGGTCGGCGAGCGCTAAGCGGCCGGGATGCAGATTCGGGTGGAGTGTCGCGCAGAGCGAGGAGCCGGCCCTCTCCGCTTCGTCCTTGGGGACCACACGGTGGAGGTGGACGACCTCCTCGACCGCTGGTACGGCGACGACGCCGACTACTTCCGCGTGCGCGGCCGCGACGGCCACCTCTACGTGCTGAAGCACCTCCGCGGCCACGACAGCTGGGAGCTCAGCTCGTTCACCCGTCGCGGCTCCCGGGGCACGAGCCTCGGCACGCGTGGTCCCCGCGTGCTGCACTAACGAGGCTTCAAGCGTCCTCGGCGGCGAGACCTGCCATGGCCGTCGCGAAGTGGTACAGAGCATGAGCCACCAGGTCGAGATTCAGCGACCCGTACTGGTGGGCGACGCCGGAGCTTCCGAGGACGTGAAGACCTCACGGTAGCTCGACGGCACGGGGAGGCCGCGCTCGGCGATGACGTGCTGCCCCAGATCCACGGTGGCCTGGATGGCGCGGTACAGAGGAGACGCTCGCGCGGGATGGTGGCTCGGTATCACGTCAGCGTCTCCCAACGCCTGCCGCAGGGTCTCGAGGAGCGCGAGGCTCACGATCCGTCACGGGCAAGCCTCCGCGCGGACGCCTCGAGCATGCGCCGGTGGAATGGCAGGAAGTCGAGGGCCAAGGGTAGCGTCTCCGACACGAAGCGCACCAGCGCGTGGCGGTCGGCCACGAACACGGCGCGTCCCTCCCGGAGCACCCGGTGCTGCAGCACGAGGGGGAGCGCGCGGAGGTCGCTCACGTCGACCTCGATGCCCCGGGCGGCGAGACGGTGCTCGATGTCGGCGGCGATCCGGTTGGCGCGCACCCACCGCTCTCGGGCTGGCAGGTCGTCGCGCCACAGGAAGGCGACATCTAGATCGTTCGGGGACGCACTTCGGACGGGCGCTGCCAAACACGAGGGCCGCCTGGGAGGCCCTCCACGCCCTCGCACGCAGCGGCGGTGGCGTCCAGGAGACCCTGCACGGTCGCCAGGATACTCGCGGGGCTCGCGGACGCCAAGCTAACCTCGGGTCCGGCTACCCCTTCTTCCTCGCTGCCCGCCGGGCGTCCTCGATCATTGTCTTGAAGGTCTCGAAGGAGCGGTCGATGATGCGCCGGCCGTTCACGAAGAAGGCGGGGGTGCCGTCGACGTCGGCCGCCTTTCCCGCCCGCAGGTCCCGGCTGATCGCTTGCTGCACGTCGAGGGCCTGGTAGTCCTCCTCCCAGACCGCGACGTTGAGCCCGAGCTTGCCCACGAACTCCTTGAGCTTGTCGTACGAGAGCTCGCGGTTGTGCTCGAAGAGCATGTCGTGCATCTCCCAGAACTTGCCCTGGTAGCCGGCGGCTACCGTCGCCTTGGCGGCGGCCATCGCGTTGTCGTGGATGGAGCTCAAGGGGAACTGCTTGAAGACCAGCTTCACGTCGTCGGGATAGGCCTTCAGGACCTGCTCGAGCAGCGGCTTGGCCTCGGCGCAGAACGGGCACTGGAAGTCGGAGAACTCGACGATGGTGACCGGCGCGTTCTTCGGTCCGCGAACCGGCGATTTCTCGAGCGGGATGTCGTAGACCTTGCTCGGGTCCGGCGTCGGCTCCGCCGCGGCCTTGGCCCCCGCCCCTCGCGCCTGCTCGAGCGACTTCTGGACGGCGTCGATCTTGGCCAGGATCTCCTTGTCGCCGCGCTTGAGATCGTCGACGTCCGGGCTGCACCCGGACAGGGCGGCGAGCGTGACGCCGGCCCACACGTAGCGCCTGAACAGCATGGCGGTCCCCCCGGGGCGGCGGATTACACCGGCAGCCTTCTTCCCTGTCAAGCGCGGGTGGACTCAGAGGTAGCCGAAGCCCTTGAGCCGCCGCAGGACCTCGCGCTCCTCCTCCTCGGAGTACGGCGTGTCGTCACCGGCGGGGAGGAGCTTCAGGATCTCGAGCGTCCGCAGCGTCCGCTCCACTCCTGCGCCCGGCGCGGCCTCGGGCGACACGATCTCGACCTCGGGCCGCTCGGGCGGCTCGTAGCCCGTGCGCGGGACGCCGCGCGCGGGCCGCACGTAGACCTCGATCATGCTTCCGACGAGGCTCCGCACCTGCTGGCGCTCGGTGCAGCGGTCGGCGGGCACGGCGACCACCGTGGCGACGCCGTGGCGCGCCAGCGTGGAGGCGACGAAGGCGACGCGGCCGGCGAGGCCGTCGCCCCCGAGGGCCTCGATACCGGGCGTGCGCCCGTCGAGCGTCTCGGTCGGGACGCGCCGTGCACGGAGACGGGCCGCGATCGCGTCGGCAACGTCCATGAGCGGGACGTCGTCAGGTCCCGTGACCCATACCGTGAAGCCAGCTGTCACGACGTGCCCGCCGCCACGCCCGGGAAGCGCCCCGGGCGGAAGATGACCTTCCGGTCCTTCACGACCAGCTGGTCGTTCAGGAAGAGCTCCACGGCGTGCGCGAGGACCTTGGCCTCGAGCGCCCGGCCGCGCCCCTTCACGTCCTCCAGCGTGTCCTCGCCGACGCGGATGTGAAACACGTCCTGCAGGATGACGGGGCCCGCGTCGAGCTGCTCGGTCACGAAGTGCGCCGTGCAGCCCGAGACGCGCACGCCCTCCTCCCAGGCCTGCTTGTAGGCGTTCGAGCCCGGATGGTACGGCAGCAGCGAGGGGTGGATGTTGATGATGCGGAACGGGTAGCGGTCGATCACCCGCTGCGACAGGATCTGCATGTAACGGGCGAGGACCACGAGATCGGGCCGGTACTCCGCGAAGCGCGCGAGCAGGAAGTCCTCGTGCGCCGGTTTGTCGGTTGACGGGCTCCACGCGAACGGGATGCCGTGCTGCCGTGCGAGCGGTTCGAGGTCGGGATGATTCGAGAGGACGACGACCAGGTCGCCGTTCAGAGTCCCGGCCTCGCGCTCGCGGATCAGCTGCTCGAGACAGTGCGGCTCGCGGGTGACGAGCGCGGCCACGCGCTTGCGCTCGGGCGGCCCGCCGGCCAGGCGGACCGTCACCTCCATGTTGATCTCCTCGCCGATCCGGCGGAGCCCGAGGACGAGCTCGTCGAGCGTGGTCTGGAGGTCGGACAGGTCGACGAGCATCGTCATGATGAAGAGGCCCTCCATCACGCGCTGCTCGATGTCCTCGATGTTGACGTTCGAGGAGGCGAGGTAGGTCGAGACCCGGGCGACCACGCCCTTCTGGTCGCGGCCGATGACCGAGATGACGGCGCGGCTACGGTTGCCCATCGTCACCCATTTGAACGCCGCGGAGTGCGATGCGCAAGTCTACGGCAGCCGGCCGGTCCGCCGCCACCAGCGCACGCTGTGCCCCGGCGCGTGCAGGAAGATGCCGCCGTCCAGGTAGAGCACCTGTCCCTGCATCCAGCCGGCCTCGGGGGAGCAGAGAAACGCCACCAGGGCCGCCACCTCGGCCGGCTCGCCGACGGCACGGAGCGGCGTGGCCTCCTCCACCTCCTCGAAGAACGCCTGCCGGCTCGCCTCGTCGCCGAAGTAGAGCGTGACCGAGTCCGTGTCCACGTAGCCGGGGTTCACGGAATTGACCGTGATGCCGCGCGGGCCGAGCTCGACCGCGAGATAGCGCGTGAGGGCCTCGAGCGCCGCCTTGGCCGAGGCGAGGACGCCGTGCCCGGCGACGTAGCGGTGCGTGTCCATGCCCGAGATCGTCACGATCCGGCCGCCGCCCGGCATGCGCGGCGCGATTCGCTGGACCATCTGGAGAAAGGCGCCGACGGTGATCGCATAGGTCTTCTCGACGTGATGGGGCTTCACCTCGAGGAGCGGCTTGAAGGCCGTCGCCGCGGCGTTGGCGACCAGCACGTCGACGTGGTCGGTCTCGGCCGCGAGGCGGTCGAGGGCCGCCGCCACCGCCACCGGCTCGCCGAGGTCCGCCTGGAGCGGCAGGCAGCGGCGGCCGAGGGCGCGCACCCTCGCTTCGACCTCCGCGGCGGCCGCCGCGTCGCGCCGGTAGATGAACGCGACGTCGGCGCCGTCGCGCGCCAGGCGCTCCACGACCGCGCGGCCGATGCCGCGCGACCCTCCGGTGACGAGGGCAACACGCGTCATCCTATGACCCCTTCCTCGCGCAGGGCGCGCAGCTCCTCCTCGCCAGAGCCGAGGAGCTCCGAGAGGATCCTGTCGGTATGCTCCCCGAGCAGCGGCCCCGGCCCGCCGACCCGCGCCGGCGTCTCGGAGAGCAGGAACGGCGGTCCGTCGATCCGCACCGTGCGGCCCTCCGGCGTCGCCACGTCGACGAAGTGCCCCCGGGCGGCGAGCTGCGGGTCGCGGGCGCAGAGGTCCTCGGCGTTGGCGACCACGCCCGCCGCCACGCCGGCGCCCTGGAGCCGCGCCATCGCCTCCTCCGCCACCTGCGTCCGGCTCCACGCCGCGACCAGACGGTCGAGCTCGGCTGCATGCTCGAGCCGTGCAGCCCGCGTGACGAAGCGTGTCGTCCACTCGGGGTCGCCGATCGCGTGGGCGAAGCGGGCCCAGTCCTCGTCGGAGAACACGGTGATCGCGAGCCAGCGATCGTCGCCCGCGCACGGATAGACGCCGTGCGGCGCGCCTGGCTCTTCCTGCGACGCGTTGCCCGTGGGCGTCGAGGCGCCGCCGTCGAGCGCGCGGGCGAGGAGTGTCGGGCCGACCAGGCTCGCCACCGCCTCGAGCTGCGCCAGGTCGACGAGCTGCCCGCGTCCGGTCCGGCGCCGGTGCCAGAGGGCGGCCAGGACGGCGAGCGCGCCGAGGTTTCCGCCCGCGAGGTCGGAGTAGGAGTAGCCGAAGCCGGCGGGCGGCTCGCCCGGCTCGGCCATGAGGAGCGTGTAGCCGGCGAGCGCCTGGAGTGTCGGACCGTAGCTCACGTGGTCGCGATAGGGGCCGGTGAGGCCGAAGCCCGTCATGCGCACGCAGATGACGTCCGGCCGGAGCCGACGGAGCTCCTCGTAGTCGAGCCCGAGGTTCGACATGACCCGCGCGCTGAAGTTGTCGATCACCACGTCCGAGACGGCCGCGAGCCGCCGGGCGAGGTCGAGCCCGCGCGGCCGGTTCAGGTCGACCACGACGCTCCGCTTGCCGCGCATGAGCGTCCCGGAGAGCCCGCCGCGCCGGTCGCCGAAGTCGGCCGCGCCGCGCCGCTCGACCTTGATCACGTCCGCGCCGAGGTCGGCGAGGATACGGGTCGCGACGGGACCGGCCACCACCCACGTGAAGTCGAGCACGCGGACACCGTCGAGCGGGCGCATCAGACGATCCCCTGTTCCCGGAGCGTGGCGAGCTCGGCGGCCGTGACCCCGCTTCGACCGTAGACCTCGGCGTTGTGCTCGCCGAGGAGCGGCGGCCGCCGGGAGATCTGCCACGGCGCGCCGGTCAGGTGAAACGGCGGACCCGGATACGGCACCGTCGCGCCGAGCTCGGGATGCTCGATCGGCACGAAGAAGCCGCGCTCGGCGAGGTGAGGATCGCGGCGGAGCGCTTCCGGTGGCCGCACGGCGGCGTACGGGATGCGCCGGAGCTGTGCACCCTCGACCAGCTCCTCGACGGTGTAGCGGGCGGCCCAGGCGTCGAGCACGTCGAAGAGGTGCTCGGCGCCCGTCGCGCGGTGACGGACATCCTCCCAGGCGGGGTCGCCGAGGTCGGCCGCCATGCCGTCGGCCTTCACCCACTCGACGAGCGACGTCCAGTCGCCCACCGTGCAGTGCATGACCCAACCGTCCAGGCAGCGGCCGACGCGGAAGTAGCGAGTCCAGTGAAGCGTCCCCTGGCGGGCCGCGACCGTCCCCGCCTGGTGCCAGAGGCCGGGGACGTGCTCGAGGGCGCCGGCGACCGCGGTCTGGAGGCTCACGTCGACGTCCTGCCCGCGACCCGTCCGCTCGCGGGCGAAGAGCGCCCCGAGGACACCGATGGCCACGAAGATGCCCGCCTGGTGATAGGCCTGGAGGCCGAGCGCGCGGAGCGGCGGGCCGTCCCGGTGGCCGTTCACGAAGAGCATGCCGCCCATCGCCTCGGCGACGGTGTCCGAGGCGCGCCAGTCGCGGTAGGGGCCACGCTGGCCGAAGGGCGTGATCGAGGCGACGACGAGCCGCGGGTTCACGGCCCGGAGCGCCTCCGGCCCGCAGCCGAGCGCGGCCAGCCGGCCCGGGGGCTCGCTCTCGATCAGCACGTCGGCCTCGGCGGCGAGGCGCGGCAGCAGCGCGGCGCCCGCCGGCCGCTCGACGTCGAGCGTGATGCCGCGCTTGCTCGTGTTGTAGAACCAGTAGAAGAGGCTCCGCTCGGGGTGCGGGAGCGCCTCCCAGAAGGGCGGGATCTGGCGCAGCGGGCCGCCGCCGGGCGGCTCGACGAGCACGACGTCGGCGCCAAGGTCCGCCAGCAGCTTGCCCGCGAGCGCCCCCTTCTGGTCGGCAAGGTCGAGGACGCGGAGCCCGGCGAGCGCGCCCGCCATCAGAGGCGGACGAAGACGTCGGCCGCCGCGTCGTCGGTGAGGCGGGACACGCTGGTCACGCGGTCCGAGAGCTCGCGCAGGGTGTCGAGCGAGCTCGCGCCGACGTCGATCAGCACCGAGAAGAGCGAGAACTGGAGGCGCTTCTTCTCGGCCAAGAAGTGCGCCGCCCACTCGGGCGAGACGCGACACTCGCCGTCGGTGATGAGCACGATGTCGCCGCGCCGGTAGCGCGCGGCGCCGAGGCAGCCGAGCGCGGCGGTGAGCGGCGTCTCGAAGTCCGTGCCGCCGCCGGGGAAGTACTCGGCGACGTCGAGGGCGCGGTCCTCCTGCACCTCGTGCCGCTCGCGCGGGTTCAGGTCGAGGGTGAAGAGCGGCGTGTCGGCGGAGGAGAAGCAGATGAAGCGGAAGAGCCGCCGCTGGCGGCGCGCGATCTCGAGGAGCGTCAGGGCGACGGCCTTCGACCAGATCTCCTTGTCGCCCGCCATCGAGCCCGACCCGTCGAGGCAGACGATCATCGGCCCCCGCCCGCGCTCGTCGACGCCGCGCAGGGAATAGGACAGGAGGCGGCCCTCGACCAGCCGCCGAGCGAAGTCGCGGCGCAGCATGGGGTGACCGAGGGCGAGCAGCTCGGGCGGCAGGAGCCGCTCGAGGTCGCGGCCGAGCCGGACGTCGAAGACCTCCTCGCTCAGGCGCTCGAACGGCCGCTTGCGCAGCGCGAGCGCCTGCTGGCGCATCCGGCCGACCACCGCGGCCAGCTTCCGGAGCTTCGGGTTGGTGGCGAGCCGCCGGCCGAGCTCGATCTGCCGTCCGGGCGAGGTCCGGCCGCCGCCGCCGAGCCCGGTGCCCCAGCTGCGCGACTCCTGGCTCGCCTCCGCGAGCTGGCGGGCGACGCCGGAGGCCGCGGCAGGCAGCGCGGCCCGGGCACGCACCGGCATCTCGGCGAGCCGCTGGGCCATGTTCTGCGCCTTCTGGCGGAGCCGGGCCGCGGCCACCTCGGCTGCGTGCTCGACCTCCTCACGCGCCTCGGCCGCCTTCTTGGCGTCGCCCTCCTTCGCCAGCCGATCGAGGCTCTCGAGGTCGGCGGCACGACCGCGGACCTCCTCCTCCTGGCGCTCGAGCTCGAAGAGGTCGAGCAGGTCGCCGCGCGGCAGGAGACGTTCCTCGCGGAGCAGCGCGAGCACCTGCTCGCCGATGAGGAGCGTTCCGAGACCCGCCTCGGTCTCGTCGAGCTGCGTCCGCTCGCGCAGGTGCTCGAGGAGCGGGTGGTCGCGGAAGGCCTCGAGGAGCGTGCGGTTGAGCGCGCTCGCGCGCGCCACCTGGTCAGCATCCCGCCACCGGGGCTCGAGCTTGAAGAGCAGGCAGAAGACGTCCTCCAGGAGCGCGTCGAAGTGCGGGACGAGCCGGCCGCCCGCGTCGACGACGGCCGCCAGCGACGGCGCGTCGGCGACGAGCGCGGCGAAGGCGCTCCGGTCGTAGGCGTCGCTCTCGACCCAGCAGTGCTCGCGCGGCGGGATGAGCACCGTCCGCGGCGGGGAGGGCTTCGCGCGGCGGCGGGAGGACATCAGAGCCGCCCCAGCATCTCCTGCTGGATCTGCAGGATCTCGTGCTTGAGCGCCTCCACCCGCTCCACCGGGCGGCCCCCGTTGCGGGCCTGCGCCAGGATGGCATCGACCTTGCCGAGGATGTTCCGGATCTTCGTGTGCGCCTCGACCGCGGCGCGCGTGCGCAGCTCGCTCGAGTCCCACTCGCGGAGCGCATAGTCGCGCAGCTCGCGCGACTGGAAGAGGAGGACGCGCACCTCGTCCTCGTAGCCGCGCAGGAGCTCGCGGATGGTGTCGCGGACCTGCGCCCGCTCCGCCGGGTCCCGCCACAGGACGTGCTCGAGGAACGGGAGGTCCTCCTCGGACACGGCGGGGCGCCCGGCCAGGTAGGCGAGGGCGCGGAGCACGCCGACCGCCTGGGCGTAGCGCCGGTCCGAGGCGACGATGTTCTTGCGCCCGAGCTCGCGCCGGATGTCGGTGATCGCGCGCAACACCGAGGCGGGCACGGCGAGCGCCTCCGCCTCGGCGCGCGCCACCCGGAGCTCCGCGAGCGAGAGCGTCGTGCGCGTGGCCGGCGGCCGGGCCTGGAGCAGCTTCAGGAACCGGAAGTCCTCGCTCACGTAGTCGACGACGAAGCGGAGCAGGAAGCGGTCGTGGAGGGCCAGGAGCTCGTCGTCCTCGGGCAGCTCGTTCGAGGCGGCGAACAGCGTGAGCAGCGGGACGTCGACCACCTCGCGCCCGTTGTGGAAGCGGCGCTCGTTGATCAGCGTGAGGATGGTGTTCAGGATCGACGAGCTCGCCTTGAAGACCTCGTCGAGGAAGGCGATGTGGGCCTCCGGCAGCTTGTGCGTCGTGAGCCGCCGGTAGTCGTCCTGCTCGAGCGCCTTCAGGCTGACCGCCCCGAACAGCTCCTCCGGCGTGGTGAACCGGGTGAGCAGCCACTGGAAGTACTGCGCGCCGGCGATCCGCCGGCAGATCTCGTCGGCGAGCATCGACTTGGCCGTGCCCGGCGGGCCGATCACGAGCACATGCTGCGCTGCGACAAGGGCGACGAGCGCCCCGTCGATGAGCTCGTTCCGCTCGAGGAAGACCTGCTGCAGCTCGTCCCGGATGGTACGCAGGACGTCACGTGGCGCGGTCATTTGCGGAGGATAGCGGAGCCCGCGCGCGCGCGGCAAGCTCGCATCATGCAGGGTTTGCCGTCACAATACGTGGCCGAGAAGGAGATAGCGACCTCGATGTACGTTCCACCCCGAACCGCTCGCGACCGTCGTCGCGGCAACCTGGTTTCCGAGCTGCTGCCCCGGCTGGATCCCGCCCGGCGGGAGGACCGGCTGGTCGGCGAGATGATCGAGAGCTCGCTCAAGCTGCTGCGCGACGGCACGAGCCTCGGTGACGTCAAGATCTTGAACGCCTCGCTGCGCGAGCTGCGCTACGCGTTCAAGGTGTTCGCGCCCTACCGCGGCGTTCGCAAGGTGAGCGTGTTCGGCTCGGCGCGCATCTCGCCCACCGCGCCGGCCGCCCGGGCCGCCCGCGAGTTCGCGCGGCGCATCGCGGCCGAGGGCTACATGGTGATCACCGGCGCCGGCCCCGGCATCATGCGCGCCTGCCAGGAGGGCGCCGGGCGCGAGCGCAGCTTCGGCGTCAACATCCGGCTGCCCTTCGAGCAGGAGCCGAACGAGTTCATCGCCAAGGACGCGAAGCTGCTGACGTTCCGGTACTTCTTCACCCGCAAGCTGATCTTCATCAAGGAGGCGAACGCCGTGGTCCTCTTTCCCGGCGGCTTCGGCACCCACGACGAGGCGTACGAGTGCCTGACGCTCGTGCAGACCGGGAAGACGAGCCCGATGCCCATCGTCTTCCTCGACGCCCCGCGCGGGACCTACTGGAAGACCTGGAAGCGCTACGTCGAGGACCACCTCCTCCGTCCCCAGCTCATCTCCGACGAGGACATGTCGCTCTTCAAGGTGACCTGCTCGATCGACGAGGCGGTGGACGAGATCACCCGCTTCTACCGGCTCTACCATTCCTCGCGCACGGTGGGCCGGCGCTTCGTCATTCGCCTGAACCGGCCGATCGCCGAGAGCCTGGTCGCGGACCTCTCGGGCGACTTCGCCGACATCCTGGTGAGCGGCAAGATCGAGCAGACCGCGGGCGCGCTTGCCGCGGAGGACGAGCCCGAGATCCGCGACCTCCCCCGTCTCGTCCTCCACTTCAACCGCACTCACTTCGGCCGCCTGCGGCAGCTGATCGACCGTGTCAACCGCGAAGGGTGAACAATTCTGTACACAACGCCATGCGGCGTGCGCGGGTTGAGCGCACCCGGTCCGGCATGGATAATCACCAGATGCTGCGGCTGCGCCAGGCGATCGGCAGTGGGCGGGCACCCGGCGGGATGGCCGCGCTGGTCGTGCTCGCCGGCCTCGCGTTCGCCCCGGGACGGGCCGGCGCGGCGCCGCGGCTCACGGCGCGCGCCGCGCTCGTGATGGACGCCGCGAGCGGCGAGACGATCTGGGCCCGGAACGCGGACGACCCGCTCCCCCCTGCCAGCACGACGAAGATCCTGACCGCGATCCTCGCGCTCGAGAGCGGCCGGCTCGACGAGCGGTTCGCGGTGAGCGAGTTCGCGGCCGACACCGCCCCGTCGAAGATCAACCTGCGGCCGGGGCAGCGGATGCAGCTCCGCGACCTGGTCTATGCCGTGCTGCTCAACTCCGCCAACGACGCCGCCGAAGTGGTGGCCGAGGGCCTGGCCGGGTCACCGGCGGCGTTCGCGGCGCGCATGAACGAGAAGGCGCGCGCGATCGGCGCCACGCACGCGCACTTCACCAACCCGCACGGCCTCACCGCCTCGGGTCACGTCGCGAGCGCCCGGGACCTCGTCCTGATCTTCCGCTACGGGATGCGCCTGCCGCTCTTCCGCGAGATGCTCGAGACGCGACGTGTTGAAGTGCCGCTCGAGGGCACGGGCATCCACCTCGTGTCGCTCCATTCGCACAACAAGCTGCTCACGGGCTACTCGTACCCGGTGATCGGGAAGACGGGCTACACGAGGCCCGCGCGCCGTTGCTTCGTCGGGGCCGCGACCCACGACGGCCGCGAGATCATCATCGCGCTGCTCGGCGCGAGCGACCTCTGGGGCGACGCCAAGCGTCTGTTCGCGTATGGCTTCGGGTCGGCCGCCGAGCGGCCGAGCGTCGTCATGGCCGGCATGCTGCCGATGCCGAGCGTGCTCGCGCGGCGCGCTGCGCCCGAAGAGGACGACGAGACGCCGGAGGCCCGAGCCGCGTCGCGCTTCGCCGTGCAGCTCGGCCCCTACCCGACCCGCCGGTCGGCTCGGGCGGTGCGCGCGCGCCTGGCCCGGCGCGGCTACACGGCGATGCTCACCGGCCGCACGCTCCGCTTGGGCTCGTTCTCGAGCGAAGGCCGAGCGCGGCGCCTCGCGGGTCGCCTGAGGCTCACCGGCTACCGGCCGATCGTCGTCGGGCTCCCCGAGGGCTAGCCGGCGCTCGCCGTCGCGGCCGGACGCGTCGGGCCATCCATCTCGAGCAGGATCGACTTCGCGATCCAGGCCGGATGGGCCTGCCCGGGGCAGGTCGCCCACCGGAGATAGGGCTCGTTCCCGAGTCGGAGCATCCCGACGTGGTTCGACTTGTCCGCATCCTCGACGGGATCGGCATACTTGAAGCCCAGCTTCCCGCGCAGGAGCTCGATGTCCTCGGGCTTGCCGGTCAGGAACAGCCAGCCCGGCCCGACGCCGTGCAGCGCCGCGTACTTCTCGAGCGCCTCGGGGGTGTCTTCCTCGGGCTTCAGCGTGATCGAATAGAAGAAGATGTCGCGGCCGACCCGGTCGCCGAGCAACTTCTGCACCCGCACCAGGTTGGCGGTCACCGGCACGCAGATGCCCTGACACCGCGTGTACACGAAGTTAATGACCACCTTCTTGTCCTTGACCAGGTCCTCGTAAAAGCGAACGGTCTTGCCTTGGTGCGTGACCAGCTCGACGTCGGGAAGGTGCCGCCGCCGGATCAGCTCGCGCGGCGGGATGTCCTGCCAGGCGCGCGTTTCCTTCTTCTGGCTCTTTTCGCTGCCCTCGGCCCACGACACCAGTGCCGCCGCCGGTAGCAGGCCCAGCGCCGCCAGCCAGGTCCGCCTCGTCATCCCTGTCATTGGTCGCTCTCCTCGTTGGTCTAGGGTCGGGTGTTGTTGTCGTTCGCCTCATCCTGGACCGCGAACAGCAACATCATGGCGTGATCCTCGTGGATCGTGTTGTGACAGTGTATCGGATAATCACCCCGGAAGTCCCGGAAGCGCATCACCAGCTCGATCTCCTCGTTGAACTGCAATCTCGCGACATCCTTCCGAGAGAATTCCACATTACCCGGCTGGATCAGCTGACCGTTGCGTCGAACGATCTGGAACTCCTCGAGGTGAATGTGGATCGGGTGCTGCCAGCCCCCGGAGGCGTTCTGCAGGATCCAGCGCTCCGCCGAGTTCCGGTTCACCGTGAAGCGGATCTCGTCGCAATCCATGAAGCGCCCGTTGACCTGCCACTGGCCGTTGCCCCGCTCGAAGCGGAACTTGCGCGTGATCCGGGGGGTCGGCCGGGGGGGGAGGGCGTAGAACCGCACGGTCGGGTCGGCCGGGTCGACGCTGTTGTCGGCCACAGCGTTGCCGACGAGCCGGAACTCCACGAGCACGTTCTCGCGCTGGCCGGCGGGCAGGATCTTGCCCGTCGGGCCGCGGCCGTTGACCTGCTCGAGGCGGTTCTCCAGCCACAGGCGCTTCACCCCGAGGTCGCGGGCGAGCTTCTTGAAGTCGATGATGAGGTCGACGCGCTCGGCCACGCCGATGCGGGCTCCGCTGCCCGACGACGTGGGGAAGCCAACCGGTCGCGGCAGGAGGTTGCCGTCGTTGGCGATGACGAAGAAGGGAATCGCCTGCTTCGGGTTGTCGGGATTGGTGAGGAACAGCTCGTAGAACCGCGACGGCCCGCCGTCCAGGATCCGGAAGCGATAGCGGCGCTTCTTCACCTCGAGGAACGGCTGGAGAACGCCGTTGACCAGGAGCTTGTCACCGATCAGGCCGTCGAACCCGAAGAGGTCGAAGCATATCTTCCCCGTGCCGGGGTCGATCAGCTTGTCGGTGAGGGCGAGCGGGACGTCGAACTGCGGGAAGCTCGGGAGCCGGAAGCCGGTATTCTCGTCGCCGGTGTCGAAGGCGTTGAACAGGAGCTCGAAGCCGAGCAGCCCCTTGTAGACGTTCTCCGCCGTGTGTTCGACACGGTGGTCGTGGTACCAGAGCGTGCTCTGGAACTCGAGAAGACGCTCGGCGGGGTCGGTATTGGGGTCGTCGAACCCGGCCGTCTGCATGGTGCGGTAGTAGTCGTAGTACTGGCCCCGGAAGAAGAAGCGGCAGGGGCCGCCGTCGGTTTCGGGGGCGTCATGAAAGTTATGGAAGTGCGTCGAAGTCTCCGGCACCCCGAAGCCGCCGTTCTGCGCCTGGGGCGGCAATTCGTTGAAGCGCCGAACGATCCGCGCGCCGTCGTACTGGTCGACGATCGTCGGGCCGGGGGTGATCGCCGGGTCGTTCCCGCCCAGGTTGAAGCCCCAGATGGTCTGATCGGGGATGTGCGGGTCGGACGTGATGCGGAAGCGCGCATTCTCCCTCATCCGACTGATGAAGAATGACTCCGGCGGGAATCGTTTGAAGAACTGGAAGCAGTCCGTTCCCGGCCGGAGGACGCCGTTGAACTGGCCGCGGCCTTCGAAGGGGAGACGGGTCGCCGGGTTGATGGCGTTGTTCGGGCATTCCTGCGGAGCGGGGCTGAGCGCCGTCACGGGTCGCTCCGGCAGGATGGGCGGAATGCGCAACGGGTCGATAAAGGGGGTGGTGGGCGGGCTGCAGCCCAGCTGGCACTCGCCCGCGTCGCATCCCCCGCTCGCCCAGGCGCTGAGGCCGCTCTTCGCCACCAGGTAGCCGCCGCTGGTGAGCAGCCCCATCTTGAATAGCTCGCGCCGGTTCAACCCCGCCTTGATGATCTCCTGCCGGTTGCGTCTTGCCGTCAGCCAGAGCTTCGGGACGCGGGACTTCTTCAGCAAATGCATCGCGGCATCTCCGTTTCTCTCCGATCTCGTGCGCTCTGGCACAGCACTCGCCGCTGCAACGGCGAGGTCGGCCGACCTTCTGCCCGCCCGTCATCGAGCGTCAATTGGGGAAAACCAGAGCGTCAATTGGGGAACCCCGGGGCTGGGCCGGGGCTGCAGGGCGTGCGCCCGGCCGGCACGTCACCCTCGTCGCGAGCGAGCGCCTTCCCCCGGGGCCAGAGGCCCTCGGTCCGGCCCCTGGTCGCCGCCGGTGAGAGAACTCTCTAGCTAGTCTAGCGTCGCGCCTGCCTGGGGGCCGGCGACGCCGCGGGGGCGGGCGGTGTGAAGGAAAGCTGCCGGCGGCCGCGGACGGCGTGCCGCTCGCGCGCGAGGGTGATCAGGCGGTCGAGCAGCGCCGCAAAGGACAGCCCGCTCGCCTCCCAGAGCTTCGGATACATGCTGATCGCGGTGAACCCGGGCATCGTGTTGATCTCGTTCACGAGGATGCGGTCGGTCCCCCGCTCGAGGAAGAAGTCGACGCGTGCCAGGCCGGCGCAGTCGACGGCCCGGAAGGCGCGCAGCGCGAGCGCGCGCATCGCCGCGGCGGTGGTGTCGGGCAGCGGCGCCGGGATCAGCACGCGGGCGCCGTGCTCGACGTACTTGTCGGCGTAGTCGTAGAACTCGCGCGAGGGCACGAGCTCGCCCACCACCGAGGCTTCGGGCTCCTCGTTGCCGAGCACGGCGCACTCGAATTCCCGCCCCGTGATCGCCTCTTCGATCACCACCTTGGGGTCGTAGGCGCCGGCCTCGGCCAGGGCGGCGGCGAGGCCGCCGGGCTGCTTCACCTTGCTGATGCCGACCGAGGAGCCCAGGTTGGCGGGCTTGACGAAGCACGGGAAGCCGAGCTCGCCCTCGACGCGCCGGGCGAGCGTCGCCGCCGGCTCGGCACCGACACGGGCCACGAGCCACCGACAAATGGCGATGCCGGCGTCGCGGAAGACGGACTTCATGATCGCCTTGTCCATGCCGATGGCCGACGCCAGGACGCCAGCGCCCACGTAGGGGAGCCCCGCGAGCTCGAACAGTCCCTGGATCGTGCCGTCCTCGCCGTAGGTCCCGTGCAGCACCGGGAAGACGACGTCCAGGGGAATGGGCGGCCCGCCCGCCAGCGGTACGAGACCTCGCCGCGTGGGGTCGGGCGGGAGAGTGACCTCGAGACCGTGCGACGGGATGGGCGCGAGGTCGCGTTGCGACCGCTCGAGCACCTCGAGGCTCTCGGGCCCGGTCTGCCAGCGTCCCTCCTTGCCGATTGCCACCGGCACCACCTCGTAGCGCTCGGGATCGAGGTTCGCGATGATCGCCGCTGCCGAACGGAGCGACACCTCGTGCTCGCCCGAGCGTCCCCCGTACACCACCGCCACCCGCAACCGTTTCACCATGCTTCAGCGTGGCACTCCGGGCCGTGCTTTACAAGGACAGCCGCCGGCGGGCGCCGTACCCATGATCATCGGAATCATGAACTTGCCTCAACTCTCAGCGGTGCCCACTGTGAGAGCGAAGGGAGGTTGCGATGTTCGCTCCAACGTTCACCGCGCTCGGCGCCGTCCTTGCCGCGGCGCTGCCATCGGGCGGCGCCATGGTCGCGCTCGCGGAGACGTCGCTCCTCGAGGCCGTCGCGGTCGCGGCGGCGGCGCTCGCCTGCGGCATCCTCGTGCGGCTCGTCGTGGATGCGCGCACCCCTCCGATCACCCTGCGCGTCGTGCCGCGCCCGAAGATTCCGCGGGCCGCCTGAACCTAGGCGGAAAAAAACCTTCGCCGGATCCGGCTTTTCTACTTGACAGCCGCAACCGGGGTCTTGTATGAGCGCTCCTCGTCAGAAAAAACCGTTGCGCTTCCTTGCCACGGTCTCCCGCACGGTTCCCCGCGGACATGTCCACCTCGATGGTGAAGGTGCGCCCGCGCCCCGGATCCGATGCAGAGCGCCGTGTCGGGGGGCGAGGCGGTTCGGAGGGGCGGAGTGACGTGGCGGTTCTCGTCAGCTGTGGACAAGTGGGCGTCGCCGCGGAGGCCCGGGGACAGAGCGAAAGGGGTTGGGGGACGCAGAGGTCGTCGCGAAAGCGATGGTTCGCTCGCCCCGGGCTTCCGCCGCGGCGCCCACTCGTCCGCTGACAAACCCTCAGGGGACGGGAGGATCCTGCTTTGCCGCTTGCTCGCGTGCCCGTAGATGGCGCGGGTCGATCGGTTGGCCGTACGAGAATTCCACCTGATTCCCGTCCGGATCGCTCAGCAGGCAAAAGTAGCCGACGATGGGGCCGGCGTAGACGGGCTCGGCGACGAGGACACCGTCAGCGCGCCCCGCGGCCGCCGCGGCATCGACCTCTTCCCGCGACGCGAGGGCGAAGCCCAGATGCTGCAACGTCGAGGGCGCGACCGCAGGTTCGGTCGCCACCTCGAAGAGCACCAGCACGAAGTCCGGTCTCTCCTCCCGCTCGCTCAGCCACACGACGCGCGTGCCGCCGTTGCGCCGCTCGTGCACGACGTGGAGGCGAGCGTGCTTGCGGTAGAAGGCGACGGTCCGATCGAGGTTGCGGACGCCGAGCGCCAGGTGGGTGAGGACCGGCTTCATGGGAGCCGCTCCCCCACGCGCGCCGCGAGCGCCTCGGCCAGCGCGGTGCGCAGCTCGGGCAGCTCCGCGCCCGCGGCCGCCGCGTGCCCGCCGCCCCCCAGTGCGCTCGCCAGGCGCGAGAGATCGACTTCGCAGTCCGGGGAGCGGCGAAGGCTGACGCTCAGGCTCTTGGCGTCGTAGAGCGCAAAGACCGCGTTTCGCCTCTCCTTGCGCCACGCGTCGGCCACCTCGCTCGGGTGGCCGTCGCACACCGCCGCCACCAGCGTGACGTCCCCGACCCGCCGCTCGACGCGGCTCGCGCTGGCGACCGCGAGGCTGCGCGCGATCTCGGCTGCCACCCGGTCTCGGGCCGCCGCCATGCGGGGCGTGTAGGTGAGCTGGGCGTCGATCGCCAGGAGGTCGTCATACGCCTCCGCCCCGAGGACGCGCACGACGCCCGCGAGCTCACGCGACCCGGGTACCCGGTGCAGCCAGCGATCGTTGTCGTCGGCCATCTCGATCAGGCGCCCGAGCGCCGTGAAGCGCGGCTCGCTGCGGCCCTCCGCCTCGAGCCGGCGTGCGAGGTAGTCGTAGACGAGGCGCGAGGCGGCGTACTCCTCGCTCACCACGAGGTCCGCGAAGGGCACGTTCACCTGACCCGCCCGGAAGCGCTCGAGGGCGCTGCGGTGGTGGTCGATCCAGTAGATGCGCACGCCGGCGCGGGCGAGGCGAGTCAGGTGAGCGTCGGTCTCCGGCTCGCGCCAGGAGATGTCGGTGATCCAGAGCTCGTGGTCGCGCCCCGGCGCGGGCGCGAGGCCGCGCAGCACGGCGTCCACCTCGCTGTTGCTCGCAAAGCGGGTCTCCACGTCGGCCCGACCGGCCTGGTACCGCGCGACGGCGACGGCGGCCGCGACGCCGTCGAGGCAGTGCGGGCCGTGGCTCACGACATGCGCCAGCGTCTTCACCGTCGAAACGGCATTATGGACGATCGACGGGGGGCCGACCAGGAGGGCGATCGTACGGACGCCCTCAGCCCCGCCACAGCGCAAACCCCGCCATCTCGAAGTCATGATCGAAGCTGAGCGCCGTTCTGCATCGCTCCGCCTCCATCACGGCGAAGCTGACGGCGTCGGTGTACGTGAGCGTCTGGTCGGAGAACTTGTCGAGCCACGTCTTGGCCGCGGCGTGGTGCGCAGCGGTCGTGAACCGTATGGTCACGAGTGCGCTGGCGTCGACCCGCTCGAGCGCCGTCCGCGCCGCGCGAATGCCGACGCGAAAGAGGAGCCAGCGGTGGACCTCGGCCACGACGAGGCTGGTGGTGAGGAGCGCAAGCCGGCGGGCGGCCGCCAGACGGAACAGTCGATCCGCCTCGTCGTGGTGGCGGTCGCGTGCACGCGCCAGCGCGATCCAGGCGCCGCTATCGACGAAGACGCTTCGCCGAACGCCTTCTGGTCCGGTATCGTCCGGCCGTTTCCGCAACGTAGGTCTCCATGAGGTAGTGATCGAACCGCTCGCTCACGTCGGCCGGGCCCGGGTCATCGACGATCCCGCTGAGCGCGAGCACGGGATCCTGCTCGGGCGGCCGGACGAGCGCGCGGACCGCGGCCCGGACGGCTTGCGACTTCGTCACCCTGCGTTTGCGAGCCCAGTCTTCCAGGCGGGCGAGCTCCGCCTCGGGGAAGTAGACCTGGAGCGGCTTCATGATCTATGAGTCATCCACACCATGAAGCCACTGTCAACACGCTTAATGATGACGGGGCTCACCTCGATCTAGTCGACCTGCATCCCGAGCTGGCCGCCGTCGTAGATGATCCGCTCGCCATCGAGGCGGGCGAAGGGCGTCAGCCGGTGCGGCGCTGCCTCGCCGGGGCCGGTCACGTGCATCACCGAGAGGCCGCGGGCGACGAGCGCGTCCGCGATGAGCTGCCGGTGGCACCGCCACGGGACGGCTTCGGCACAGAGCACCGCCGTCGGCCGCGCCGCGGCGAGCCCGAGGAGGCGCTCAAGGCCAGTGCGGAACTCGGCGCTCTCCATGTGGTCGGCGTAGCCGCGGAAGCCGGCGGTCCGCCAGGCGACGTGCGGCGAGTCGGGGCGGCTCGACCGCCGTCCCCCGAGCTCGGGGAGCCAGTCGTAGCAAATCCCTCTCTCGTCGAGCGCGCGGGCCAGCGCCTCGCGCGCGAAGTGCGGATGGCGCCGCGAGGCCGGGAAGCGCCGCACGTCGGCGACGCCCGCGACGCCATGGCGCGAGAGGAGGTCGAGCAGCTCCGCGAGCGCGCGGGTGGAATGCCCGACCGTGTAGACGTTCACCGCCCCAGTGTAGCAGAAGAGACGATATGCGCCGGCTACTCCTCCTGCTCGTGGCGCTCGCCGCGTGTCCCGCACCGCGGCAGTACGCGGTCGAGCGGCCGGGGCTCCCGTGCGATCGTGCCACCCGCGTTGCGCGGCGCACCATGCTCGAGCTCGGCTACACCGTGACGGTGCTCGTCCCCGCCGCGCCCGACCATCCGGGCGGGATCACGGGCACGAAGACGCTGGCCGACGGCACGACGGTCACCGGCCGCGTTCGCATCCACTGCGACGCGAACGGGGCACGGCTCCAGCCGGTCGAGGAAGCTCTCGTCCCGACCTACGACTTCAGCCGCGCGTTCGACTACAGCTTCAAGAGCCTGGTCGAGATGCCCGATTTCGAGGCGCCGCGCGCCGCGCGTGGCCTCGAGGTGCTGGTGCACGTCGTCCGCCCTGACGAGGCGCTGCTCGACCTCGGCGGCGTCCCGGTCGGGCCGGACGCCGTCCTCGTCCGCGTGACGATCCGCAACAACACCGAGCGCGCGGTGTCGGTCGACCCCGCCCGCCTGGACCTCGTGCCAGGCGACGCGCCTGCCGCCGGACCGCTCGCCGGCGCCGCGCTGGCTGCGGCCGTGACACCCGGTCCCGCGGCCGATCGGGTGCGGGCCGAGCGGCTGATGGCGCAGCGCGTGCGGCCCCACACGACGGTCAGGGGCTACCTCGTCTACCCGCGCGCGCAGTACCGCGAGGCGCGGGTCTCGATCGAGGACGTCGAGACCGAGGAGAGCGAGGGGTTCGTCACCCCGGTCGAGTGACTCTGATGTCAGCGGCAGACCTCGGGCTCCAGGCCGCGCAGCCGCGCCTCGAGCGAGTCGGCCCCGGCGCTCGTCGCACGGCCGCGCGAGGTGCGGATGAGCTGGCAGGCCTGGCTCTTCCGCCCGTCCCGGGCGAGCAGCGCAACCTCGGCGAGGCGTGCCTCGTACCACGCCGTGCCTCCGGGCGGGCTCGCCTCGAGCGCGCGCCGCCAGTACCCGAGCGCCGCCTCCCGGTCGCCGGCGTCGGCCGCGGCCCGGGCGGCGCCGCGCAGCGCCTCCGCCGACGTCGGATCCCCCTTCAGCGCCTCCTCGTAGAGACGTCGGGCTCCCGGCGCGTCACCCGCGCGCAAGGTGAGATCGGCGAGGGTGATGCGATCGCTCGGGTTGCCCGTCTCGCGCGCGAGCGTCTCGTACACGCGCCGCGCGAGCGCGACGGCGGGAGCGCTGCGGTCGGATCCCGCCCGCTCGGCTTCGGCGGCGAGCTCGCGGCCGAGGTGCGCGAGCGTCCGGCGGCGATCGGGTCCCGCCGGCGCTTCGGCGAGATAGCGCGCGAGGTCGCCTTCCACGCCGTCGAGCCGGCGGGCGCCGACGCGGGCGCCGAGCCGCAGCTCGAGAGCGCGGAAGTGCAAGTCGCGCGCCTCGGGGTAGCGCGTCTCGAAGCCGTCGAGCAGCGCGAGGGCCGTGGCGTCGTCGGGCGGCGTGCCCCCGGCGGCGACCGCCGCGCCGAGAAGCGCCGCGCGGGCGACCAGCGGCTGGTCGGCGCCCCGCGCGGACGTGTCGCGGATGAAGGCCCGCAACGCATCGAGGACGTCGTGGCGGCGTGCGGGCGGCGCCTTGCCCGCCCCGAGCGCCGCCACGCGGCACTCGAGGACGCCGAGATGCGCGCGCGGCCCGAACGGCCCCGCGGGGACCTGGGCATACTCCGTCTCGGCGCGCGCGCAGTCGCTGCGGGATCGGTGGAGCTCGGCGAGCAGGTAGCGGGCCTCGGCGGCGCCGTCGGCCCGAGGGTAGCGGGCAAGGTACGTGGCGAGCGCATCCTCGTACTCGCCGGCGAGCGCCGGGTCGGCGGCGCGCGCGACGTCGAGGGCACGGAAGCGGTAGTACGCGGCCTCGCGCGTGCGGGGCGCATCGGGGGACTCGCCGAGGAGGATCCCGAACTCGGCGGCCGCATCGCGC
>Ga0209056_10002202_pt1 | contig 21162 bp, 20 predicted proteins | sample GraSoiAngelo_114_FD_185876 | JGI IMG/M metagenome (GOLD analysis project Ga0209056, IMG submission 185876) | Grasslands soil microbial communities from the Angelo Coastal Reserve, California, USA - 14_0903_13_40cm (SPAdes) (version 2) | ecosystem: Environmental > Terrestrial > Soil > Grasslands...
GCATGATCTCAAGAATGCCCGAGCGGAGCATCAGCCCGGATTGTTCAGTTTGCGCCTGCAAAATTCGCATGATCAACTCCTGTTTGCGGTACCGCCTGTAATTCGGGATGTTGAGCTCCTTGGCCATGTCCTGGAGCTCAGTGATCGTCTTGGGCTCTAACTCAGCGATTGCCGTCACTGCCTATGCACCTCCGGGTGCGTGTATACCACTATGCGCTCGCGGGTAGACAGCCGTCCCCGCCGCGGGCGTTGGTCTTCATCTGTCCTGCCTGTGGCCGCGTGAGCTTATACTTTGGTCTTCCGCCGCTCCAGCTCACTCTGCAGTTTCCGCCAGTCGGTGAGGAACCGCTCCTGTCCGAGATCGGTGAGAGGGTGCTTGAACAGCTGCTCCACCACCTTGAACGGGATGGTCGCGATGTGCGCGCCGGCCAGGGCGGCCTGGGTCACGTGCAGCGGATGCCGGAGGCTGCTGGCCAGCACCTGTGTGGCGAAACCGTAGGTCTTGCAGATCTGCACGGCGTCGCGGACGACCTGCATCCCATCCTGTCCGATGTCGTCCAGCCGGCCCAGGAAGGGACTAACGAAGTATGCGCCCACCTTGGCGGCCAGCAACGCCTGATTGACCGAAAACGTCAGCGTGACGTTGATGCGGATGCCTTCGCGCACCAGCGCGGCTCCGGCCATGATGCCGTCTTGGGTGGCCGGCACCTTCACGACGACGTTGGGGGCCCAGGTCACATAGTCTTTGCCCTGCTGGATCATCTCGTCTGCCTTGTCGCTGGTTGTCTCCACGGAGATCGGACCGCTGGTGATGGACGCGATCTCGCGCACTACGGTGCGGTAGTCCATGCCTTCCCGACTCACCAGGGTGGGGTTGGTGGTGATGCCGTCTAGGATCCCCCAGCGGTGCACCGTGCGAATTTCCTCCAGGTTCGCCGTGTCAAGGAAGAATTTCATTGCCGTCTCCCCCTCGAGGTCACTTTCCCGTGGCTTCAATGTAAGCGACGTCGCCCACGTCGCCGACTTTCAAGAACAAGAGCGCGTCGCCGGGCTGCAGATCCTTCAGGTCCGCGACGGTGTTATTGCGATACACCGCGTTCGCCCGAGCGACACGGAATGTGCGCTGGGCTTTGTTCAACTCTTCGACCACCATCAGGGTCGGCGTGCCCACGCGAATGTCCTTCAGCATCCCCTTGGAGAAGTCGTAACGCCCCAGCGCGTCCATCACCTTGTCCAGCGCCCAGGCGACGTCCGCCCGCGTCGCCGACTGCGCGGGCTGGAAGCTGCGGTCGGCCGGGACGGGGAGCAGCCCCTTCTCGATGGCCACGCCCACCGTGCCGCGCAGCGCTGCCGGAATCTCCGCCGCGTCGGATACCGCCGGCGGTCGCGAAGGCGCCTCGCCCAGTCCCATCGCCCTGACGATCACCGCCGCCAGGTCTATGCGGGTGAGATCCGCCTTTGGCCGGAAGGTATTGTCGGGATAGGCGGCCAGGACGCCCCGGTACAGCGCCAGCGTTAGCGTCGTGGGATCTTGCTTTGTGGTCTGCGTGGCGATCAACTCATAGCGACCGGGGGGGACAGGCTCGTCGTTCTGGTCCAGCTGCCTCCACTGCGTGACATAGTCGAACGATTTCCCCGCCGCCAGGGTGATCGGTTCTTTCATCGGCAGGAAGGCCCGCCCCAGCGACCACTGCGCCACGTCGGCTCCGTCCGCATTTCTGATCACAAAGTCGAAGAACTGAGAGTTGGCGAATTCAAACTTGACATCTGTCGTGCCGGTGTTGCTGATGGTGAAGTGGATCTCCAGGTTATCCGTGGGGCCATAGACCGGTTTGTCCGTGGTCAGCACGTACACCACCGTGCGCTTGCGCACCTCGGCCCGGACCGGCGACACCGAACCGAGATTGGTGATGACCGCCACGGCCGGTTGCATCTCTTTAGGAATCTCGGCGGCATCCTTGAATGCCGGGAGCGGGACGCCCTGCCCCGAGGTGCCCAGCACCCGAGCGAGCAGGACGGCAAACTCTCCGCGGGGCACTGTTCCTGCGGGATTGAACTTGTCGGTGTTGAGCTTGAAGATCCCCTTGGCCGCCAGGCGTTCAATGGCCCGCTGCGCCGGCATGCCCACAATATCGGTGAAGATGGCGCCCCAGGCTGGGACGACGGCTATTACCGCCAATGCGAGGATCCCCCATCCACACAGGCGCAGGGTACGGTTCGTTCGTGTCTTCATCGATCTCCCCTATAGCTCATCCGCTGTTGGGAATAACAGGTGGCTGACCAGTGCCGTACCAACTTGATTGGCTTCGCCTTCTGTTCTCAGTCCCTTTGGGATCTTCGGAGGATTGGCCTAGCTACCAAGTTGGTACGGCACCAGGTGACCGCCGGCTGATGGGTCCAGGGTACGTGCGTGGCGTCGCAAACCGTGCGAGCGAGCCGGGCGGGTTCGGAATTTCCAGCCTACACGCCGTCGGGGATTCCCACTGCTCCGAGGCTCTCCGGGGGTTTCTCTATCCTGCGAGAAATCCCTGCCGGTGTCCTTGCCTACCACCTACATTATACCTCATCCTCATCGTCCTCAGGCTCCCCGAGCCTACATCCGCTCGGGGACGCGGATGCCCAGCAGGCCCAGCCCGGTCCGCATCACGGTGGCCACCCCGGCCACCAGTTGCACGCGGCTGCGGCGCAGCGCATCAGAATCGGCCTGCAGGACGGGCACATCGTGATAGAACCCGTGAAACGCCTGCGCCAGCGCAAACAGATGGTTGGCCACCACATGGGGGTAGTACCCTTGCACCGCCTCCGCTACAGCCTCGGGGAAGCTGCCCAGGGCCAGGACAAGCGCCCACTCCGCGGGAGTCCCCGTGGCCACAGGGTCGAACGGGCCCTCCGCCATGCGGTCGCCGCCTTTGCGCAGAATACCGCGGGCGCGCACGTAAGTGTACTGCAGATAGGGTGCACTGTCTCCGTCCAGGGCAAGCATCCGATCCCAATCGAAGACAATGTTCTTCACGCGGTTCTGCGAGAGGTCCGCGTACTTGATCGCGCCGATGCCGACGATCCGTGCCACCTCATCTTTTTCAGGCTCGGACAGTTCAGGATTCTTCTCTTCCACCAGCCGGCGGGCCCGCGCCATCGCCTCGTCCAGGACATCCTCCAGGAAGACCACCCGCCCGCGGCGGGTGCTCATGCGGCCCTGCGGGAGCTGGATGAGTCCGAAATCCACGTGCACGTAGTCCACGTCGCCAAACCCGAGCTTGCGCAGGGTGGCAAACAACTGCTGGAAGTGCAGCCGCTGGTCGGCGCCGACCACGTAGAGGATCTTGGAAGGATGGAACGTCCGCAGCCGGTAGATCGCCGTGGCCAGATCGCGGGTGTGGTAGAGGGTGGCCCCGTCACTCCGGCGCAGGATCAGCGGTGTCTTGATGCCCACATCATCCAGCCGGACGATCAGCGCGCCCTGATCCTCCACGGCAATACCCCGACGGACCGCGGTCTCGATCACCTCGCCCATCTTGTCCTCGTAAAAACTCTCGCCCAGCGTGTGGTCGAATCGCACCTCGAGCAGGTCGTAGATCTTCTGAAACGCGGCCAGGCTGTGATGGACAAATTCGTGCCAGAGCGCTCTGGCGTCCGGGTCGCCCTGCTCCAGGCGCAAGTGCCACTGCCGGGCCTGGTCGCGCAGCGCCGGATCGCGGCGGGCTTCCGCGTCGAACTTCACATAGAGGCGGAGCAGTTCCCCGATGGGGTCCCGTGCGTAGGCCTCGCGATCCAGCCAGGCGTGATACGCGTACAAGAGCGTGCCGAACTGCGTGCCCCAGTCGCCCAGATGGTTGTCTCCGATCGGCTGGTAGCCGGCAAACTTGTGCAGCTCGTACAGCGCCGCGCCGATGATCGTGGACCGCAGGTGTCCCACCGACATCTGCCGGGCGATATTGGGCGCCGAGAAGTCGAGCACCACCGTGCGGCCCCCGCCGGCATCGAGCGCGCCGTAGCGATCGCCCATCCGGTGCAAATCCTCCATCACCCCGGCGGCAAACGCGCCGCGCGCAAAGGTGAGGTTGAGGTAACCTCCGCTGGCCTGCGCGGACTCGAGCAGCGGACCCAGCGTCACCGTCCCCGCCAGCCGGGCGGCGATCTCCTGAGGAGAGGCGCGCAGCGCCGCCGCCAGCGGGAAGCATGGAATGGCGAGATCAGCGGCGACGCCGGCGGGCGGAGTTGCGAGTGAGAGGCCGACGTCGGCGCCGGCGACCCGGCGCACTGCCTCCAGCGCCTCGCGCTTGGCGGCCTCGTACGTGTAGACCATGCCAGCATTATACGGGGTCGAAGAAAAGATCGGAAACGCGGAAACGGGAAAGCACGAAAACGCGAGAATATTTCGAGGGTCGTCGCGTTTCCCAGATTCCGCGCTTCCGCGTTTCCGTTGTTGCGCCGATCAGGCAGGAACGAGTTTCCCGAGCACCACGGGATGCGCGGCGCCGGTCGCGGACGGCACGTTGGAAGGGTTGCCGGCCACCGTTTCGTTGGCGAGGATGGCGAACGCCACCGCCTCTTTGGCCCGGCTCGCGATCCCCCATTCGTCCGTCGTACGCACCTGTGCCGGCCGGAGCGCCCGCGCCAGCCATTCCCGCAAGACGGGGTTGTGACTGCCTCCTCCGCCAAGAATGACGTCGTCGACGCCCCCGCGGGGCACCAGGAAACCGCGGTACGCGCGTGCGATCGATTCAACAGTCAACCGTGTGGCGGTGGCCACGACATCGGCGTCCGACAAACCCCGCTGCCGGGCGGTGGCCAGCAAGGCGGTCGCGTACTCCTGACCAAACTTCTCGCGCCCGGTGGTCTTGGGGGGCGGTGATGAGAAGTATGGATCCGCCAGCAGCGTCTCCACAAGCGCCGCATCCGGCCTGCCCGCAGCGGCCAGCACGCCGTCATGGTCAAACTCCTGTGTTCCACCACTGATCAATTCCACCACGCCGTTGATCACCATGTTGCCTGGACCGGTGTCAAAGGCCAGGACCGTGTCGATCCCGCCGCCGCGAGGGAGGTAGGTCACGTTGCCGATACCTCCGAGGTTCTGCACGGCGCGTCCCCGCTGCTCGTCACGGAACAACAAATAGTCGGCGTACGTCACCAGAGGCGCTCCATGCCCGCCTGCGGCCATGTCCCGGACGCGAAAGTCACTCACCACGGGTATCCCGAGGCGCTCCGCGATCACGGCCGCCTCTCCAATCTGCAGCGTCGACCCCCTGCCATCTGCGTGTGGAGGAATGTGATAGACGGTCTGGCCGGGCGACGCGACCAGGTGTACCTGCTCCGACCGCAGGTGGGCCGCGGCAATGGCCGCCGCTGCCGCCTGCGCGAAGAGCGTGCCCAGGCGGAAGTTGAACGCACAGATCCGCTCCACGGTTCCCGTGGACGTAGAGAACAGCGCGAACAGTTCCAGGCGGTCCTGCGCCGGATAGGGAACGGCGACACAGGCGATGATCTCGGCGCGGGTCCGCACGCCGGATCCACGCACCCGGACCACGGCGGCGTCGATCCCGTCCGCCGACGTTCCGGACATGAGCCCCACAATGATCTTGGGGTCCGCGGCCCTCAAGGCGGCCCAGTCAGTCACGATCGAGCCTCCGGACCGTCCGCAGCGGCGCGCTGCAGCGCGGCGCGGACCGCCCCATCGGCCCCCCGGAGCAGCGTGTGGGCACGCTCGCGGCCCACGCCGGCCCGGGCCATGACGATGGCGGTTTTCACCTCTCCACCGGCCCGGGTCAGCCAGATCCGCGCGTCCTCCGGAGAACAGTCCACGGCCTGAGCGATGATCCGCACCGCCCTCGCCGCCAGCTTCGCGTTGCGCGGCTGCACGTCCACCATTAGGTTGCTATACACCTTGCCCAACCGGGCCATCGTCACGGTGGTCAGCATGTTGCAGATCAGCTTCTGCGCCGTCCCCGCCTTCATCCGCGTGGATCCGGTCAGCACCTCCGGCCCCACCTCAGGCGTGATGGCGATGCCGGCGAGTTGCGCCAGCGCCGATCCCGGCACGCAGGTGATCGCCACCGTCGCCGCACCACGACGGCGCGCCTCGCGCAGCGCCCCCAGCGTAAACGGGGTGGTGCCACTGGCCGCCAGTCCCACCACGACATCGCGGGCGCCCACGGCGCGCTGTGCGATGAGGGCCGCCCCCAGCGCGGGATCATCCTCCAGCTCCGCGGCCGAATCGGCCTGCGCAGCTTCTCCACCGGCCACGATCGCCTGGACCTGCTCGGGGGTGACCCCAAACGTCGGCGGGCATTCCACGGCGTCCAGCTGCGCAATCCGGCCGCTGCTGCCCGCCCCCACGTAGATCAGCCGGCCTCCCCCCGCGAGCGCGCGCGTCGCCGCCTCAACCGCCTCGGCGATCCGCGGAATCTGCGTAGCCACGGCATCCGCCACCGTGCGGTCTTCGGCGTTGATCACCTGCAGCATCTGTTCGGTGGACAGGAGATCGAAATCCATAGACCGGGCATTGCGCATCTCTGTGACCGGCAGCGTCACCTTGTCGTTCATGGCTCTATCGCCTCGATCACCGCGTCGTGAAACTGCGCGCGGAACGTTTCAATCGCCGTGGTCGCGGCATGGGGGTGGACCCGGTTGGTCAGCAGCACCACCACCAATGCCCGCGGCCGATCGACGAGCAGCGAGGTGCCGGTGAATCCCGTGTGTCCGAATGCCTCCGCGGAAGCCCGTGCGCCCATGAACGGGCTGCCGCGCCGGCAGCGCCAGCCTAGCCCGCGGGCCTCCGCCAACTGCCCGGTCTGGTCGCGCGTCGCCTCGGCCACGGTCCCGCGGGCGAGCATCGCACCGTGGGGAGTGGCTCCGAAGTCCAGCATGATCTGCCCGAAGCGCCCGACCTCCTCGGCTGTGGAGAAGAGCCCGGCATGCCCGGCGACACCGCGATAGAGGTAGTAGCTGTTCCCGTCGTGGACCTCACCGCAGATGACTCCTGTGCGCCAGCGGAACCTCTCGCCCTCCGCACCCGCGGCGGCGCGCTCGAACTCGTTGCCCGCCTCCGTGGCCACACAGCGGGGGCGCCAGGCCGCCGGCGGCCGAAAGCGCGTGCGCCGCCATTCAACCAGCGGTGCGATGCGGGCATCGAGGTAGCGATCGAGCGAGAGCTCTCCGCAGGCGCGGACGAGTTCTCCCAGGACAATGAATCCCAGATCGCTGTATTCCACGCGGCTTCCCGGCGCAGCATCCGGCGAGAGCGCGCAGATGTAGCGCAGCGCCTCGGCCGGGGTGCGCACCCGCAGGTACAGCCGGATCCACGCGGGCAACCCCGAGGTGTGCGTGAGGAGATGCCGCACGGTCACCGCCTGCTTCCCAAAGGCTGCGAACGCCGGAAGGTAGTCCGCCACCGGGTGATCGAGCTGGAAGATTCCTCGTTCCACCAGTTGCAGCACGGCTGTCGCTGTGGCGACGGGTTTCGTCAACGAGGCCAGGTCAAACACGGCATCGGACCGCATCGTCCGCCGTCGCGGAGTGACCGCCGCCCAGCCGAAGGCGTGATGCCACACGACGCGGTTGTCCTGCCGGACGTAGACGACCGCACCAGGGAACGTTCCCGCCGCCATGGCCTGCTCGACGAGGCGCCGGACCGTGCCGAACCGGGCAGAGCCTACCTGCGCCTGGGCGATCTCCCTCGTGATCCCGTGACTACGCGACAACGCGATAACGCGTCATTGTGTCCGCTGAGCGAGCGTCACGACGAGCGTGCGACGGCCACCGTCCCGGACGATCTCCAGGCGCACACGATCGCCGGGGCGGCGGGTGAACAGTTCGCGGATGAACTCGTTCCAGTTGGCCACCGGCTTCCCATCCACGGCCACGATGATATCCCCGGCCTGTATGCCGGCGTTGGCGGCCGGCCCGTTGGCGTCTACCTCGCGCACAAGAACTCCGTGATCCACCGGCAGGTTGTACTGGCTGGCGATGCTGCGGTCCACATCGCCGCCCCACACCACGCCCACGTAGGGACGCACCACGCGGCCGGCGCGGATGAGTTGGTCCATGATCGCCCGCGCGCTGTCGATGGGAATAGCAAACCCGATGCCCTGGGCGTTGGGCACGATCGCGGTGTTGATGCCGATGACCGACCCCCCGCTATCAACCAGCGCCCCGCCGCTGTTGCCGGGGTTGATGGCGGCGTCGGTCTGGATCAGGTTCTCGATAATCAACCCGGGCACCTGAATGCTCCGGTTGAGCGCGCTGACCACGCCCACAGTCACCGTGTGCCCCAGCCCGAACGGGTTGCCGATCGCGACCGCCAGCTGGCCAACCCGCAACGTGCCGGACGTCCCCAGCTGGGCGGCCGGCAGCCGTTCCGCGGTCCCGATCTTCACCACCGCGATGTCGGAGAATCGATCGGCGCCAACCAAACGGGCCGGATATGACTTGCCGGACAACAGGGTGACCTTGATCTGCTGCGCGCCCTCCACCACGTGGTTGTTGGTAAGGACGTAGCCGTCCGGGCTGACGATCACGCCCGAACCCGCGCCTTCCTGTGGGAAGACACCGAAGACCGTCTGCACCTGCGCCACGGTGTTGATGTTCACCACGGAGGGCCTGACGTGCTCCACGACGTCAATGATCGCCGACTCTTCGGAGAGCGGCGGGCGCGGCGCCGGCGCGATGCCCGGCGCCTGTGCCTGCGTGGGTGGTTGAACTGAGGCCGGAGCGGTCTCCGCCAGCTGCGGCGCACCGCCGAAGAACTTAGGCAGGACTGCGGTCCCGAGCGTGCCGCCGACCAGAGCGGCTGCAACCACCAGCATCAGCAGCGCGCCGGGTGTTGAGTTCAGACGCATGAGTGAATCCCTCCTTGAAGAAGACGTCCTCATTATAGCAACGGACGGAAACGCGGAAACTGGGAAACAGGGAAACGCGCAAAAAGATTCATCGGACTCAAACTGGAGCGACAGGGGCAAGACAACGTGGGTTCGCCCTTATAGCGAAGATCAATGGTGCCGCGTTTCCGCGTTCCCGCGGCGCCGGAGGCGCCGTTTGCCGGGCAGGGCATCCGTGGGCTATAATCTAAGCACTTCGGGTAGCATCCATTCCGCATTTCTCCTGGCGGGTGCGACGTGCTGAATTGGTTGCGCCGCCCCAAATATGGATCACTGGAGCGCCGCGAGATGCCCGCGGGCATCTGGGCAAAGTGCCCGCGGTGCCGGAACCTCATCTACCGCAAGGAACTGGAGCGGAATCTCAAGGTGTGCCCGAAATGCTCCTACCATCACCGGCTCACCGCCGTGGAGCGGGTCGAGATCACCCTGGACCAGAATAGCTTTCAAGAATATGACGCCGGGCTCACCTCCACCGATCCACTCGGGTTCGAGAGCTACCCTGACAAACTCTCCGAAGCCCAGGCCAAGACCGACCAGGCCGAAGCCGTGCTCACCGGCGAGGGCACCATTGAGGGCTGGCGGACGGTCATTGGCGCCCTCGACTTCTACTTCATGGGCGGCTCGATGGGCTCGGCGGTCGGGGAGAAGGTGGCACGAGCGGCGGAGCGGGCGCACGCGCAGCGCCTGCCGCTGCTGATTTTCTCCGCCTCCGGCGGCGCGCGCATGCAGGAGGGTGTCTTGTCCCTGATGCAACTGGCAAAGACGAGCGCGGCGATCGGGCGGCTCCACGATGCCGGGCTCCCCTATCTGTCCGTGATGTGCGATCCGACCACCGGCGGCGTCACCGCGAGCTTCGCCTTCCTTGGCGACGTGATCCTGGCGGAACCGGGCGCGCTGATCGGATTTGCCGGCCGCCGCGTGATCGAGCAAACCATCCGCCGCAAGCTGCCCGAGGACTTCCAGACCGCGGAATTCTGCCTGCAGAAGGGCTTACTCGACATGGTCGTGCCGCGGACGGAGATGCGTAGCGCATTGAGCCGCCTGCTGGCGTTTGTGGGCGCCCCGCGGCTCGTACCGGTGCAGATCGAACCGGCGCCCGCCGCACAACCATGACGGAGCGGCGCCCCTCCCCTGCCGCCGACCTCGATCGCCAGCTGGCCGACCTGGAGCAAGAGATCGACCGCCTGCGCCGGCGATCGCGGGAGCACTCCGTGCCCGTGGAGGCGGAGATCGCACCGCTAATGGAGCGAGCAGAGCAACTGCGGGTCCAGATCTACACCCACCCGTCCCCGTGGCACATCGTCCAACTGGCCCGGCAGAGCCAGCGGCCGCGCTTGCTGGATTTCCTGGGCACGCTGTGCTCCGATGTGATGGAGTTGCACGGCGATCGGCTCTATCGCGATGATCCCGCCCTGCTGGCGGCCCTGGCGCGATTTGACGGCCAGCCGGTGGTGGTGATCGGACACAATAAAGGAAAGGACACCAAGGAGAACATCGCCCGGAACTTCGGCATGCCGTATCCGGAGGGGTATCGCAAGGCCCTGCGGGCGATGCGGCTGGCCGAGAAGTTCCGCTACCCTGTGATCTCGTTCGTTGACACCCCCGGCGCCTACCCCGGAGATGAGGCGGAAGAACGAGGCCAGGCCGAAGCGATCGCCCGGAACATCCAGGAGATGAGCCGTCTACGCACCCCCGTGGTGGTCGTCATCACCGGGGAAGGCGGCAGCGGCGGCGCGCTGGCGATTGCCGTGGGTGACGCCGTGCTGATGCTGCAGTACGCGGTCTATACGGTCATCTCGCCGGAAGGGTGCGCCGCCATTCTCTGGCATGATGCGTCGCGGGCGCGCGACGCGGCAGCGGCGCTCAAGCTGACCGCCGAGGATCTGCACGCATTGGGCGTGGTCGATGAGGTGCTGCCAGAGCCGTTCGGAGGCGCCCACCGCGAGCCGGATGCGACATTTGCCACGGTGCGCGAGGCACTGCAACGGCACCTGCAGGCATTGCGCACGGTGCCCATCGAAATCCTCCTTGACCGTCGCTACGAGAAATACCGGCGCATGGGCCGCATTCTTGAAGAATCTACGCAGTCTGCGCCATCCTTACAATCTTCGCGATCCCTGGCACAAGACAGGTGAAGATTGCGTAGATTGAGCAGATTCAGGAGATGGTGGTGACCGAGCAGAAGTTCGACCTCGACCAGATCCGCGCGGTGATCCGGATTGCGAGCGAGTCGCCCGATGTCGCCGAGCTGGAAGTCGAGTCGCCGACGTTGAAGATTTCCGTGAAAAAGGTCTCTGGCGGGGTGCGGGCCGTCGCGTCCCAGCCCGCCGGGAACCCGGTCGCGGTCCATGGCACGCCAGTCCATCCGGCGCCGGGGGAACCCGCCGCAGTCTCTGGGGACCATCTCGTCCCCGTCACCGCCCCGATGGTGGGCACGTTCTATCGTGCGGCCAAACCCGACGCGCCGCCGTTTGTAAACGAGGGCGACATGGTCGAGCCCGGCCAGACGGTGTGCATCATCGAGGCGATGAAGTTATTCAACGAGATTCAAAGCGAGGTCCGCGGCCGTGTCGTCCGCATCTTAGTCGACAATGCGTCACCCGTCGAATACGGACAATCCTTGATGCTCGTGGATACGACCACCTCCTAAGACGTCTGACTAGTCCGTTCGTCCAAAGGCGTCTACTTAGTCTACTTGGTCTTCTTGGTCTACCAGCATTTGGTGAGTGTAGGCAGGAGGACCCAGGAGACTAAGGAGACTAAGTAGACCAAGTAGACGCAGTTTCGAGATTGACGATGTTCCGCAAACTCTTAATCGCAAATAGGGGAGAAATCGCGGTCCGTGTGATTCGCGCCTGCCGCGAGTTGGGCATCCGCACGGTGGCCGTCTACTCGGACGCCGACCGGCACGCGCTGCATGTCCGCCTGGCCGACGAGGCGTTCTGCATCGGCCCGCCCGCGGCGGCAGAGTCGTATCTGAACATCCCGAATATCATGAGCACCGCCGAACTGCTCGGCGTGGACGCCATCCACCCCGGCTACGGCTTCCTGGCGGAGAACCCGCACTTTTCCGAAATCTGCCAGGATGTCAACATCACATTCGTCGGCCCCCCGCCGGAGGCGATTGCCATCATGGGGAACAAAGCGGCGGCCAGGCAGCGCATGAAGGCGGCCGGAGTGCCGGTGGTCCCGGGCAGCGAGGGCGCGGTGCGCAATGAGAGTGACGCCGTGCACATTTCCAACTCCGTGGGGTTCCCCATCATCGTGAAAGCGTCGGCCGGCGGCGGCGGGCGCGGGATGCGCGTGGTGCATACCCGGGAGGACCTTCGCCGCGCCCTGCAGACAGCCCAGGCGGAAGCCGAAGCCGCGTTCGGCAGCGGGGAGCTCTACCTCGAGAAGTACGTTCCCGAACCCCGCCACATCGAGGTGCAGATCTTGGCCGACAAGCATCACAACGTCATCCACCTCGGCGCGCGCGATTGTTCGATTCAACGGCGCCATCAAAAGCTGCTGGAGGAGTCTCCGCCGCCGGGGGTGCGGGAACGCTTCATCAGCGCCCTGGGCAAGGCGGCGGTCCGGGCTGCGCATGCCATCAATTACACGAGTGCGGGCACCGTGGAGTTCCTGGTGGATCGCGACGGTCACTTTTATTTTATGGAGATGAACACCCGCATCCAGGTGGAACACCCGGTGACGGAGATGGTCACCGGCACGGACATCGTGAAGCTGCAGATGAAAGTGGCCGCCGGGGAGAAGCTGGGCATCAACCAGGGCGACGTGGAGATTCGCGGCCATGCCATCGAATGCCGCGTCAACGCCGAGGATCCCCGGCATGACTTCCGGCCCTCCCCCGGCACGGTGGCCGCCTTCGTGCCTCCCGGAGGTCCGGGCGTGCGGGTCGACACCCATGCCTATGCGGGCTATGCGATCCCCCCATACTACGACTCGTTGCTGGCCAAGGTCATCACCTGGGGCGCCAACCGCGATGAGGCTATCGCTCGCATGCGGCGAGCCCTCACGGAGTTCGAGATTGCCGGGGTGCCCACCACCATCCCGTTTCATCTGATGGTCCTGGATAACGCGTTCTTCCGCCGTGGCGAGGTGTACACGAACTTCGTGCAGCGGCGCATCGACCTGTCCACCCTGACCCCCCGACCGGCCCATAGCTAAACCGGCCAGCATCGGCTGATTTTCCCCCACTAGACTCACCCAAAGGGGGGAAAAATTGATCGAGGGTCTTATGCCGTCGATCCAGGTGGACGAACGCCAGCGCGTTAGGAAAGCTCCGCAGCACGCCGGGGAAACCCCGGCCGCCTCTCGCCGCCGGGGCGGTTCCCTCTTTCGCGAGGTGGTCGAACATCTGCGCCAGCACCGCACCCGCCTGCGCATCGAGTGGGCCCAGCACATCATCGAGGCTCGCCTGCTCACGGCGATGAATCGCAAAGAGGTCGCCGCGGAAGTAGCCTCCATCTACGACAACTACGTGGCAGCTCTGGAAACCGGGACGTTTGAGGCGCTGCAGGCGTACGCCCGCGATCTCTCCGAGCGCATCATCCCCCGGGGGGTCCAGACCCATGAGGTCGTCGGCATCGTGCTGCTGCTGCGCGACGTGCTGGCGCGCTCGCTGTTCGCCAAGTACCAGGCCGACCCGGCGCGACTGACCCGTGTGCTGAACGCCTACGAACCGGCGGCCAACCGCATCGCGACGACCGTTGCCGTGAGTTTTGTGGAGGAGCGCGAGCGGATCATCCGACAGCAGCGCGAGACCGAAGAGGTGCTGCGCCGCATCAACGACGCGCTGGAGGAGGAGGCAAAGCGCATCGCCCTTGCCCTCCACGATGAGGCCGGACAGCTCCTGGCCGCCGTCCATCTGGCTGTCGCCGAGGCCGCGCATGACCTGCCGGCGCCGGCCGGGGCCTATCTGGACAAAGTTCAGCACCTGCTCAAGGAAGTGGAAGCCCAGCTGCGGCGCCTGAGCCACGAACTCCGTCCCCCGATGCTGGACACCCACGGCCTGATGCAGGCGCTGGAGTTTCTGGCTGAGGGAGTCCATCAGCGGACCGGGTTGCGGGTCAAGGTGGGCGGGTCGACAGGGGGACGGCTGGCGCCACCCGTCGAGGCGGCGATCTACCGCTGCGTGCAGGAAGCCTTGAGCAACGTGACGCGGCACGCGAAGGCCAGCAAGGTGAAGGTGGATGTCCGGCGGGGCGCCCGCACAATCCGCACCATGGTGACGGACGACGGCGTGGGGTTCAACCTCAAGACGGTCACCGGCCGCAACGGGCGCCGCGGACTCGGACTGCTGGGGATCCGGGAGCGGGTAGAAATCCTCGGTGGGCAGATACGGATTCTCTCCTCCCCCGGGCGGGGGACGAAACTGACCATGGCACTCCCGGTGGGCATCTAATGGTCCAGAGAATCTTGCTGGCCGACGATCACCAGATCGTGCGTCAAGGGCTACGGACGCTGTTGGAGCGGGAAGGCTACGAGATCGTCGCCGAAGCCAGCAACGGGCCGGAGGCCATCCAGCTGGCCAGGGATACCCGGCCCGACATCGTCGTGCTGGACCTGGCGATGCCACTGATGAACGGCCTGGATGCCGCGCGGGAAATCCGCAAGAACTCGACGCAGACCAAGGTCATCCTGCTCACTATGTACGCGGAAGACCACTACGTCCTGGAAGCCCTGCAGGGTGGAGTCTCGGGGTACGTGCTGAAGACGCAGGCCGCCCCGGACCTGGCGCAGGCCCTCGGAGAGGTGGCCCGCGGCGCGATCTATCTCAGCCCCGGCGTCTCCCGCACGGTGGTGGACGCGTTCCTCAGCAAGAGCGACGTGATGCCAGATCCGCTGACCCCACGCGAGCGGCAGATCCTGCAACTCGTCGCCGAGGGCAAGACCACGAAAGAGATCGCGGGGCTGCTGGGCATTCGGGTGAAGACCGCGGAATCGCACCGCACCCGCATCATGAAAAAGCTCGATATCCACCAGACGGCCGGCCTGGTCCGGTATGCCATCCGCCGCGGGTTGGTCCAGACCTAACCGATAGGAATCTCCCGCACCCAACATGAACAAGTAGGAGCCGGGTTCCTGTGCGTGGGCTCGGGGAGGTGTGGGCATGCCCGCCCTGTTGGGCTTCGGGTATCTTGTTGCCGGGATCATCGTTGCCATTTCGATCCTCAGCTCGGCAATCAAGATCGTACGTGAATATCAGCGGTTGGTGGTGTTCCGGCTGGGCCGATCGATAGGCAAAAAGGGCCCCGGCGTGGTCTTTCTGTTGCCCGTGGTCGACCGGGCGGTCTGGGTGGACCTGCGAGAGTTCTTCCTGGAAATCCCCTCTCAGACGTGCATCACCAAAGACAACGCGCCGATTAACATCGACTTCCTGATCTACTTCAAGGTCTTCGATCCGGATCTGTCGGTCATCCAGGTGACCGACTTCGCCGGCGCCGCACGAGGCATTGCCACCACCACCCTGCGCGCCGTCGTCGGAGACATCAGCCTCGACGATGTGCTGGCCAAACGCGAGCAGATCAACCAGGTGCTGCGGACCAAGCTCGACGAGGTCACCGAACGGTGGGGGGTGAAGGTCACGACGGTGGAGATCCGCGAGATTCTGCCGCCGCGTGAGGTGCAGGAGGCAATGACCAGGCAGATGTCGGCGGAACGCAGCCGGCGCGCCGTGGTCACCGAGGCCCTGGGCAACCGGGAAGCGGCGGTCACCGTTGCCGAGGGGCAGAAGCAGGCGGCGATTCTCAAGGCGGAAGGCGACCGTCAGGCCGCCATCCTGCGGGCCGAGGGCTTCTCACTGGCCCTGGACAAGATCTTCAGCGTGGCCAAGAACATCGACAGCAAGACGCTGACGCTGCAGTACCTGGACGCGCTCAAGTCGCTGGGGGAAGGCGCGGCCACGAAGTTCATTTTCCCGCTGGAGTTTACAAAACTGCTACAACCCTTGTCGGACTACGCGAGAGAGGCCGGAGAGCAGAAGTAACAAACGATCCTGGATACTAGATCTTGGATCCTGGGAACCACAGTTGCCCTCCCCAGCATCCAGGATCCGAGATCCAGGATCGTCTCTTTATCAGATAATCGCCTGCTGCGTCTCGGGATTGAAGAGGTGCATCTTCCGCATGTTGACGACGACCTCGACATTGTCTCCCATTTTCGCCTGAGTGCGGGCGTCGACGCGGGCAACGATCGAGTGCGCGCCGGCGGTGAGATAGAGGATGACGTCAGACCCCAGCGGCTCGTGCACGTCGACGCCGGCCTTGATGGTCCACGCCGGCTGCGCGCCGTTGGCCAGCGCCCGGTCGGCGATGTCTTCCGGCCGGACGCCGAAGACGACGCGCCGGCCGACCCACGGCCTGGCCTGGGACACCAGATCGGCGGGCACCTCCAGCCGGAAGGTCCCGGCGTCGACAAATAACTTCCCGCCGGCTTCAGCGAGCGCGGAGTCGATGAAGTTCATCGCCGGGCTGCCAATGAACCCAGCCACGAACAGGTTCGCCGGTCGTTCATAGAGGTTGAGCGGCGTGTCGACCTGTTGCACGAGCCCATCTTTCATCACCACAATCCGGTCCCCCATCGTCATCGCCTCGACCTGGTCGTGGGTGACATAGATCGTGGTGGTTTGCAGCCGGGCGTGCAGCTTCTTGATCTCGGCCCGCGTCTGCACGCGCAGCTTCGCGTCGAGGTTGCTCAGCGGTTCGTCCATCAGGAAGACCTGAGGCTCGCGCACGATGGCCCGGCCCAGTGCCACACGCTGCCGCTGCCCTCCAGACAGCTGTTTGGGTTTGCGGTCCAGCAGCATCCCAATCCCCAGCATCTCGGCCGCTTCCTTGACCCGCCGGTCGATCTCCGTCTTGGGATACTTGCGCAGCCGCAGCCCGAACGCCATGTTGTCGTACACCGTCATGTGCGGGTACAGCGCGTAGTTCTGGAAGACCATGGCGATGTCCCGGTCCTTGGGGGGCACGTCGTTCACGCGCCGTTCGCCGATGAAGATATCGCCGGCCGTGGCCTCCTCCAGCCCGGCGATGAGGCGCAGCGCCGTGGTCTTCCCGCAGCCCGACGGCCCGACCAGGACGGTAAACTGCTTGTCGGGAATCTCCAGGGTGAGCTCGTTCACCGCGGTGACGGCGCCGAACTTCTTGGTCACACCCGCCAGCTGCACCCTCGCCACTTGAAGCCCTCCAGTTACTACTCGGGAATCATGGGGAAAAATTCCCGTTCCATTCGGCTTATCCTCTATCCCCTATCCCTTACTCCCGCGGTTATCCCCTGGCCAGCCGCTTCTTGAGTTCGTCAATCACCGCAACAGGCGTGGGATCCACTTCGCGCAGCACGGCCAGGTACCAGCTGACGAAATCGCCGATCAATACCGCCGACAGCAGCCGGGCCAGCTTCCCTGTCCCGGCCGCATGCACCTCATCGAGCCCGCCCGCCCGCGACAATGCCAGATCCCTGGTAATCGCTGCCCGCAGCGCCAGCCGCGGTGGCTCGACCGCGTCCCGGAGAATGATCACGTGCAGCAACCGGGCCAGCGCGTCATCCAGGCCCCAGCCTACCGTTTCATTGTGGTTCAGCTCCGGGAAGGTGTTCCAGACCGCGAACGTCTTGGCATTCTCGTTGAACTGATCCTTCCACCGCTCCGCCGCAGGTTCCAGGAACGGGACGGCGCTGTAGATCACCGGAATCCGCCCAGGCAACGCCTCCGCCAGGCGGCGCGCAGGACTGTCCGGCCGGTCCGGCCCGTGCTCGGCGGTCACACCCTGCAGAACCTGCACCGCTTCCCGGACTTCGGCATCAAAGCTGCGCACCACCCCGATCCGGCCGAGCACCGCCAGCATCGGCAAGAAGAGATACGGGAGTGCCGCCCGCGGCGGGAGCCCCTTAGGAATGACGACGGCCGCATGCCGGTGCGCCTGCGCACGCCGGAGCAGCTCCCCGCCGGAGGTAATCACCACGCACGCCGCGTCGCGCTGCACGGCCTCGTCATACGCCGCCAGCGTCTCCTCAGTCTCCCCAGAATAGCTGCACGCGAGCACCAGCGTCTGTGGTCCCGCAAACGCCGGCGCGCGGTACTCCTTGATCGAGGCGACCGGGACCGTCGCCTCGTCGAACACGGCGGCGCGCAGCAGATCCCCGCCGATCCCCGACCCGCCCATCCCCACGGCCACGACGGCCTGCGGGGATTTCACCGTCACTCCGGCCGGCCCCAGGCTCCAGGCCTCCTCGCACATGCGAGGAAAGCGCCTGATCAAGGCAAGCATCTGCTGTGGATCTCGGGACGCAATCGTGGCGGGGTCGAACCGCATGGCGGTGCTGACTTTCGGCAGCCCGCCTGCGAACCCTGCTGGATGTCAGGTCACGGCTCACGACACAGTCCACGGGTCTCAGGTCACACAGGAAAGGCTGTCCTCTGTCAGCTGTAGACTGTGAGCCGGCGCAACTGCACCCTTCCTTCGACAGGGGCCATGTGGGCGCTAGGGCGAATGCCAATTGCAGAGATGGAAGAATCGTCCGCATCCTACACGACCATGCGCCTGTCCGGATCCGAGATCCGCCGGCTTCGCGAGCTGCGCGAGCAGGTCAAGATCGCGTCGCTGTCGCTTCCCATGCCGCTGCAGCGAAAGCTGCTGGAGCTGATGGAGCAGGCCCGGCCCTGGACGGGCACGCCCCAGCCCGTACCGGAGATGACGCGCGGGGAAGTGATCCGCGCCATCCGCTGGCGGCTGGGCACGCTCCCCCTCGATGGGGTCCTCGCGGCGGCCAGGTTCGTCGCCCAGCACCGGCGCCGCGGTCGCCCTGCGGCACCCGACGCAGGGCGGCGGGCCACCAGCGTGCCGTCGCGGCTCCGCCGCGCAAGATCGCGATGAGGCCTGGCGATGCCTGCTGATCAGGTCGCTCACCTTCGCCAGGTCCTCCAGGGGCTGGAAGACGTGATCGCCATCGTGCTGATTCTTCTCGGCGCGGTGGTGGCGGTGCGCCTATCCGCGATCGTCATCCGCCACACCATGCTGGCGCCCACCAACCGGCTGCTGGACGAGGCCCGCCGCCACACCCTGCAGCCATTATTAGAAAGTCTGGTGCGGTACGTCGTGTACATCATCGCCCTGGTCATGATCTTGCGCCGCCTGAATGTCGACGCCACGGCCATTCTGGCCAGCGCCGGCGCGATCGGGGTGGCCCTGGGGCTGGGAGCGCAACACCTGATCCGTGACGTGCTGGCCGGCGCCTTCCTCATCTCCGAAGGCCTGATCCATGTCGGCGACGTCATCACGTTTGACACGCACACCGGGACCGTGGAGCGCATCAGCGTCCGCACCACACAGATCCGCACGGCCAGCGGTGAGCTCTGGACAATCCCCAATGGGAGACTCGAGGTGTTCGGGAACAAAGGACCAGCCTCGGGAGCCCCCCGGTGAGATGCGGTCACCAGGGCACACAAGGCGGACCCGCGGGCGCCAAGAGCAGGGAATGACTTCAACAGAGTCAAACCAGGATACCACCGTGGCAGGGAATTCACTGAGCATATTCAATTGCAAGTGGTCTGACTCGGCGCTTGCTCTCGTGCTGGCGGTATTTGCTACCGCGTGCAACATCGTCTTCACACCGGGCTCTTTCGAGTCTCCGCTCTACGTAGCCAACTCCGGTGGCAACAGCATCCTCATCTATGCTGCATTCTCCAACGGTAACACCCCCCGACCAACAGCATGGCGGGAGGCAACACGGGGCCCTCGAGTCCTTCCGGTGTCGTCGTGAATGCCGCGGGAACAATCTACGTCGCGAATTCCGGCGCTGATAGTCTCACTATTTACCCTCTTGCCTCCACCGGCAATGTCACCCCCCAACGCACCATCAGTGGGACCAGTACTCAACTCGACAACCCCCAAGGTGTGGCCCTGGATGCTGCCGGCAATCTCTATGTAGCCAACGCCGACATGACCACCAGCAGCATTACGGTGACCGCACTCGCCAGCCCCCACGGCATCGGATTCGATGCGACCGGCAGGCTGTACGTGGCCAACAAGACCACTCCCAGTATCACTGTATATGCTCCGGGAGCGACTGGTGACGTCATCCCCATTCGCATGATGAGTGGGGACAACACTCAGCTCAATCAGCCACTCTTCATTGCCCTCCGGCCTCCGTGAGCGAAGGAAAACTCGAGGTGTTGAGGAACAACGATCGGCCCGCAGGTGAACCACGGTGAAGATCCTCGTGACCGGCGGGGCAGGTTTCGTCGGCTCCCATGTCGTCGATGCCTACGTCCTCGCCGGTCATCAGATCGTTGTGGTCGACAATCTGGCCACGGGACGACGAGAACATCTCAATCCCGCCGCGAAGTTCTACGACCTCGACATCCGCAGCCCGGAGTTACGGAGCGTCTTCGAGCGAGAGCGGCCCGACGCGGTCAACCACCAAGCGGCGCAGGCATCCGTGATCATCTCGATCAACAATCCGCGCGCCGACGCCGACGTCAACGTGCTGGGTACGCTCAATCTCTTTGCCCTGTGCGTGCAGTTTGGCGTGCGGCGCCTCATCTTCGCCTCGACGGGCGGGGCGATTTATGGGGATCCGCAGCACATTCCAGCAGATGAACAGCATCCGACCACGCCGCTGTCGCCGTACGGCATTCACAAACTGGTCGGGGAACACTACGTCCGCTACTTCGGGTCGACGGGGATGACCTGGGCCAGCCTGCGTTACGCGAACGTGTATGGGCCGCGGCAGGATCCCTTCGGCGAGGCGGGGGTGGTCGCCATCTTTACGCGGGCCATGCTGGACGGCAAAGCGCCGACCATCTTCGGAGACGGGAAGCAGACGCGGGACTTCGTGTACGTTGAGGACGTCGCTCGCGCCAATCTCCTGGCGACGGACGCATCGACGTCCGACCTGGCCAACATCGGCACCGGCGTGGAGACCTCGGTGAACGACATTGCCCGCCATCTCGCTTCCCTCACCGGCTTCCGGAACGAACCCTTGCGCGCGGCCCCCCGCCCCGGTGAGGTGTATCGCATCGCACTAGACGCGTCGAAGGCGAAGCGCTGGTTGAGCTGGGGCCCGCAGACGTCCCTGATGGACGGTCTGCGAAAGACCGCAGAGTGGTTCCAGAGTACTCGCTGAGACCGTGATAGAGTCTGACTTGATACTATAATCGAGGCGTGGAAAGCAAACTGCTGCCAGGGCAGAATCTGATCGAAACGGGTTTGCGGGACCTGGAGCGCGGCCGGGAGTCTGTCCCCGCACTGTTGGTTTCCGTTGGCGCGCCCCGCCTGCGGCG
>Ga0209056_10002203_pt1 | contig 21157 bp, 20 predicted proteins | sample GraSoiAngelo_114_FD_185876 | JGI IMG/M metagenome (GOLD analysis project Ga0209056, IMG submission 185876) | Grasslands soil microbial communities from the Angelo Coastal Reserve, California, USA - 14_0903_13_40cm (SPAdes) (version 2) | ecosystem: Environmental > Terrestrial > Soil > Grasslands...
TCAGGCCGTATTTTACGGCGAGAGTTACAGCTTTACCCTCAGCTATGAACTCGCTAACGTTCGAGCGCCATCATTGCTTGTTACGCCGTCATACGTTTATTTGCCGGTGGTCGCAGGCGGCGACGAATCCACGGTGACCGTATCGTCGCCCGCTCCCAATGGCTGGAGCGTAATCCTTGAAGCTGGTCAATGCACTCAAAATGGGACGACCTTCACCTGCTCTGGCGCCGACGCGGCATTCCTCGCAGCGATACTCGAAGTAAGCCGGCCGGACGCAACCACAAGCTTTGGCTTCGACGTGCCGATGGGGCCGAAAAACGTCTCTGTAACAATGAGTTACTTCCAGGGAGAAGGTGGGGTAGCGCAACACCTGAAGGACCTGGTAGCCACGGGGCTTCCCCTGATTCAGGATCTCTATGGGTTTCCATACCCAGGACCTTCGACCGTGAGAATTGCCCAGGGAGGACAGCGCGCGGTCCTCGGGTATGAAGGGATAACATCGTGTGGTCAACCACGCAACTGCAGCGTGATTGTTTCACCGGCCGCGGACGACATCACGGTCCTACACGAGCTGGCGCATCTTTGGTCTGGAATCTACGGAAAACGATGGCTTTCTGAAGGTTTCGCCCAGCTCATCGCTGAAGAAGCTGCAGGCGCATTACCTGCGGGCCTCGTGCAGAGCCAGCCTCCCGAGAAGGAGCCTGCCGCCACGGATCTGCGGTTGGACGAATGGGGCGACGTCTCGTCTCTCATCGGCGCGAATGAATCGGCACTGAACGTTGAAAACGCTGGCTATGATCGGTCTCTGCGCTTTCTCCATCTTCTTCAGGCCGAAGTTGGAGATGGAGTGCTCCGGCAGGTAAACGCGGCCCTAGCGGCCTCGGAAAAGCCCGCCGACAGCAAGCGCTATTTAGACCTTGTCGAGAAGATTGGTGGGAAGCGAGTGGACAATCTCTTCGCCGAATGGATATTCCCGCCGTCCGTCGGGCCGGTCTTGACCAAGCGAGTCGAAGCGCAACAGCGCTTGCAGGAACTACTCAGGCGAGCGGCAGACAAATCCTTGTCTCACGATCTGCCTGACCAGATACAGGCGAATATCGACGCTTGGCGCTTCGACAACGCAATGGCCGCAACTGACGAGGCAGAATCCGAGCTCGCCCACTATGAAGGACTGAAACAAGCGCTGACTGACTTGACGCGTGAGGCTGAAGACCGGGGCCTTTCAGTCCCGTCCGTAATCAGTGATTCGATTCATAATTGGGAGTTTGACAAGGGACGCCGAATGCTCGCGGACGCTGACCGGGCGATAGATGCCTATGCGTCGTCGCGCGAGCAGGTAGAAGCCAGGCGCGATCTCTGGAAGCGACTCGGATTGATAGGGGCCGATCCCCACAATGACTTGACCCACGCCTCGGAAGCATTCACGAGGGGCGATTTCCAAGCAGCGCTAAATCACGCCAATCAGGCAGCGGAGAAAGCCCAGAGTGCATCCGGTATGGCTTTTCGGAAGCTGCTTGTCTTCGCCCTAGTCTTCGCCATCTGCGGTGGAGGTATCGGCACAGCAGCACGGATCTCCCGCAAGAGAGATGACCAGCTCTCGCCGCTCTAGCCGGGGCGCTCCGCAGCGCGTTGCTCGAGCGCATTTATACCCCTACGAACGGTTGTCATGAAGCCATCCAACTCTTGCTCGAGACGCTTCAAAGTCTGCAGCGCGTAAACATCCGCCTCCCGCATTTGAGAGCGGCTTGACTGCTGCGCGTCATCAAGGCGGCCGCGCGCCTGCTCTTCGGCGCTCCTCAGTAGGTCCTGGGCTCGCGTTTGCGCTTGGGCGAGGACCTCTCGGGCACGCTCTTCCGCCACCTTCACGACCTCGGTTTGCTCAAGCCGCTTCTCAATTTCCGTCTTCGACTCCTCAACTAAGTGAGCAACTTCCTGCTGCGCGGCTTCTAGCAGCTGCTCCCGGCGCTGGAGCACATCGCGTGCATCGTACACTTCGCGGGGGACCGCGACCCGCATTCGATCAATTACGTCGAGCAGGCGCTGTCGGGAGATAACAAGGCCCCCGCCGACGGGCAACCGTCGCGCCTCTGAGGCCATCTCTTCCAGCCGGTCAATTAAATGCAAAATATCCAACAGCAATAACCTAAGGGGCGGGCTCCGGCTCTTCGTTCATTGTTTCGCAAATTTCTTTTCGAGGGCCTTGCCAACATGTGGTGGTACCAGTTCCCCGACGTCATAGCCCAAGCTAGCTACCTCACGAATGCGATGGCCGCTGACGTATAAATGTTCTAGGCTGGCCATCATGTATACAGACTCAATCTCGGGCGCCATCTTCTTGTTCATGAGTGCCATGTCCAGCTCGGCTTCGAAGTCAGTGACAGCACGGATCCCGCGCACCAGTACCTTCGCTTGCTCCCGCCGAGCGAAATCGACAACAAGACCCGAGAAAGCCTTTACCTCGACGTTGCGAAGGTGCCTGACCGCATCCCGGAAGAGACTGACTCGGTCATCGGTGCTAAATAAGCACTTGTCTTCGTTCATATCGTATACGGCGATGACAAGACGCTCGAAAAGCGTGGACGTTCTCTGCGCGATATCGACGTGGCCATTAGTCACGGGGTCGAATCTGCCGGGATAGATGGCTATTAGCAAGCATTGCCTCCTAGCGGTAGATCGATATTGCGCTGTCGCCGTGCCGTCGCGAGTTTATTAGAGCCAACCCGCTGATCTCGCTCGGCGTCTCGTTTCGAGAGCTGTATTCAAGAACCAGTACGGTTTGGCCCGGCTGAGCGAGGCCCTTTCCGGACAGCGATTCTAGTACCCTAATCGCGGTCTTGTCCTCATACGGTGGATCGGCCAGCACGAGACCGTATGGGCCACTGAGCTCCTTGAGTGCGCGCGCTGCGGAAATTGGGTAGACCCGAGCCTGGTTTTCGAAGCGCGTGAGACGCAGGTTCTGCCGGATCGTCTCGCAAGTGGCACGGTCTTGTTCGACGAAGTCGCACCATTCGGCGCCACGACTGATCGCCTCGATTCCCAGGGCCCCGCTGCCGGCGTAGAGGTCCAGCACGCGCGACATCTCAGCCTGAAGTGAGGCCAACGAGGAGAAGATAGCGCCACGCACTAAATCGGAAGTGGGGCGGACGAGCGAATCGCCGCGGCGCCTCGACCGGCGCGGCGCAACCAAGCGCCGCCCCCGAGCGCGGCCGGCGATCACGCGCATGAGTTCCGCGGCGCCACGTCAAGATGTCGTCGTGACTTTCGTGTTATCGTCAACGTCCACGCCGGTTTGCCCGTCGGGGCTCTGCACAGTCACTGTCACTACATTTTTTACTTCGATGCCAGGCGTCGCGGGCGCTGGGCGCTCGTAAGTACACAGCACCGCGTCCGGTCCATTGGGATCGACGTTCCTCACGTCGCCGCCATCACCATCATCCTCGTCGAGCACGATGCCGACCACTGAGGCGGCGCCGCCTGCGGTCTTACAGTCGAGAATGTTGCCGTATACGCTGTCGACCAGCGACGTGACTGTCACTTTAAGATTGCTGTCGTTATCGATGATCACGTAGTAGGTAATAGTCGACCCAGGTGATGTTTTTTCATCGTTAGTAGCATCTTTCCCCGAGTCATCCCCGTCCGCGCGGACTCCCATTTGCGTCGGTAAGGTGGGCTTCGGCGTAGGAGTGACCGTTGCTGCGGTCGAGGGAGTGGGGCTTGGGGCGGGAGTCACCGGCGCGAAGGTAATAAGCGGAGTCGGCGAGGCCGGGTTGCCCTTCTTAACGTCAATCAGCGTCTTGCGGCCGAAACGCTTCTCGCCGTCGCTCACCACGAGAACCAGATTGTGCGGGCCTTCCTTCGGCGCAGTCCAGGTAGCGGTCGTGCCGGCGCCAGCGCCGAAATCCCCCCCATCGGGTGCCTGCCAGACGGGAAGGAGAGAGGTCTCGTTTGGGCGCCTGATGGTGAGCGTAGCAGAGCGCATGAATTCTTTTATGCTGGGCCAGAGGTTCGCCACATCCGACTGGCCGGAAGCATCGGACAGGGCAAGACCTGCGAGGCGGTAGGCCTGAACGAGCTCCAGCTTGAAGCCAACGCTGAATGAGTTTTCGATTATGATTCTTTTGCGCTCCGTGCCACCAAGGTCAAAGCGCACCGCCGCGGCGTCATTGTCCCAGCGAAGCGGCGATGCGCCTTCGGCCTGATCAAGATTCTTGGCCACAAGCTTGACTGTAGCCCCGGGCTTTATGTCATTTGGATTCGCCGGCTCGCGTACTGCAGCTTCGGCGGCGAGAACCATAGCCTGTAGGTAGCCGATCGGCCGCGTTACGTCTCCAACACCCTCGATGCTGTACGGACTGAGTACCAGCATCACCTTGCTGGGGTCGACGTCTTCGACTACCTGGCTTATCGCCCGCGGCATTGTCTCCCAATACGAGACCGGATCGGCAATCGGCAGGATCTTGATCATGTCCGCCACCTTGCCAATAGCCTTCCAGTCGTACGCCTGGCGCTGATTCGTGGGTGGAGGCAAAGTCAGGCTGAGGCGTTTATCACCCAATCTGTCCGCGAGCGACGTAACAAATTCGGTGAACTCCCCTTGCAGTTCGACGTCAACAGACGAGTACTCTAGATCAATGCCATCCAGCTTGGTGTCCGTTACAAGCTTGACTATCGCGTCCACGTGCGCTTTGCGTCGATTTTCGTCCGCCAGGATGCCGTTCACAGTTTTTGCTGTATCTTCTCCGCTGCCAACTATCGTTGGAATCAACAGGTACGTTCTTTCGGGTGGTACCGTTGTGGGCGTCCCCTGAACCGATCCGTCCTGAGTCGGAGAATAATCGCGCGGGCTGATGATCGTTACCTGGGCCTCACTGTGCAGACTGCCACCCGGCGGGAGTGAGCCTACGACCTGATAGGGTTGAGCCGCGACCCTTAGAACGACCAGGTTAGCGGGGATGCTGTTGAACTCGCCTTCGGCCCTGCCGCTCCGGACCACCTTAACGTCGGTCAGGCGTTGCCAACGGCTCTCCACAAACGTGTAGAAACCCAAGCCTGCAGGGTCCTCGATCTTCTCCCGAAGGGGAAGAGCGAATCCTGAAATGGGAGGCACATCCTTGTCCAAATTGAATTCCACGTAATCACTCACTTGCTGAAGACCTGGAGGGAGGTTCGGTATCTGCGAAGTGAGCCGCCCACTGACACCGCCGAAATCGATTTCTCGGCCGTCTTGGCCGCTGCTCGACCCATTACTGCTGCCACCCCCGAGCAAGGTCGATACACCTACGACGAGAAGAATGACGATCGCCAGGAAGGCGATGGTCCCACCGATTATGATCGGAGCTGGATCTCGTTCAGGCCTGCGTCGGAGCAGTCTGTCGAATGGCCCCTCCGGTCGAGGCAGATCGCGTCGGAACCGCCTAGCGGGCGGTTGCTCGCGGGGCGGGGGGCGTCGCATAGGTTAAGGGTGAACCACCTTCATCGTGTGCGGCGATGCGCCGAATGCCGGCGTGCGCCCGACCGAGGTCAGCGGTCAGTTTAACACACGTCATGTGTCGGGAAACAGCGGCCTTGCCAGCGCTATTTACAAGCAACGGAAGGTCTAATATAATTCATCGGAGGAAAGTCGCCACGTATGACTGAGGGCGTAGCCTTCAGTCCTTTTTTTCACCAAGACGAAGGAAACTGATGACACCATGGCAAGCAAACCGGTCCCGCTCACCAAACAGGGCCTGGACAAGCTTCAGAAGGAGCTTGATCAGCTGCTGACCGTGCGCCGCGCCGAAGTCGCCCAACGCATTCACGATGCCAAGGAGTTGGTTGGCGCACAGAACACGCCGGAGTATGAGGACGCTCGCAACGAGCAGGCTTTCGTTGAAGGGCGAATCCTTACCCTCGAGAATATCATTCAGAATGCGGTCATAATCGAAGAAGCCCACGACAACCAGCGCGTAAGCCTTGGCTCCACGGTGACGATCCTCAACCATAAGGGCGAGCGCGATCACTACACTATCGTCGGCTCGGCGGAGGCTGACCCCAAGGCAGGGCGCGTCAGCAACGAATCGCCCGTAGGTAATGCCCTCCTTGGCAAAGGCGTGGGCGATGAGGCTCAAGTGAACGCGCCCGCGGGCGTCCTTCGCTGGACGGTCGTCGAGATTAACTAGCGACGCGAAAGGGACGGGGACTACAATCAGGCGGGGCGTAGACCGCCCCGCCTTTTTCTTGTTATGGGCGAAGATGAAATCATAGCCTTGCGCCGCCAGAAGCTGGAGAGGATCCGCTCGAAGGGAATCGACCCTTATCCGGCTCGTGCCGCGCGTACCCACACCACGAAAGAGGCCGTCGAACTCCTCGATCGCTCCCCTGACGGCCACGACGTCGTCTCTGTGGCGGGGCGCGTGACGGCTATTAGGCAAATGGGGCGAGCTTCGTTTATGGACCTTAGAGATGGGTCCGGGCGTATTCAGGGTTATTTCAAGCAAGAGAGCGTCGGCGTTGAGTCCTACGAGCGCCTGCTGCACACAGTTGACCTGGGTGACTTCGTAGGGGTACAGGGCGCGCTCTTTCGGACGAAGACAGGAGAGCCGACGATCGAAGCGGAAAGCTTCACGATGCTGGCCAAGGCACTCCGCCCGCCGCCGGAGAAGTGGCACGGGCTGCAGGACGTCGAAGTGCGCTATCGTCAGCGCTACCTTGATCTGATGGCGAACCCCGAGGTTAGGGAGACATTCGTAACGCGGTCAAGAATCATCCAGCAAATCAGGCGGTTCATGGACTCACGAGGCTACCTCGAAGTGGAGACACCGATTCTTCAAAGTAACGCGGGGGGCGCTGCTGCCCGACCTTTCGTCACCTATCACAACGCCCTTGAGCGCCAGCAGTTCCTCAGGATAGCGCTTGAACTCCATCTCAAACGGCTGGTGATCGGCGGCTTCGACAAGGTCTACGAGATAGGGCGCATCTTCCGCAACGAGGGTGTATCCACCAAGTACAACCCAGAGTTCACCATGCTGGAATCATACGAGGCTTACGCGGACTACACGGTCTTGATGGAGATGGTCGAGGAGATGATTTCCACCCTCGCGGGCGAGGTACTGGGAAGCACTTTAACGACGGCCGGCGACAGCGAGATAAACTTCTCTCCACCGTGGAGCCGGATACCTCTACGGGATGCCATCCGGGAACGGAGCGGGGTTGACTTCGATGCTTATTCTGACCTTGAGGAGCTACGTCGAGCCGCCGCCGAAACGGGCGTACCCGTCGAGCCGTCATGGGGCCGCGCCAAGATTATCGATGAGCTGCTAACCCGACATGTCGAGCCGCACCTCCTGCAGCCGACCTTCTTGATCGACTATCCAGTAGAACTTTCTCCTTTGGCCAAGCGTAAGACCGAGAGCCCGCATCTCGTGGAGCGGTTCGAACTCTTCATTGGGGGACGGGAAGTCGCCAATGCATACAGCGAACTGAACGACCCGATCGACCAGCGCGAACGCTTGCTCGAGCAATCGCGCCTCAGGGCGGCGGGAGACGACGAGGCAGAGACGGCAGATGAGGACTTCCTTATTGCTCTGGAGCACGGGATGCCGCCCGCGGCCGGCCTTGGCATCGGCATCGACCGCCTGGTCATGGCCCTCACTGGAAGCTCCTCGATTCGAGAGGTGATACTGTTTCCAGCGCTGCGCGAGAGGGGAGAAGCGTGAGCCGCGACGAAGCTGCGCAGGCATGGGAGGCGATTGCGGAGGGCTGGGCAGAGCGCGTCCGGACCGGCAGCGACCACAACCGAGTCTACCTGTTGGACACAGCGACACTCGGCGCCCTGGGCGAGGTTGGGGGTCTCCGCGTCCTAGACGCCGGCTGCGGTGAGGGCAGGTTCGCGCGCATGATGGCTGAGCGCGGCGCGCGCGTAACCGCCATCGATTTATCCTCACGGATGATTGAGCTTGCTCGTGGGGCAGAGGAGAATGACCCGCTCGGCATCGATTATCACGTGGCGGACATGGCCGACCTGTCGCTTCTGCCGTCGGGCGAATTTGACATCGCGGTCGCCTACCTCTCCCTGTTTGACGTGCAGGACTACCAGTCGGCCCTACGAGAGTTAGCGCGTGTGCTCAGGCGGGGTGGGAGGTTCATTTTCTCTATCAGCCACCCATGCTTCTTCACACCGAGTTCGGGTTGGGAAACTAGCGTCCCGAACAGCTTCCGCGACGCCGACAGGCTCCACTTCAAGGTAGACAACTATTTCCCCGCCTCTGAGATCCGCTTCCGAATGTGGCCGACTGCGCCCACAGAGCTTATCAACTACCATCGCCCCCTCAGCGATTACGCGCACGCCCTCCGCGCCGCCCGTTTTCTGATCCGCGACATCCACGAGCCTACGCCCGAGCCGGAGCTGGTCGAGAAACTCGACTTCTGGCGGGGGTATCTTCGCATTGCGAACTTCATCTTGTTCGACTGCGTTAAGGCGAGCTCATGACCGGCCGTTACCGCGCTGTCATCTTCGACCTCGATGGGGTGATCTGGGACGGCGAGCCGCTGTACCACGAGGCGTTCAACGTTGTGCTGGCGCCATACGGTCATACAGTTACGGAGTCGGACTACTCCCAGATCATTGGACTGTCGGTCGAGGCCGCTTGGGACTGGGTGTTAAAACGCTTCTCGCTGACGGAATCGCCAGCGGTCTTCTACCGCTCCTATGACGACGCCGTGCTGGAGCTCATGAAACAGCCGCGAGAGCCCTTACCCGGAGTGTCGGACCTTCTGAGGCAACTGAAGGCGCGAGGTATCCCGATCGGGCTTGCCTCGGCGTCGCTGCGGCAGTGGGTCGACACGACCCTGGGTGGCCTAGGCCTGAACGGCGCTTTCGCTACCACGGTTACCGCAAGCGAGGTCGAGCAATCGAAACCCGCGCCCGACCTCTACGTCACGGCCGCAGAGCGGCTGGGAGTGCCTCCCGGTGAGTGCCTTGCGTTCGAAGACACCCCTTCAGGCATCGCGTCGGCGAAAGCAGCGGGCATGTTTGCAGTGCAGGTACGCGCGGGTTCGACGGCGCTGCCTCCTTTACCGCAGGCCGACATGGTAATCGACAAGTACGCAGATTTCGATTTGTCCGTACTTGAGGGGGCGGTCCGCTGAGCACGGGGACCGGCAAAGTTCGAAACGGTGCGGATATGGTGGTGGGAGATCAAGGATCTCAACGACACCCACTGCCCGATGAAGTACGGGAGGTTGCCGATCACCTGATTGCCGCGCTCGGAGATAATCTGGCCGCGCTTCTCTGGCATGGTTCCTGGGCGCGCGGCGAGCAGACAGCGGAAAGCGACCACGACCTGATCATCGTGCTCCGGCAGGTAAACGACGATCTGATTCTCGCTATACAGGGCCTATTCGCTGATCGATCGGGCTGGTCCACATATATCAAGTCAGAACGGGAGCTGCGACAATATCCGGTCACGGGCCGGGTGCAGTTCCAGTTCGGGCTGGTGCCGCTGTATGGCGAATTCGAGGCGCCCCAGCTTTCGCCCAAGGGACTCGCCGAGGACATCCGGCTCCTCGCCACCAATATCCACCACGAATGCCGGTACCTTCTTGTACACGGCACACGAAAGGTCCATCTGGGGCTTGCGGCGGAGTTCCTTCGCGTTCGAAATCCGCGCTGGATGTACTACCAGGCCAAACTGGCCGTCCTCGCCCTGAAGGCGCGAGAGCTGTTGCTCGGCCGTTCGTATCCGGAGACGCGCGCCGACCTACGCGGCCGGCTAACGGACGAGGACGAACTTGCGGTCTTGGATGCGATCGATCGCTGGCCCGAGCTGCGGGCCGGCTTCGAAAGAGACGTGACTCCGCTCGTGCTGAGACTCGACTCCGTGATGCGCAATCTCGTTGCTGAGCTAGACTCAGGCGAGCCCGGATGATGCGGCACTTCACGGCCACTGCGTTCGTGGTCGATGGGCCCCGCACCCTCCTTCACTGGCACAAGCGGCTGCAACAGTGGATGCCGCCGGGCGGACATATCGAGGCGGACGAGGACCCCGCGCAGGCAGTCCTCCGCGAGGTAGCGGAGGAGACGGGTCTCCTCGCCGAGGTGATTCCGGTCCAGCCCACCGCCGCGTTCGCGTACCCCGAGCAAGTTCCGGCTCCCTACACGATTCTCATCGAAGACATTCCGGGTCCGGCGGAGCCACACAAGCACATCGACATGATCTATTTCTGCCGCCCGGTCGGCAGGAGCGAGGGCACAGTCGCCGCAGATCAGACTCTCCGCTGGGTAAGCGAGGACGAGTTGAAAGGCGCCGAGGCGCTCGACGTCGCGGGCTGCGGCGTCTCTGCCCGCGTGCCGGATGACGTCCGCGAGCTGGCGTTGATTGCCATCGAAGTGGCGCGGCAGATCGAAGAAATAAGTCCGAAGCCTCGGGGCGCATGAGACAAACGCGTATCGCATGCTAAGTATCCAGCTGCTTCGGGAGCACCCGGATGACGTGCGCCGCGCGCTCGCCCGCCGCCATACAGAGGCCCCGCTGGAAGAGGCGCTTGCGGTCGATGCTGAATGGCGCCGAGTGCTGGCGGAAGTCGAGTCGCTGCGGGCCGAGCGAAACACGATCTCCAAAGAGATCGGCGAGCTATCGCGGCTGGCAAAGACGGCCGGGACGAAGGACGCAAAGCACGCGGAACACCGCCGCACAGACCTCGTTGCCCGGTCCTCGTTTCTGGGCGAGCGTCTGCAAGCCCTGGAGGCCAGCGTCCGCGAGCTGGAAACGCGGCTCCGGGAACTGCTGCTCGAGATCCCGAACATACCAGCGGAAGATGTTCCTGACGGCCCAGACGAAAGCGGGAACGTGGTCGTCCGGCAGTCCGGCGAGCCCGTCTCATTCGATTTCCAGCCCAAGCCGCACTGGGAGATCGGCGAAGCGCTCGACATCATCGACTTCGAGCGGGGAACCAAGCTCTCGGGCGGGCGCTTCATCGTTCTGAAAGGGGCAGGCGCCCGTTTAGCACGCGCGCTGATCGCCTGGATGCTCGACCACCACATCGCGAACGGGTACCTCGAGATCTACCCTCCGGCGATGCTGCGCGAGGAGAACTTCTGGGCCGGAGGATGGCTGCCAAAGTTCCGCGAGAACATCTTTCACGATGCCGAAGAGGACTACTGGCTACTACCCACTGCAGAGGTGGCACTCACCAATCTGCACCGCGATGAGGTGCTGGACGCTTCGGTCCTTCCCCTGAATTATGTGGCGTATAGCCCCTGCTTCCGGCGAGAGAAAGCATCGGCGGGGCGGGACGTCCGCGGCATGAAGCGGGTCCGGCAGTTCGACAAGGTGGAGATCTACAAGTTCGTCGAAGCGGAGCAGTCGGATGAAGCGCTTGTAACCATCGTGGCGGATGCTGAGGCGTTGTGCCAAGCGCTCGGCATCGCCACGCGGGTAGTTCAGATTTGCGCGGGAGACCTCGGCTTCACCGCAGCGAAAGCGTTCGACCTCGAACTGTGGGCACCGGGAAGCAGCGAGTGGCTCGAGGTCTCTTCATGCTCAAATTGCACGGACTTTCAGGCCCGGCGCGCCAACATACGCTTCCGCCGTGAAAAGGGCGGGCGTCTGGAACACCCCCACACGCTAAACGGTTCCGGGCTCGCCATTCCGCGCGTCCTGATCGCCGTCCTCGAGAACTACCAGCAGCGAGACGGCTCAGTGCTGGTGCCGGAGGTCCTCCGGCCATATATGGGCGGGCATACGGTGATGGCGCGAGAGAAAGCCGAGGCCAAATAGACGAGCGGCGGTGGGAATCCCACCGCCGCTCAAGCTTCCTCCCGCTTCCTCAGCTCAGCGATCATCCTTCTTGCCATTGTTTCCCTCATTGCCGCCGCCCGTACTGCCGTTACCATCATCATTCTCGCAATTATCGCCGGCGCGGTCGTTGGCGTGGCCGTTTTCCTGTGTCGGATCACAACCGCCCTCGGCTGGGCCCGAACTGTCCCCTTCACCCGGCTGGCAGCGATCGTCAACGCCGTCTCCGTCCTTGTCGTGTCCCGGCTCGACGGAGTGCTTGTCGTGCCCATTGCCCGGAACGTCACACTCACCATCTACCAGGTCCTCGTTGTCGCCTTCATCCGGCTGGCAGCGGTCGTCTATGCCATCGTTGTTCTTGTCGTGGCCGGGCTCGACATCGTGCTTGTCGTGCCCGTTGCCCGGAACGTCACATGTCCCTTCGCCGGGATCGCCGGTCGTATCGCCTTCGCCTGCCCCGTCGGAAGGCTGCTCGCCGCTGTCTCCATCGGGGGGCTCTTCACCGGCTCCGCCGTTGTCGTCCGGTGGGCTGCTGGGCGGATCATTATCGACCGGCTGATCCACGTCATTGCCCGTGTTCCCGTCACCACCCCCACCGTTGTCCGCTGGGTCGTCGGCAGGCTGCTCTGGCGTGTTGGCACCGGCGGGAGGCTGCCCAATATCAGTCGGCGCGACGACCGGTTCGGCAGTTGCTACGGTCTGCCCGTGGTCGTCGCTCGCAATCGGTGCTTCGTTTGTGCCCGATACTTCGTGCGAGGGGGCGATTACCTCATCAGTTTCTGCGGGCGGCGGCGCTTCAGCGTCGACGACCGGACCGACCGAGGCAGGCGTCTGCTCGTGAACGGCCCGCACCAACAGCGCGGGTGAGGGTTCGTTCGCGAGAACCAGTGGGTTTTCCGGGGCCACTGCGACGATAGCGCCCGAAGGCATGTTGCGGCCGAATTCGGCGATGCCACCGGGCCCTGCGACCGATACGAACGTAGCCAGTGCAATGGGCAGGAGCGATGGATGGGCAAGCGCGTTTGCGGCCCAGGGCACCCATTTCATCAGAAAGAAACCCGCACGTCATACCTGCCTTTACCATTTATGACGCTTGTAGTCTGGCCAGGGTAACCTAAGGTTAGTGAAATCTCCTTCACCAAGCATCAACCTAGCATTCACCTCGCGGGCCGGAAGGGATAGGCAAAAGATAGCGGCGGGCGCTATGCCCGCCGCTTGGCACAGAACTCAGGCAGATGGAAATCGAGCGCTAGTCCTCGCCCTCCTGTTCCTTGTCGCCCTGGCCGTGTTTGTCCCGGTCACGTTCGTCTTCGCCACTCTGGTCGTTTTCGCCCTGGCTCTTCGTGCACAGGACATCGATTTCTTCGGCGAGAATGGATTCGTTTCCTTGGAGACGGCCCTGAATATGGATTTCCTGAGCGGATGCCAGATCGCCTTCGATGTCTGTTTTGTCGTCTACGTGGACCGAGAGCGGACCGGACGGGGACTGCACGGTCAGGTCTCCGCCATCGCGGGAAAGGACGGCCACTCGCTTGGCCTCCGCCTCTCCATCCCGGACTTTCAGGCGTGCCGCGGCGCGTCCGTTCGAGCCGCGCTTGCAGTCCTCGTTCACCTGCGCTTGGTTCGCCTGTTGGGTCTGTGGGGCGGCGGGTGCGGGTGACGGCGTTAGCGCTTCTTCGCAGCGCAAGGCGACCGCCAATGCGTGCAGCTGCTGAGCGTCGCGAACGGTACCTTCGACTCGTACCGGGTCGCCGGACCTCAGACCACCTTCGACCTGCGTGCCCGCGTCCCGCGATATCTCCACCAATAGCCCCGGGCCTTGAACGCGGATCAGTTCGTTGCTAATGCTGTCGAGCCGCCCGGTCACTTCGAACGTATCGCCCTCGATCCGCAGCTGGAATCGCGGGTCTTCCCCGCTGGCACAGTCGATAACGCCCGCGCCGGCGCAGACCGCGCGGATCTCGCTGGCAGTCATGCTGCCGTCGCCGGCGACCGTTCCGGCCATCTCCACAGCTGACCCCGGAGAGAGATCGCCGGCCAGGTTGAAATTGGACGCCAGTTTCGCGGAAACGTCGCCGCTCGGCCCGGCGACAACGACGGTCGCGCCGTCGAAGCTCGAGAGGGTGCCCGTAACCCAGAATTTGTCCCCCTGGCGCTGGAACAGCTGCTCCGAGTCCTCCGGGCCGGCGCCGACGGGCGGGCAATCGAGGGGGCCTCCGGCTACCCCGAGCTCCGCCTCGCTCGCATCGGTACCAACAGTCGGGTGCGCGGGCCGCACGTCGCTGGCCAGCACCGCCGCCGAGGCCGAATTGCTGGAGAACCAGTCGCTATTAGTGATGGCGAGCGCCACGGCGACCGGCGTTAGTACAGCGGCGGCCGCTATTACAAGTGCTCGACTCATACACAAACCTCCTTACAGCCCGGTTGAGTTGAGCCATATTACTTAACGCCGTTATGGGCTCTCTGATTCGCACATATGGGTAACGATTTCGTTTCGACCGAGGCCCAGGATGCGGTGCTATCATGGGCCTACCATGCGCATCCTCGCGATCGACGTGGGCACGGGCACGCAGGATATTCTCCTCTTCGACTCCGGTCAACCGATCGAGAATGCCCTTCAACTGATCATGCCGTCCCCCACGCAGATTGCGGCCGGGCGCATCCGCCGGGCAACAGAAGGCGGGCGGCCGGTCTTCCTCACCGGCGTAACCGCCGGCGGCGGGCCGTGTCACTGGGCCCTCGAAGACCACCTGCGCGCAGGCGGCCGGGCATTCGCTACAGCGGAGGCCGCGACCACATTCGACGATGACCTTGAGAACGTCGAGCGAATGGGCGTGAAACTAGTCTATGCGGACGAGGCCCAGTCTCTTGACGCGGAGAAGGTCGAGCTGCGTGACCTTGACCTGAATGCCATCCGGTCAGCGCTCTCGGCATTCGACGTGAGCGCCCTATTCGACGGGATTGCCCTCGGTTGCCTGGATCACGGCGCCGCGCCGCCCGGCTACTCTGACCGGCTCTTCCGCTTCGACCATCTACGAAGAGTCGTCGAAGCTCAGAACGACCTGCGCGCGTTTGCTTTCCTGCCCGGTGAACTGCCGGCCTACCTGACACGCGCCCGGACGCTGCTCGACTCGGTCGACATGGACGCGCCGTTGGTATTCCTCGACACAGGGCCAGCCGCGGCGCTTGGAGCGCTCCAGGATCCTCTCGTCGCCCAGGGCGAGGAACAGCTCGTACTCAATCTTGGAAACATGCACGCCCTGGCCTTCCACCTTCAGGGGACGCGAGTTCTGTCTCTGTACGAACACCACACAGGGGAAGTGACCAGCGAGCAGATCGAGGACTTTACCGAGCGGCTGCTCGCAGGAACACTAGCGCACGAAGAAATCTTTGGCTCGAAGGGTCATGGCGCCTACTACGCCGACGGGACGGCACGCGAAAATCGCAATCGGAAATCTGAGCGGCCGATAATCGCCGTTACGGGCCCGCAGCGCCGAAAGCTGCGAGGCAGCCGGCTGGCCCCGTACTTCGCGGTTCCCCACGGCGACATGATGGTCTCCGGCTGCTTCGGCCTTCTCTGGGCCTTCGCTGAGAAGCATCCCCAAGACCGAGAGCAGATAACAGAGGCGCTCGGGGTAGCCGAAATGGATGTGGCTGCATCGGCCTAAGCGCCGTTCGTTGATCCCGATCGCGTATAGTAGGCGGCACGAAAGGAGAGAGCCCATGGCAAGCCCGGAACTCAAGACGATCACTGAGTTGCTGCGAGCCCGTCAAGAGCAAGCGCCGGCTGACATCAGCTTCCCCAAATCCCGCGCGCTGTTCGAACAGATGACGGCTGCTTTCCCATTACCGGAGAACGTCAAGTCGACCCCCGTTGACGCCGGTGGGATACCCTCGGAATGGATCGCCGCGCAGCGAGTGGGCGACGAGCAAACGATCTACTGGCTGCACGGAGGCGGCTACTGCATCGGCTCAGTAAATACGCATCGTGGTCTTCTCGGGCGGATATCCGCCGCCTCGCGTGCTCGGGTGCTTGCCATCGATTACCGGCTCGCTCCAGAGGACCCATTTCCGGCAGCCGTAGAAGACGCCGTCGCGGGTTATCTCTGGCTGCTTTCGACCGGCGTCGATCCCGCGCAGATTGTCATCGGCGGCGATTCTGCCGGGGGCGGACTGACAGCAGCGACTCTCGTGGCTTTAAAGGAGGACGGTAAGCCGCTGCCCGGGGCTGCCGTATGCATATCGCCGTGGACGGACCTGGCTCTCACCGGAGAGTCCCTCAGAACGAAGACAAAGGCAGACCCGATGATCACGAACGAGGGTATCACGCGCGTGCGGGACGCCTACCTGGGCGACGCCGACCCGACTGCTCCGCTCGCCTCTCCGATCTACGCCGGCCTCTCGGGCCTTCCGCCTCTCCTTATCCAGGTGGGCGAGAACGAGGTCCTATTGGACGACTCGCAGCGCCTGGCGGAGCGGGCAGAGGCCGCCGGCGTGGACGTAACTCTTGAGGTCTGGCCGGAGATGATCCACGTCTGGCACTTCTTCGCGGCCATGCTCCCCGAAGGCCAGCAAGCGATCGACCGCATCGGTGAATGGGTGCAGCAGCGTCTCGGGGCAGCGGTAACGGCTTCCTGAAGCGTCAGAAATAATTGACGGTGATCCCGCCGTCGATCACGAAAGTCGTGCCTGTTGTCCACGAAGACTCGTCGGATGAGAGGTAGATGCCTGCGTAGACGATGTCTTCCGTCCTGCCGAAACGCCCGAGCGGTATCCGGTTCAGGCGCTTCAGCCGCTCTTCCTCGCTCGGAAAGAGCGACTCAAGCATCGGCGTGAGGATTGGGCCTGGGCAGATCGCGTTGGCGCGAACTCCCTGGCGTCCGTACTGAACAGCGAGCGAGCGCGTGAGCGAGAGCACGCCGCCCTTGCTGGCTGTGTACGCGTCCTGAGGGACGGTGCAGCCCATGAGCGCGACGAAGGAGGCGATATTGATCACGGAGCCGCCGCCCGCTTTGATCAGCTCCGGGATCCCGTACTTGCAGCAGAGAAAGACGCCCTTCAAGTTGACGTCGATCACGCGCTGGAAGACGCTCTCGTCGGTCTCGACGACGGACGTATCGTCGTCCGGGAAGATGCCCGCGTTGTTGTAGAGGACGTTTAGCTTCCCGAAGGCCCGAACGCCGGCCCGGACCGCCTCGCGCACACTTTCCGAAACCGTGATGTCGGCAGGCACGCCGATGATGGACCCGCCCTCCACTTCAACCGAAGAGACAGTCTCTTTGAGCGGCCCTTCTGTGATGTCAATGGCGACGATCTCTGCCCCTTCGCGGGCGAACAACTGTGCGGCGAGACGGCCCATCCCGCTGCCGGCGCCAGTGATGAAGGCGGTCTTACCTTGGAGGCGCACAGGCGCCCAGCCGACTGCGAAAGGAGAAAATTAGCTGACCGCTCGCAGTCATACGATTTAGATCCTCATTTCCCATTTCTCATTTCTCTTCACTCCCGTCAGACCATCTCGAAATAGCGGCGGCGCTCCCAGTCCGTAACCGCCCGGCGGTGCTTTTCCACTTCCCACTCACGGAAGGCGAGGTATTGGTTGCAGAACTCGTCGCCGAACCAGCGGCGCGCAAGCTCGCTCGAACGGAACGTCTCGAGCGCCTGCGGGAGCGAGTTAGGCAGGGGCGCGGCATCGAGTGCCTTGTAGGCGCTTCCACGCACCATCGGCGGCGGTTCGAGCTGCTTCTCGAGGCCGTGCAGACCTCCCGCCAGCGTGGCCGCGAACGCGAGGTACGGATTGAGGTCGGCGCCGGGCGCGCGGTTCTCGATGCGTATGGCACCCGGGCTGCTGACGATGGCCCGCAGCGCCGCCGTGCGGTTGTCGACTCCCCAGGTGAGGTTCGTGGGCGCCCAGGTGCGGGCCACGTACCGCTTGTACGAGTTCACGTTGGGAGCGTACATCAACATGAAGTCCGGAAGGGTAGCGAGGACGCCGCCGACATAGTGCCGCATCAGGCTCGAGACGTGGTGTCCGTCGTCTTCGCCCCAGAACACATTCGTCGCGCCGTCTAGCGACCACAAACTCTGGTGGATGTGGCCACCGCAGCCGTCGAGATCGTCGGCGTACTTGGCCATGAACGTCGGCGTGGCGCCCATCTGGCCAGCGATCTCCTTGGTTGCGCTTTTATACAGCATCGTCTGGTCGGCGGCGCGCAAAGCGTCTGTGTAGTGGATGTTGATCTCGTACATGCCCGCGCCGTGCTCCCGGTTGTACGCTTCCACTTCGATGCCATAGGCGTTGAGCATCTGACAGATGCGACCGATCAGCGGCTCGTCGATCGAGGCGTGATGGATGCTGTAGCAGTTCAGTCCGGGGTTCAGCGGGCGAAGGTTTGAATAATCCTTCTCGCGCAGGCTCTCCTGGTCCTCGCGAAAGAATCGCACCTCGAGTTCGGCGGCCATATTCGCGACGTAGCCAGCCGTCCGCGCCTGCTCGGCGACGCGCCGCAATACGTGACGCGGCGCCAAGGCGAGGGGGTCGCCATTCTCCGCGTAGAAATCGCAGATGACGCTGGCGCAGCCTTCTTCCCACGGGACGGCGGCAAAGGTGCTCAGGTCCGGCCTCATAACGATATCGCCGAAGCCGGCCTCCCAGTTCGAGAAGGGCAGCGAGCCGATCACCTCGTCCTGGATATCCCAGCCGAAAATGACATCGCACTGCGGAAAACCTTCGCCCTCTGCCGCTGACAGGAAGTGCTCCGCGCTCACCCGCTTGCCACGATAGACGCCATCGAGGTCGCCGCCGCCGATCTTGACGGTGCGCAGATGGTTCTTGTCGATCAGATGGGCGACGCCCTTGATGTCCACCGTGCTTGCCTCCCACCGTCTTCGGTAGGCAGGATTGTACCAGAGAGGCTAGTGCTCAGTGCAGCCGTCTGACAGCGATTCCTACGATGCGATGGTCTTGACAGCACCACGCCGCGCGCTGGAGTCGGTGAAGCGCACGATTCCTTCTCCAAGGGCGGGCGAGGTGCTCATCCGTATCCTTGCCTGCGGCGTCTGCCGGACAGACCTGCACATAATTGACGGCGAACTCACCACGCCCGAGCTGCCGCTTGTGCCAGGCCACGAGATCATCGGGACGGTCGAGCGATTGGGCGAGGGAGCCCACCGCTTCGCGCTGGGCGATCGGGTAGGGGTAGGCTGGCTCGCATTCACGTGCGGTAAGTGCTCTTATTGCCGCGCGGACCGGGAAAACCTCTGCGACAACGCGCGCTTCACTGGGTACACCGTAGACGGCGGCTATGCCAAATGCGCGGTGGTCCGTGAACGGTACTGCTTTCCGGCGCCCGCCGGCTACGAGGCTGTCGACGCTGCTCCATTGATGTGCGCCGGCCTCATCGGCTACCGTTCGCTCGTGAGGGCCGGCGAGGCTAAGCGGCTTGGGATTTATGGCTTCGGCGGCGCGGCGCACATCATCGCGCAAGTCGCCGTGTCCCAGCGACGGGAAGTTTATGCCTTCACTCGCCCCGGCGACCACGAGGGGCAAGCGTTCGCGAGGGAGCTAGGGGCAGCGTGGGCTGGCGACTCGGGCCAAGCGCCGCCCGACGAGCTCGACGCGGCGATCATCTTCGCCCCGGTCGGCGCGCTCGTCCCCGCCGCGCTCAAGGCGGTGCGTAAGGGCGGCACGGTCGTCTGCGGCGGCATCCACATGAGCGATGTGCCCTCGTTCCCGTACGAACTTCTATGGGGCGAGCGTTCGGTCTGCTCGGTTGCCAACGTCACCCGACGGGATGCGGAAGAATTCCTCGCCCTCGCGCCGAGGGTGCCCGTACGCACTCGCGTGAGCACCTTCGCGCTGGCGCAGGCTAACGAGGCTCTGGCGGCGCTGCGCAATGGACTCGTTCATGGGGCCGCGGTGCTGGTTCCATCGGAGTAGGCGCCCGGAGAGCCTGCATGAGGTTGGGTGCTGCCTTGAGCGAGCTCTACTCTCGAGACCCAGAGCCACGTTGCGCCTGGCTTTGCAGCTGCGGCAGCTGCGAGCCTCGACTGCTCCACGAACGCAAGAAGCGTGAGCAATTCGTGAGCAATTGTTTAGGGTGCTTTACCGAAAAAACGTGCTATTTTGTAGTGACGGAGGGGTGGCAGAGCGGTTGAATGCGACGGTCTTGAAAACCGTTGGTTGCCTCGGGTGACCCGTGGGTTCGAATCCCACCCCCTCCGCCATTTTCGTTCATAAAATCGGCAGCGTCGTTCTGACCAAACGGCGTTCGCGATCCCCTAGAGAGAGATGGCAACAAGGGGTGTGATGAAGCCCATACAAGTTGGCGGTCTACGGCGTGCAGCTCTGCGCGAACAGGCCCGCCAGCCGCGATATGTCACCGATGACGTCGATTAGACCGTCCGGCGGGTCGGGCGCGATGTCGTAACGCTTCGGCGCTGTGGAGACGCTCTGGCCGAAAAAGTTTGCCACAGTCGAGATGTCGCCGATGACGTCTACATGGCCATCGCTGTTGATGCCCGGGGGCCAGGCGTTCACCCCGCACCTCCGCAGTGGATCGGTACCAATGATCCCCTCCGCCACATCGCTCCAGCCGTCGCCGTCCGTATCCTGAAGAACGTCAATTCTTCCTCGCATGGCAGCGGGGTGGATCTGGCAGTGATAAAAGAACGTGCCCGCGCTATTGAACGTGTGCGAGAACGTGCCGGTGGACATGCTTCCCGAATCCCAGCCCTGTGCGGCGCCGCAGGTAGTGAAAGTGCCGTCGCTACAGGCTGTCGTGGTATGGGATGCGCTGCCCACCCAGTTCCAGGTGACCGTATCGCCTGTTTTGATGCTGGTGGGACAGACGCTGCCGGAAAAGGTCGAGTTGCAGAACCAGAAATCGCCGACGTTCACCGTGGCCGTGGCCGCGCTCGTCTGCCCGTTGCCGGCGAGACCGACGACCGTCAGCGTGACCGCGATCGCGGCGATTTTGACGGTCAGACGCCGGCTGGGACCTATGGTCTTGCGCATTCGTCTGATCCCCAAACAGCGGGTACGCTAGAGTCCTGCCGGACGGATCTGTCAGCAGAAGCCGGATGAACCAGCGGTGCGAATTGAGCAGTCGTGGGCTTGCCCGATCATGCGACGGCGAGCGCGCAAGTATTGAAGTAGGGCGACCGGGGCGGCTCGTGCTCGTGCTTGCGCCGCTCTTCCAGCGCTCGCTCTAGCAGCCGCTCGCCAACCTCGAACTTCGAGGCAGAGAAGCGGCGACCTCCGTGGTGGACAACATCAGCGCTTGCGGCGCTTCGGCGGCGTCGAGAAGTGCCAGCCTTTGGGCAAGTATCGCTCGACGACTTCAACGAGTTCCTCTACGGAATCAATCCCGAGCAGCTCACCCGGG
>Ga0209056_10002205_pt1 | contig 21152 bp, 16 predicted proteins | sample GraSoiAngelo_114_FD_185876 | JGI IMG/M metagenome (GOLD analysis project Ga0209056, IMG submission 185876) | Grasslands soil microbial communities from the Angelo Coastal Reserve, California, USA - 14_0903_13_40cm (SPAdes) (version 2) | ecosystem: Environmental > Terrestrial > Soil > Grasslands...
GCCATGATGAGATCCTCGAGCAGTTCGTACACGAGGACGGGTTGCCAGCTCTCCGGCTCGGGATGTGTGAAGCTCAGGAGCCTCTCGACGAGCCGCTCCTGGCGCTCGACCGCCTGGAGGATGCGGACGAGGTACTCCTGCGGACGGTCGCGGTCCGCGAGGTCGGCTTGCAGGAGCTCCACGAGTCCCCGAAGGGAGGCGAGCGGCGTTCGCACCTCGTGCGCGATCCGCGCCGTCATCCCGCCGAGAAGCGCGAGCTGGTCGGCCCGCTTGATCTGCTCCCTGATGCGCCGCTTCTCCGAAGCATCGCGCAGCAGCAGCACGGACCCGCCACTGGGCTCTCGCCCGGGTTGGCTCTGGATCGTCACGTCGAGGAGGAGAGGTGCCCCGGACCACGTGCTCGCCTGAACCTCTTCGACGTGCAGCGCCGCCCCCGCCCGCTCCGCTTCGCCCATCACGTCGGCGAGCGGCTCGTTGCCGCGCGCAACCGGCAGCGGGCCGTCCACGCCGAGCAGCGGCCGGCCGCGGAAGCGCGCGAGATCAGGCCCCAGCAGGGTCTCCGCCGTCACGTTGAACACGAGAAGCCGGCGGGCGTCGTCCACGAGCAGCATCGCGGCAGGGAGCCGTGCGAGGATGTCGCTGTCCGAGACGAAGCGATCCATCGAGAGCGTGAGGCGCCCCACGGCCACGTCGAGCGCGCCGAGCTCGTCCGGAACGCGGTGGGCCGGGAAACCGTTGGCGGTGGGCACCGCGGCATCTGTCCGCTCGACGATGGCCCAGATCCGCCGGCTCCAGGCGACGCCGAGCGCGAGCCCCGCGAGCCCTGCGAGACCACCGGCGGCGACGGCCGCCGCGAACAGGGCGTTCTGGACGTCGGGCGCGAAGCCGCCTCGCGCCGCGATGAAGGGCCGCTGGAGATAGAGAACAGCCAGCGTGCTCGCCGTCGCGGCGAGCGCCATGGCGACGGACAGCATGACCCAGAGACGGAGCTCGAGACGATAGCGGCGGGGAGCGCCCTGGACCGGCGTCACTTCATGCCCTTCATCGCCTGCCCGAGGCTGAAGATGGGCAGGTAGAGCGCGAAGATCACGCTCCCGGCGATGCCGCCCAGCAGGAGGATCAGAACGGGCTCCACCAGCGTCGAGAGCGTCGCCACCGCGGCGTCCACCTGGGCTTCGTAATAGACCGCCGCCTTCCCGAGCATCGCCGCGAGGGAGCCGCTCTCCTCTCCCGTCGCCACGAGCTGCGTCACCAGCGAAGTGAAGGCGCCCGTCTGATGCATCATGTCGGCGAGGGTGCCGCCCTCGCGCACCCCCCGCGTCACCGCGAGCAGCGCGCGCTCGATGGTGCGGTTACCGGCCACCTGCGCCGCGATGTCGAGCGCATCCAGGAGCGGCAGGCCGGACTGTAGAAGGAGGCTCAGCGTGCGGCACGTCCGCGCCAGCACCGCCTTGCGAATGAGCGAGCCAAACAAGGGCGTGCGGAGCTTCAGCGTATCGAGGACGTCGCGGCCGCGCTCCGTCCGCGCGGCCATGACGACGACGGCGACGACGAGCCCGAGGCCGAGCACCGTGACGACGGCGGACTCTCGGACGAGCCGGCTCAGCCCGACGAGGAGGAGGGTGGGAGCCGGCAGCTTCATGTGGGAATTGGCGTACACGCCTTCGAAGATCGGCACGATATACACGATCATCGCCACCACGATCGCGAGCGCGGCGGTGAGGACGATAATCGGGTAGGCGAGCGCGCCCTTGACCTTTCGCCGGAGCTGAGCGGCCTTCTCGAGGTGGATGGTCAGGCTGTTGAGGATCACGACCAGTGAGCCGCTCGCTTCGCCAGCCCGCACGGTTGCGACGTAGAGCCGACTGAAGACGGCCGGGTACAGCCGGAGCGAGTCCGCGAAGGAATTGCCGGCCGACAAGGAGTCGCGGACGTCCTCGACGATCTTCGCGAATCGCCGATCGCTGGACTCCCGGGCGAGCGCGGTGAGGATCCGGACGAGGTGGAGGCCGGCCTCGAGCATGGCGGCGAGCTGCCCGGTGAAGAGCACCAGCGTGGCCAGGCGGACGCGCCCCCCAAGGCGCCGGAACGCCCGCTGGAGCACCTGGCGAAGCGGGGCGGCTCGGGGACCATCGGCAGCGCGGAGCGAGACGACGAGCTGCCCGCGGTCCCGGAGCCGCTGCATCAGCTCCGCCGGGTCCTCCGCCTGCTGCCTGCCCCGGCCGATGGCGCCGGAGCGATCCACGACTTCGTACTCGAAAACGGGCATCGCTACTCCTGATCGGCCACGACGGCCAACACTTCCTCGAGCGTGGTGACGCCCTGCGCGACTTTTCGCAGCCCCGCCAGCCGGAGCGGGACCATCCCGCTCTTGAGCGCGAGCTCCTGGATGCGGTCGGCAGAGGAGCCGGAAAGGACCATGGCCCGGACGTCGGCGGTGATGCGCAAGACCTCGAATAACGCGACTCGTCCGGCGAACCCGGTGTTCCGGCAGCGCTTACACCCGCGACCACGGTAGAGCACGTCGGGGCAACCGACCTCGGCCAGCACGACCCGGTCGTCGGGACCCGGCTCGTACGGCTCCTTGCAGTGCGAGCAGATCTTCCTGATCAACCGCTGCGCCGCCGTGAGGGTCAGGGCGGACGCCACGAGGAAGGGCTCGATGCCGATGTTGAGGAGGCGCACGATCGTCGACACGGCGTCGTTGGCGTGCAGGGTGGAGAAGACGAGGTGCCCGGTGAGCGCCGCGCGGACGGCGATCTGAGCGGTCTCGTTGTCCCGGATCTCCCCGATCATGATGACGTCGGGATCCTGTCTCAAGATGGCGCGGAGCGAGCGCGCGAAGTCGAACGCGATCTCGCTCTTCACCTGTACCTGCTGGATCCCGGGCTGCCGGTACTCGACCGGATCTTCCACCGTCACGATGTTCTTCCGTGGCGACTTGATGGCCTTGAGGGCGGTGTGCAGGGTGGTCGACTTGCCGCTCCCGGTCGGCCCGGTCATGAGGATCATCCCCCATGGCCGCCGGATGGCGTCGCGGAACAGCGCGAGCTGGTCGTGATCGAAGCCGAGGCTTTCGAGGGTGTAGTGCTGGACGACGGCCTCCTTCAGGAGGAGGCGGAGGACGACCTTCTCACCGTAAATCGTGGGCAGCGTGGAGACGCGGAAGTCGATCTCGGTGTCGTCCACGCGGACCGAGAAGCTGCCGTCCTGCGGTAGCCGCCGCTCCGCGATGTCGAGCCGCGAGATGATCTTGAGCCGGGAGACGACGGCCAGATGGAGCTGCCGCGGCACCTCGAGAAGCTCGTAGAGCAGCCCGTCGATGCGGTAGCGGATGATCGTGCGGTCCTCGAACGGCTCGACGTGAATGTCCGAGGCGCCGTCGCAGGCGGACCGTGTGAGCATGTAGTTGACGAGCTTGACGACGGGGGGGTCGTCCGCCTGCGTCCGCAGCTGCTTGAGGTCGACCGTGTCCTCCGCCCCGTTGCCGGAAAGGACGGTCAAGCCGAGCTCCTGGCGCACGGTTTCGTCGTCGCGTTCCGTGCTCGACCCGCGGTAGTGGCGCTGGATCGCGGTCTGGATCGCGGCCGCGGGCGCGATCCGGAAATCCACGTCGAGGCCGGTGACCCGCCGGACCTCGTCGAGCGCCAGCACGTTGAGAGGGTCGGCGGTGGCCACCACCAGCTGCCGGGCGGACCGCTCGACGGCGACGACCATGTTCACACGAGCCGTCTCCTCCGGGAGGATCCTGACCACTTCGGGTTGGAGGTTCGCCAGCTCCTCCTCGCTCATCAACGGCTTGTCGAACTGCAGGGCTAGGCACTCGAGGAGCGCGGTCTCGCTGATGATGTTCAGCTCGACCAGGACCCGGCCAAGCCGTTGTGCGCCCTGGCGCTGTCGCTCGAAGGCGGCCGCGAGCTGCTCCTGCGAGAGCAGCCCGCGCTTGACGAGCAGCTGCCCAAGGAGCTGCCACGTGCGTTGGCGCTCGCGCGCGCCGGCCAACGGGGCGATACCCCGGGGGTGCTGGTGTTCAGGATCCACGCGACTGGGCTGTGTGATCACGCCTCGCTCCAGGGGGGCCAGTCTGAGCGGGCGCGATTCGCTTTGGAAGGCCCAAATACGATCTACGTGGCCGGCGCAAAAAGATCTAGATCGTCGCGAACGATCTAGTGCCGGATTCCGCCGGTCAGCGCCGTTCTTCGGCCGGGCGGAACGTCAGGCGCTGCTCGATCTGGGCACGGTCGGGGTGCTCGGGAACGAGCGCCAGGAATGCGCGGTAGTGCACGGCCGCGCCGAGCGTCTGGCCATCCTGCTCGAGCGCCACCGCGAGGTTCAGGTGGGCTTCGGCGTGTTTCGGATCGAGGGCGAGGCTCCGCTGGATCGCCTCGATCCCGCGCCGGTGTTGTCTGCGACGCACCAGGACCACGCCGAGGTCGTTCCACGCCGCGGCATCCGCGGGCTCGAGAGCCAGCGCGCGCTCCAGCAGCGCTTCGGCCCGGGCGAGCGAACCGAGCACTGTCGCCTCGCGCGCGCGCTCCCGCAGCTCGGGGGCGAGAAGGGGCTCCGGGTGCTGGAGGGACGGCAACGGGGGAACAGCCGGGGCCGATGGCGACGGGGTGGCCGGCGCGCTCAGCATGACGCTGAGCCCGACGGCACCGAGTACCGCGACGGCGCCCAGAGCGATGACCGACGAGCGGTGCCGCGCCCGCCGCTCTGCATGGAAGCGCGGGAGAACTGTCCTGGGGAGCACGTGAGCTTTCCCCTCGATGGCGGCGAGCGCTTCGTACAGCCGACTCATCTCGACGGCTCGCCCGCGATGCTCGGCGCGATCGCGCCGGCCACGACCCGGGAGAGGGCCAGTGTCGTCCGTGGACCGAGGATGCCGTCCGCGGGCAGGCCCGTCGATTGCTGGAACGCCCGCACCGCCTGCGCGAACCGAGCATCGTAGAGATGCGGAAGCGGCATCTCGAGGTGGCCGAGCTTGTGAAGACGAAGCGCGACGATGAGGACTGTGTCGGGCGTCATCGGCCGCACGCCGTCGGTCCCGAGCTGATCGAGATTCCGCCATAGCACCCATGCCTCGGCGCCGGCCAGCGTCGAGTCGAGCTCGCCGAGCTGGCGCCGGAGCTCCGTGCCTGTTCCGTCGACGAGTGTCACCGTGTCGCCGGCGATGCGCCGGACCAGGAGCACGCTCGGCTCCTGCGCGCCGTTCAGCTCGAGCAACGCGGGTAACCCGATCGCTCGTAGCTCGCCCGCCGTGATCCGCGGCAGCCGCGTCGCCGCGAGCTGGTAGCGGTCCGCGACGCCCACGATGTCGACGTCGCCGTCCGCCAGAGCCGGCCACCCCGCCATGGCGCTCGGTGGCGGCGACTGGAGGGTCCAGAGCGCGATCAGCTCCCCGAGGAGACGCCGGGACGGGGGAAGAGATATCGCCGGCCGCGATGGGGCGGGGGCCGCAACAGTCGCAGTGACGGGCGCGGACCTTGGCTCGGGCGTGAGAGCCGGCGCCGGCGCCGGCGTGGGTGCCGCCGCGGGGGCCGGCGTGGGCGCCGCCGGTGGCACGGCCGCGGCGAGGGCGCTGTTCGAGGCGCGCGGGACGAACCAGCCCGGACGCCATGTCCACCCGAGCCCGAGGGCGGCGCCGACCACCGCCACGACCACGACGGCGGCGACGGCGATTCTCCCCACCCGGCGTGCCAGTGGGGGATGCCCTTCGAGGCTGCGGATGGCGGCTTTCACCGTGTCAACGTCGACGTTTCGCTGTCGGCCCGCGAACGCGGTGCTCAGCGCGCGGTCGCACACGAGATTGATGACCCGCGGCACACCGCCGCTGTAGCGATGGATACGGGCGGTGGCGGCCCACGTGAACGGAAGGCTTCCCCCGAGCCCGGCGGCCCGCAAACGATGCTCGACGTAGCGGAACGTCTCCCGCTCGGCCAGAGGGCGCAGGCGACAGCGGATACCGATGCGCTGGTTGAGCTGGCGCAGCTCGGGGCGCACGAGCTTCGCCTCGAGCTCCGGCTGGCCAGCGAGGACGATCTGCAGGAGCTTCCGGTCCGGAGCCTCGAGCGTGGACAGGATGCGGGCCTGCTCGAGCGCCTCCACGCTCATGTGCTGCGCCTCGTCGACGACGACCACGACGGTCTTGCCCTGGCCCCCCGCGGCCAGGAGATGCTGGCTGAGCACCGTCATCAGCTCGCCCCTCGTCTTGCCCCGCCGCTCGAGGCCGAGGTCGTCCAGGATCGCGCCGACGAGCTCGGTCTCCGACAGATGCGGATTGAGCAGCAACACGCTCTCCGCCTCGGCGGGCAGTTCGCGGAGCAAGGCGCGACAGAGCGTCGTCTTGCCCGTCCCCACGTCGCCGAGCAGGAGCATGACCCCCTTGCTCGTCGTCACCCCATAGAGGAGTAGCGACAAGATCTCGTGATGCACCCTCGACCGGAACAGGAAGCGCGGGTCCGGGGTCAACCCGAACGGCGAGCTGTCGAGACCGAAGAATGGTTCGTACATGGCGGGCTACCTCGGCCTCTGGGTGGCCAGGATCGTGGGCGTGATGAAGATGACCAGCTCGCGGTTCGGGTCCGTCGTCGTCGACTTCGACTTGAAGAGCCAACCGAGAAACGGAATGTCGCCGAAGAACGGCACCTTCTGGATGGACTCCACCACTTCCTGTTGGCGGATGCCACCGATCGCCAGGGTCTCGCCCTCTTTGACGACGACCTGCGTTGTAGCTGAGCGCCTGTTGATGCTCGGAACGAAGCCTCCGCCCGTCTGCGGGACGAGCGTGCCAAGGGAGTTGTTCTCGACGTTGACGACCATCTTGACGCTGGTGATGTCGCCCGGCTCCCTGATGACGGTCGGCGTCACCTCGAGCCTGAGGAGCGCGTCCTTGAACTGCACCTGCGTCCCCGCCGAGCTGACCGTGGAGTAGGGGATCTCGCTGCCGAGCGAGATCAGGGCTTTGGCGTTTTCAGTGGTCACGACCTCCGGCTTCGCGAGCGACGTGGTCTTGCTCTCCGCCTCGAGCGCGTCCAGGACCAGGTTGATATTCAGCCTCCGACCGATGAGCCCGAAGGCGATGCCAGCGGGCGTGATGCCCCCGAATGAGCCGCTCGGCGAGACCGGAAAGTTGACGATGTTTCCGCCCGTCGGCAGACCGCTCGCGGCGCTCACGGGCAGGAAGTTGCCGAGCGTCAGGTTCGGGTTCGCCTGACTCCCCCCTGCCGCCGTGCCCGATGCGCCAAGAAATCCAGAGGCGGGCGCGATTCCGCCCGTCGGCGGAGTCCGCCCGGCGAAGCCCTGGCCGACGAGAATATCGCCGCCCGCGCTCCGGCGGAGGGCCGCGCCGCCCCACGAAACGCCGATTGCGAAGAAATCGATCCGGTTGAGCTCGTTCAGCCGCGCCGTGATCTTGACCTGAGGGAGCGGGACGTCGAGCTTCTCCCGGATGACCTTCTTGATCCGCTCGAGGTCCGCCTCGTAGTGGCGGATGAAGATCGAGTTCGTCGGCTTGTGGGCCTGAATGGTGATGCCCTTGGCCAGTACCTCGGCCGTCGGCATGGGCGCGGGCGCAACCGGCGGCGGTGGTGCGACCCCGTAGAGCACCGAGAACGGCGGCGCGGGGATCAGCGGCGGACCGCCCGGCGCGCCTGGAGGGGGGGCGGCGCCAACGGCGAAGCCGAGCATCCCCTGCAGGGTCCTCGCGACGTCTTCTGGGTCCGCGTAGGCCAGACGAATGCTCTCCTCCTTCAGCGGCCCGCGCGCCTGCAGCTCGGCGAGGGCCAACTCCTCCCGGCGTGCCTCGGCCTGTTTCTTGCGTGCGTCCGCCTCGCCCTGCGACCGTACCTGCTCGGCCTTTGCCGTCGCCTCTTCTTCCTTCCGCTGCTGCTCGCGAGCCGTCTCCGCCTCCTTGCGCGACATGACCACGAGGATGTCGTCACGCACCTCGCAGACCAGCCCGCCTGTCCTGACGAGCGCATCGAAGGCATCGCCAACCGGCACCTCGTAGAGGCTCACGGTGACCACGCCCGTGGCCGCGGGCGTGACGATCAGGCTGACGCGATACCGCTCGGCAAGCGTGCGGAGGGTGGTCTGTACGTCGGCTCCGCGAAGGTCGATGGTCGTCCGATCGGTTGGGAGTCGCCGTCCGCAGCCCTCTTCCTGCGACTGGGCCGGCGACGGCGACAGCACGGCAAAAAGGGCGAAGGCGATCGTCACGGAAGCCCGCATCGTCATCTCCTTGTCGTTGGAGCTCCCGTGAAGCCCGGCAGGAGCGCTGATCTCGAGCCACCACCGGGCTCGCTTAGGACAACTTTTCCATCCGCGATCTCCGTCACGCGCTGGCCGTCGACGACATCGCCGACCTTGACGATCTGGTCATTCACGATGGCGAGGACGCCTCCGGGGAACTTCACGATGCCCTTCACCGACACCGGCGCGTTCGCTGGGCTCGCTGGAGCCGGCGCGGCGAGTCGGGCGGGCTCTCGGCGACGCGGGGCCTCGACGAACTTGAAGGGATCGCGGAGCGGAGGTGTAGTCTCCTGCGCTCGGGCCGCGATCGGAAGCATGAGGGCCGCCGCCACGGAACTGGACTTCGAGTTCCTCTGGGAAGCTGCCAGCACGCGTTCCATGATCCGTCTCGCGTCCTCGGAAGGCTCGATCGTGGTCAAGCGGAACTGCGCGCGGACGGCGCCGTCCCCCGCCTCGTCGACGGGCTTCGCGCCCCGGGTGCCCTCGAGGACGACCTCCTCGAGGATCCCGCCCTCGCGCTCGACTCGTGTCGCAAAGTCGACGAAGTCGCGAAACGGCACGGCCATGTCGACGCGATGCGACGACTTGCGGTAGCGCGGCGTGGACTCTCGCTCGAGCGGCGCGATCGCCAGGACCTTCGCATGCCCACCCCGCGCCATGTCGGCGAGACGACGCAGCACCTCATCCGCGGGCGCCCGGTCCGACGTCCATCGGATTTCCTTGAGGAGGTCGGTGCGCGCAACGAGCTCGGCCTGAACGCTCTGCCGGTGACCCTCGACCTCGCGGGCAAGACCGGCGCGCTGAGCGTCGGCGGTGGCGCCCAACCTCGAGAGCGAAATCGTTTGCGCGACCGTCCAGCTGAGCCCGGCCAGGACCGCCAGGACGGTCACGATCCAGCCGACGAGGAGCCCTCGGCCCTTCACGAGCGCTTCTCCGCGAGCCCGATGCTGATGTGCAGTTGCTCCTCGCCACCCTGGGCGCCGGCGGGCCGTACATCCCAGGTCTTGAGCTGGAAGCGCGGGGCAAGGACGGGGTCCTGCGCGAGTGCCGACATGAAGTTCGCGATCTCGACGAGCCGCGAGCCGCCTGGCACCACGGTCGTGGTGGCCTCGAGCTGGAGCAAGAGGTCGAAGGGTTTGGCGTCGCCGGGTTGCGTCTCCGTCTGCTGCGGCTGGCGAGCGACCTTGCTGAGCGACACGCGGTCGATCCGCAGCGCGCCGGGTAACGGGTCGCTGAGTGCCGGGAGCATCTCCGACCAGCGGACCCGTCGTCGAGCCTCCGCGCCCAGGTCGCGGAGGTTGGTGCGAAGCGACGCGAGCTCGTCGCCCGCCACCGTGACCTCACGCCGGAGCGTCGCGATGGCTTGAACCTCGCTCGAGTAACGCAGGTACCGCGGCAAGACTCCTCCGAGCGCGACGAGTATGACGAGCGCGACGCCGGCTGCGGCCGCGATCGCGAGGCGGCGCGGGCCGTCGGGGCCGAGAAACCACTCCCACCGAGAGCGTTGCGCCCACCCTGGACGTGTCAGGTCGATCGTGAACTGTGTGGTCACAGCGCCCTCAACGCGAGCCCGAAGGCCTGGACGAACTCGGGGCCTGCCGATTCATCGGTCTCTCCTCGGGCGGCGGTCACCGGAATCGCCCGGAAGGGATCGATCACCTCGAAGGGCGATTCGAGCCGGAGCTCGTCGGTGAGCCAGCGGTTGAGCTCGCGCATCCGGAGCCATCCGCTGAGCAGGTAGCGCGGGAGGCTTTCGCGATCGTACTCCGAGCGATAGAACGCAAGCGACGTCCGGATCTCGTCAGCGACCCGCCGGACGGCGCCGCGGAGTTGTTCGCCAGTGGCGGACGCCCCCACATCGAGGTGGCGCACCACCACGGGGCCCCGGTCGCTGAGGAGGCAGAGGACGGCCCGCTCCTCTCCGAGGTCCAGCGCCACCAGCAGCTCGCGCGGATCGGGCCGGCCGAGGTGGAGCGCCGCGTTGAGCAGCGCCAGGGCCTCCACGTCCATGGTCCGCAACTTGACGGCGGCCCGCTCGAGCAGGCGAAGCCGGCCTTCGACGACAGGCTTCGGCGCGCTCACGGCGAGGACCCGGCACTCCCCTTTGGAGCGCCGGAGAATCTGCGCGTCGAGGAGCCCTTCGGACGGCGGCAAGAGCCCGAAGTCCCGGTGCTGCAACTCGAGCGCCTGGAGCACGCGGCCCGGCGGCAAGGGCGGCAGCGTGAGCTGCCGGACAACGACGTCCGGTCCCCCGACGGCGACCACGACCGGCTGGCCGTCGGCCCGCACGCGCGCCAGGCAGGCGTGGATCGCCTCCACCGTCGCGCCGTTGCCGTTTCCCGCAGCGACCGGGACCGCCGCGGTCGCGGCGATCGAAACCTTCCCCGGCCTGCCCTCGAGCACCAGGGCGCGCACGGCCGCGGGGCCGATATCGAGGCCGATCGCCCGTCGCCGGTTAAACATGCCCACCCAAAGGCTCCTCTCGTGGCATCACTGGATCTGGCGCCAGTTCGAAGCAATGATGGCCGCAAAGGAACTGCCGCCGGCCCCGAAGGCTTGGGGCAGCGCGTTCAGGTTCCACGGCGCCAGGTAGAGCTTGGGCGGCTGGCTGGCTCCGGTGAAATCGAACTGCTGCGCGGAAAAGGTGCCCGCGAACTGCGTCTGGCCCGCGCCTCCTGTGATTGCGAACTTGGCGGTCAGAGCGCTGTTCGCCGCGAAGAACGTGCCGAGGATCTGTTTGGTGCCGCCGCTCCCGGTCGTGATGTCGCCCGTGGTGAGCATGGCGAGGAAGTGATTCGCGGGATAGGCGTAGCCGCAGAGGTAGCTCCCGAGGCTGCACCACGGCTGGTTGGTGGTCGGCTCCGACAGTAAGGCGTTGGAGAGGGCAAACGCCAGCGTGCCGGGCGGGTTGTCGGCGAGGATGATCGTCTGGCCGCGGTAGTACATGTTGGGGTCAAGCGACGGATCCACCGGGGAGGTCGTCATCGTCGGTGTGGTGCTGGGGGCCGACCCGAGCCGGTGCACGTACACGTTGATCGGCTCACCGTCGGGACGGATCGGAGCGGCCGTTCCCGATGGCGGTGGGATCATACCGATGATCCGGCCGGCGGCGATCTGGAGCGTGCACCCGCCCGCGCTGTTGTCGCCACCCTGGCGGGCGCAGGCGGAAGGCTGGATCGGGAGCGTCATCACGGGCCCCATCCCGAAGTCGGGCGTGTCGCCGGTCTGGAGTTTGATCAACACTGTGGTGCAGTCGGCGGCGGTGCCGGTCGTGCCGAGTGTCGTGTTTTGGGCGATGTCGCAGCCGGCATTGCCTCGACTGTCGTCGATATGCCACGAGTTCGTGTAGAAGTACTCCGCGAAGTTCGTGCCGCTCGGGACGGGATCGGCGGTGTTCGGACAGGTCGAGCCGGGCGGGTTGAAGAAACACCGATAGCCCTTGCCATCGATGATGCTGGAATCGCTCAGGAGCGGGGGATTGAGCGACAAATCGCTCGCGGGATAGGGGCCCTGCGCCTCGGTCCAGACGTTGCAGCGCTTGTTGAGGGTCGTCTGGCCATTCAGCCCGGCGGCGCAGTCGCCATTGGTGCCGCCCCACGTGCCGCTGCTGTAGACGCCGGACATCGTGTCCTGGATACCGGCATTGGCCCCGCCGCCACATCCGGACCCCGTCTCCTGCTTGCCGATGCAGGCGCTGCCGGAGTTGAGTTTGACCAGGCCCTCCTTCACCTTCAGCACTGCCCCCAGGGTGCTCACGGGGGTCCCGTTTGGGAACAGCATCGGGATCCGGCTCTGTAGATTAGAGTTGAGCTGAGTGTAGTTGTTCTGGAGCCCACTGTTGCCGCCGAATTCCACCGCCACGCAGCCGGCTCCCGGGCACGCGAGGAACTGGACCGGGCCCGCGATGACCGCGTTGCCCTTGATCGCTCCGGAGGTCGGCCCCCCGATCGAGAACGGCGCGTGTGGCCTGCTCGCGGTCACGGCTGCCGTCGCGTCGATCTGGACGATACGCGCGACCGTCCCCGTGACAGAGGACAGCACCCCCAGGGATCGGAACTGGGCCTTCTGGTGGTCGGACGACGGCTGGTTGGGCGGGTCGCTGTTCGGGTCCGGCCACTGCCTCACGCACACGGTGTAAGTGCCGCCGGCGAAGGATTGGTCTTGCTGCAAAACGTGGAAGCCGGTCGCCCCGTCGGGGAGGAGCGCGGCCGGGCAGTCCGTCGTCAGCGCGATTCGCGCGAGTGCATTCTCGGTGATGTAGTTCGGGTCTGTTGGTGGGTTCGCGCAATTCGCCAGGGTGATCGGGCTCGCGGTGCCGTTGGGACCGCCACAGATGAACTCCAGGTAGAAGAGGTGAAGCCCGCGCTCCAGGCCTGCCTCGGCGATCTCCAGCGCCTGCACGCCGGTCTGGCTGTCGAGCTTCAGGCGCGCATCCAGCTGCGCGACGTTGAAGAGCGCGGCGCCGAGCAGGGTCATGATGAACACCAGCATGAGCACCATCACGAGGGTGCTGCCTCGCTGGTCGCCGAGCGACCGCGACATCCATCGCCGGAGCGCCTCGCTCGTCAATGCCGGCTCCCCCCTGTCACGAGTGTCACGCCGAACGTCTCGGGCCGGTTGGTGCCATCGTTCAGCGTGAAGGTGATACTCGCCCCCGGGACGGTCGCGCACGATTGGTTTGCGACAGAGCATACCGAGAAGGCATCGCACGTCCCGCCCGCGGCCGTGCAGGGCGTGACGGGCGAGAGCGACCAGGGGGTGCACGTCGACCCCGGTGCACACGCGGCCGACAGCGCCACGAGGGACCCGTCGAGCATGTTTGCGACCGGAGTGCAGGGATCTGCCGACGCGTAGACCTGCGGACGGGTGCAACGGACGATCTGCGGCGGCGAATCGGTGCTCCGGTAAACGCACGTGTTCGAGCCATCGGAAGGATTCGGGATGACGAGCACCATGTCCGTCGTGGGAAGCGGCAGGCAGGCCGGCAGGTCGGGAGGGTTCGCCGGGTCCTCGATCAGGGGCGAGCCACCGCCCATCTGGCGAAGCCGCCGCCCGAGCTCCTCGGCGATCGCGCTGCCCTGCCGCTGGAGGGCCGCCTGAGCATCCATGTCTCTCCCGAACCTCAGCGTCGCCAGGAAAAAGCTGACGATGGCCAGGAAGGCGGTCACGCTGATCGCCGTGGCGACGAGGATCTCAAGCACGCTGGAGCCGCGCTGACGCATCGCTCGTCAGTGCCTAAAATGGACTGCCGTCACCGTCACGGGACCCGCCTGCCGGACGGTCGACCTGACGGACACCTTGATCACTCGTGGCACATTTCCGCTCCCGTCCAGGTCGTTGCCCGCCGAGACGGTGGTGCGGCCAAGGAAGCCGGGAAACCCGGGGATTCCCTGCTCGGGCTCGGAAGCGGCGCTGGCGAGGCCCATAGTTCTCAGCTCCTCCATCCGCTTCTGCGCCAGGTAGAGCGCAATACGCTCGCCGCCTTCGGCGACGACAGAGGACTGCCCGAGGCTGAACATCAGCGCGAGACCGAGCGTCACGACCGATAGAATGACGCCGGCGATCAGGACTTCGAGCAATGCGATCCCGCGTTCATCGGCCAGAATCATGGACCTGGTATAGTGGAGCGCGGCATGGGTCGATGGGGCGCCTCCGTCGTGGCCTTCCTGACGATCGTCACCTTCCTCCCCGCCCTCCAGAACGGGTTCGCCGGCAACTTCGACGACGCGAAGAACTTCCTGGCGAACCCGCATTACCGGGGTCTTGGCCTGACGCAGATCGAGTGGATGTTCACGACCACGCACATGGGCCAGTACGTCCCGCTCACGTGGATCACGCTCGGCCTCGATTACCTGCTCTGGGGCATGAACGCCGCCGGCTACCACCTCACGAGTCTCCTCCTGCACGCCGTCACCGCGGTCCTGTTCTACCTCGTGTCTCTCCGCCTCATCGGCCTGGCGATCCGGCGACCCGAGGAGGCATGGGTGACCGCGGCGGGCGCCACGGTGGCCGCCCTCCTCTTCGCCGTCCATCCGCTCCGGGTAGAGTCGGTGGCTTGGGTGACCGAGCGCCGCGACGTCGTGTCCGGCGTGTTCTCCATGCTGACGCTCCTCGCGTGGCTCCGCGCCGTTGAGCGCGAGCCGCGCGCCCGCCGCTGGTACTGGGTCTCCGTGGCGCTGTTCGCGTGCGCGCTGCTGTCCAAGGCGCTCATCGTGCCGCTCCCGGTCGTCCTTCTTGTCCTCGACGTGTATCCGCTCCGGCGGCTCGGCGGAGCGCAAGGCTGGTGGAGCCCCGGCGCGCGGCGGGTCTACGCCGAGAAGGCGCCATTCGCCGTGCTCGCGGCGGTGGCGGCCGTGATCGCGTTCGTCGCAATCGTCAGGCTCGGCAACATGGCCCCGCTCGAGAGGCTCGGCCTCCCCGAACGCCTCGCGGTCTCCGTGTTTGGCCTCGCGTTCTACCTCTGGAAGACGCTGCTGCCCGTGGGTCTCTCGCCGCTCTACGGGTTTCCGGCACGCGTCGACCTCGCCGCGCCGCGCTATCTGCTCAGCTTCGCCGTGGTCGGGCTGGTCTCCCTGCTCGCCGTCGTGGCGCGACACCGGGCGCCGTGGCTGGCGGCCGCATGGATCGTGTATGTCGTCACCCTCCTGCCCGTCGTGGGCATCCTTCAGAACGGACCGCAGATCGCCGCCGATCGCTACACCTACCTCGCGTGCCTGCCGTGGGCGCTTCTGATCGGCGGCGCCGTCGCGGTCGCGCTCAGGCGCGCCGCGCGCAAAGGGCGCGAAGCCGCGCTCGCCCTCGCGGTCGCAACGGTCCTCCTCGTCGTCGGCCTCGAGGGCCTGACCGTGAACCAGATCGCGGCCTGGCGCGACTCGCTGACACTCTGGCGCCATGCCGTGCGTGTCGATCCGTCGAACGCCCTCGCCCATAACAACCTCGGCGCTGCCCTCCTCGAGGCCGGCAGGCCCGACGAAGCCATCGATGCATTCAAGAACGCGGTCGACTGGCTGCCGCTCTCGCTCCGGGAGAGCCGAGCCAACGTTTTCTTCAAGCTGGGTACCCTGCTCCAGCAGCAGGGCGATCTCGACGGCGCGGAGCTTCGATATCGCGAAACCCTGGCGCTGGACCCAAACCACGCCCTCGCCTGGAACAACCTCGGCGTGGTGCTCGCCCTCCGCGGGAAGTTCGACGAGGCGCTTCAGGCGTTCCGTAACTCCCTCGCGGCGATCCCGGACTATGCCGAGGCCTGCGACAACGCCCGCCGGGCGGCGAAGATTCTGGGCCGAGGGCTCCAGGAGCTGGACCGGTGCGGCGCCAAGCCGCGGACGTGAGGGGAGGCAGAAGCCGGCCTCCCCTCTGGATGTCCTCAGCAGATGGGGTCCCCCACGACGACCGTAGTATCCGTCGTCCTGCAGCGTAGCGTGATGGCGCCCGTGCCCGTGTCGACGAAGACCCCGGCGGCCATGGCCGCGGACGTCTGGCCTGAAACTCCCGCGACGGTGATCTTGCCGTTGGTCCATTTGTTCGTCGTGGCATTCACCGTGACAATGGTGGGGACGGCGACTGTCCACCTGCCGTCGGGCGTGTTACCGCTGGTGGAGTCAACGCCGATCTTTTGGGCGAGCTGGGACAGCGCGCAGTTCGCCGATTCGTTCGGCGTGTTCTGCTGGGCGCAGGCCTGAGCGGCCGTCAACACCGAGCCCGCGAGCCCCTTCGCCTCGGCCAGACGCGAGTCACGGACGTACCCGAGATAGAGGGGTACGGCCGCCGCCGCCAGGATACCGACGATCATGACGACGATGAGCAGTTCCATCAGCGTGAATCCCGCCTCACTTGTGAGCCTGCCTCTCAGAAGCTTCTGCATTTTCTTTCTCTCCTTTCTATTGGTGACGTCTCTATTGGCCATCAGCCTGGCCTCGGGTTCGGTGACTGCAAGCGCCTTGCCGATCCTCCGGCCAGCGCCGTCGGGTCGAATGCTGCGGCAATTCACGTCGCTCGCACGTCTGCCAGGCGACCGTCGGGCCAGGGACTCCAAAATTTTTGAGGGCGCGCCTCTGAAAATTAGAGGGACAGCGACCGAGCTGGCCACGATCTCGTACCGATTCCGGAAAAAGCGGTCAGAAAATTTGTCGGGGGATCGGTGGAGTCTGTTAGTGTAGTGCGCTCATGAGCAACGCAGAGAGCAGCGCGACCTCTCAGTCCTCGGCGCCCGCTGTCGTCGGGCCGGATCGCCTTCCGCGCGACGTCGTCGAGCTCCTGACGCTCGCGCTGCGGCGCGGCGCGACCGACATTCTTCTCGCGGTCGACCGGCCGCCCAGCTTTCGTGTGGCCTCGACGTTGACCCCGGTCGAAGAGCTGACGCCGCCCGGCTCGGAGGCGATCGTGCGACTCGCACACACGCTCCTGGGCGAGGGAGGAATCGCCGAGCTGGAGCGGCACCGCGACCGTGACTTCGCGTTCGAGGTGACAGGACTCGCCCGATTTCGCGGTTCATTCTATTACCACCGAGGTGGGCTCGCGCTCGCGCTGCGGGTGCTGCCCGCCTCGATCCCGTCGCTCGAGGAGCTCGGCCTGCCGTCGGTCGTGGCGCAGCTGGCCTCGCTGTTACGAGGGCTGATCCTCGTCACCGGCCCGACGGGGAGTGGCAAGTCGACCGCCCTGGCCGCGATCATCGAACTCATCAACGTGACCCACGCCAAGCACATCGTGACGATCGAGGACCCGGTGGAGTTCGTGCATGCCGACAAGCTGAGCCGGGTGGAGCAGCGCGAGGTGGGGCGGGACACGCGGTCGTTCTCACGGGCCCTGCGCAGCGTCTTCCGCCAGAGCCCCGACGTGGTGCTGGTCGGAGAGATGCGTGACGTCGAGACGATCCAGACCGTGCTGTCCCTGGCGGAGACGGGGCACCTCACGCTCGCGACCCTGCACACGAGCTCGTGCGCGAACACGATTCACCGGATCATCGACGTCTTCGCCGAGGACCGACAACAGCAAATCCGCGCCCAGCTGGCGCTGTCGTTGGAGGCCGTGGTGAGCCTGGCGCTGCTGCCGCGAATCGGGGGTGGGCTCGCCCTGGCGACCGAGGTCATGATGGGGACGGCGGCGATCCGGGCGATGATCCGCGACGGCCGGGCCCACCAGATCTACGGCGCGATCCAGGCGGGTCAGCAGGTCGGCATGCGGACCATGAACCACTCGCTCGCCGGCCTCGTCAGACGCCGGCAGATCACGCTCGAGGACGCTGGCGCGCGGTCGCCAGACGTCAAGGAGTTGCGCCAGCTGCTAGCGTCGTGATGGGCTTAACCCCCCGGTCCTCGCCGATGTGACCCTCGACATCGACAGCTCTGGGAGTCCTGTTCCACGGGCGCAAGAGCATGTCTGGCTGGCACGAGACTTGCCCCGTGTGTTGCCGATGTACCGTATGAGTCGCCCCCACGGCGCGTTGGCGTGGGCCGAGCTGGCGGCGGCCCTGCTGATCACCGCGCTCATCGTCTTCCTCAACGTGCGCTTCAGCACCCACGCGGGGCCGCTGTGGCGGGACGAGGTGTCCACCCTCCGGCTCGCCACCCAGCCGACGTACGCCGAAGTCGCGAGGTCGCTGTCGTTCGATTCCGCCCCGCTCCTCTTCCCGACGCTCGTGCGGCTCTGGTCCTCGTCGCTGAGCGGCGGCGATCAGGACGGCCCGATGCGAGCCTTCGGCTTGGGCGTCGCCACCGCGATGGTCGGCACGATCTGGGTGACCGCCTGGACGCTCGGTGTCGGCCCGCCGATGCTGGCCCTCGCCCTGTTCGGCACGCACTCGGCGACGCTGCAGATCGCGGGATCGGTGAAACCGTACGGTCTGGGAAGCGTGTTCATCGTCGTGGCGTTCGGCGCCATCGGACGCCTGACGATTTCTCCGCGTCGCCGTCAGCTCCTCTACGCCTTCGGCGTCTCGATTCTCGCGGTTCAGACCCTCTACCACAATGCGACGCTCATCCTGGCCGCGTGCCTCGCCGGGGTGGTTGTCGCTGCGGTGGTCCGGGAGCGACCGGTCGCGCTCGCTGTGATCGCGACCGGAGCGGCCGCAGCGGTATCGCTCCTGCCCTATGCCGGCGTTCTTTGGAGCTCCCAGGAGTGGAGGCCTCTGATCCAGAGGGACTTCGACACGCCCTTTCTCCTCGCGCGGTCAAGTGCGGTGTTGATCGAAGGGAACCGGGGGCTCGCGGTGCTCTGGACGGCCGTCGCCGTATTGGTGGCGTATGCTGCTGTGCGCGCCCTCCGGCGCTCCTCGAGTGGCGAGCCGACGGCAGCCCGCAGGCGCGTGCTCTATGCCGTGCTGGTGATTGTGTGCGCCACGAGTCTCTATCTCGGTTTTCTGAAGCTCGCGGGCCGCGTCCCCCTGGCCTGGCAGTTCGTCCCCCTCATCGGCGTCGTGGCGATCGCTATCGACGTCGTGCTGGCGGCGACACCCCCCCTCCGCTGGGCGCGGCTCGGCGTGGCGGTGCTGGTGACCTTGCTCGCGTTTCCCATTCGGATAGAACGTGTCGGCGTTCGCCAGACCAATGTCGACTTGATCGCTCAGTACCTTCACACTGAAGCCCAGCGCGGCGATTTGATCGTTGTTCACCCGTGGTTTGTGGGAATCACCTTCAAGCACTACTATCACGGCCCGGTGGACTGGATGACGCTCCCCCCGATCGAAGATCTCACCGTGCACCGGTACGACCTGGTCAAGCTCCGGATGGTTTCATCGGAGCCTCTGATCCCCTTGTATGGCGCCATACAGAGCGCGCTCGAGTCCGGCCACCGAGTGTGGCTGGTGGGTGGCCTACCCTTCCTACGTGCGGGAGAGCTCCCGCCCGTGTTCCCGCCTGCACCTGCCCTGTCCACCGGTTGGAAAGACTTACCCTACGCGATCGCGTGGGCCCTGCAGGCCGGATACTTCGTGCAGACGCACGCCGAGAGCCTCGCCGACGTCGGCATTCCCGTCGACCGTCCGGTGAGCGAGCTCGAGAGGGTAAGGCTGCTGGTCGCCGAAGGCTGGCGGGAGCCCGGTCCGGGCGGCTAAGCCTGCGGTTTTTAGAAACTAGTTTCCAGAAACTAGTAAGGAGAGGAAGAAAATGCAGAAGCTTCTGAGAGGCAGGCTCGCAGGTGAGGTGGGATTCACGCTGATGGAGCTGCTCATCGTCGTCATGATCGTCGGTATCCTGGCGGCGGCGGCCGTGCCCCTCTATCTCGGGTACGTCCGTGACTCGCGTCTGGCCGAGGCGAAGGGACTCGCGGGCTCGGTGTTGACGGCCGCTCAGGCCTGCGCCCAGCAGAACACGCCGAGCGAAGGGACGAACTGCGCGCTGGCCAATCTCGCCCAAAAGATCGGCGTTGACTCCGCCAGCGGTAACACGCCCGACACCAGGTGGAAAGTCGCCGTCCCCACCATTGTCACGGTGAACGCCACGACGAACAAATGGACCAACGGCCAGATCACCGTCGCGGGAATTGCGGGCACCAACGTCGAGAACATGGCCGCCGGGGTCTTCGTCGACTCGGGCACGGGCGCCATCACGCTACACTGCAGGACTACGGATACTGGGGTCGTCGTGGGGGACCCCATCTGCTGAGGATCGCCGCGAGGGAGTTACGGAACGCCTGAAGCGCCTCGTCGAACTTCCCGCGGAGGGCGAGGACGACGCCGAGGTTGTTCCAGGCGAAGGCGTGGTTTCGGTCCAACGCCTGTCCGTCCCACCGGCCCGCCGGTGAGGCCTCCGAAGACCTCAGCCCTTCGTCCTATGAAAAATGTCTTCCTAGCAGTTGCTCTCATCAGGGGGATGCTCGCCGAAAATCTCTAGGTCGGGCGTGGCACGACACTTGCGCTGCCGTTCACTGTGCTAAAGCGCACTGTCGTCGTTATGGCTCTCCTCGCGGTCGCGTGCGCCCTGCTCGTTCCGGCGTTGAGCGCGGCCCAGAGCCCGTCCCCGACGTCCTCGTTGCTCGTCAAGCTGGTGGACGGGCTCAGCGCCCAGGAGCAGGCCGATGTCATCGCGCGCGACGGCGGCATCGAGAGGTCCGTCATCCCCGTGCTCCGGCTGCACGTCATCGACGTGCCGGCGAGCGACCTCGCCACGGTCAGGGCGAGCTACCAGGCCGATCCCCAGGTCGTCAGCGTCGAGGAGAACCGGACTCGTGTGTCGGAGACGGTTCCTGGGGATCCGCTCTACCCGAACCAGTGGGCGCTGCCGCAGATAGGCTGGGACCAGGTGTTCGGAACGGTGGCGCCCGCGGGCACGGCGACGGTCGCGCTCCTGGACACCGGCGTCGACGCCTTCCATCCGGACCTCACCGGCACGGTGGTGCCGGGCACGTCCATCCTCGACGGCTCCAACGGGATGACGGACCCTTCCGGTCACGGGACGTGGCTCGCCGGGATCATCGCCGCGCAGACCGACAACGTGCCGGTCGAGGGGATCGCGGGCGTCGCCTATGCGGGCGTGACCGTCATGCCGGTGACGGTGCTCGACGTCGCCGGCGAGGGGCGGGACAGCGACATCATCGCGGGCGTCATCTGGGCCGCTGACCACGCCGCCGACGTCATCCTGATGGCGTTCAGCAACCCCGGCTTCAGCCCGAACCTCCAGGACGCGATCGACTACGCGTGGTCGAAGGGCGCGGTGCTGGTCGCGGCCGTGGGCAACGACGCGATAAGCGATCCGACCTTCCCTGCGGGCGCCCGTAGCGTGATGGGCGTCTCCGCGACCGATCCCACCGACACCCTCGCCTCCTTCAGCAACAGGGGCCCGGCCGTCTTCCTCGCCGCGCCGGGCACGGACATCCAGACGACCGACGCCGGCGACGCCTACACCATAGTAAGCGGGACGTCGGCGTCCGCGGCGATCGTCGCGGGCGCCGCCGCGTTCATGCGTGCG
>Ga0209056_10002208_pt1 | contig 21139 bp, 20 predicted proteins | sample GraSoiAngelo_114_FD_185876 | JGI IMG/M metagenome (GOLD analysis project Ga0209056, IMG submission 185876) | Grasslands soil microbial communities from the Angelo Coastal Reserve, California, USA - 14_0903_13_40cm (SPAdes) (version 2) | ecosystem: Environmental > Terrestrial > Soil > Grasslands...
CCATCTCAATCTCGAGGGCAGCGCGCGGCTATTTGCGCTGCTGGATATAAGCCTGGCCGACACTGCGATCGCCTTCTTCGAAGCCAAGTACACGTACAACTTTTGGCGTCCGGTCACTGCGGTTCAGCTGGCCGACACTGATGGAAATCCGCAGACTGAGGCTGATCCAACGTGGCTTCCACTACCCACCAACACGGCTCCGGATCCTTCCTATCCCGGAGCACACAGCGCAATCAGTAAAGCAGGTGCGACCGTGTTGAGCTTTTACTTCGGCGACCGATTCACGTTCGATGTTAGCTCCGAGTCACTGCCAGGAGTGACACGACACTTCACTAGTTTCTCTGCCGCGGCGGAGGAAGCGGGACTGAGCCGTATTTACGCAGGGCAACACTTCCGCACTGACCACATCGCTGGTAAGGATTTGGGCGGGCAGGTGGCAGAGTCTATCGACGGTAGCATTCTGCTCCGCGAGGAATGATGGCGTAACGCGATTGCTGATCAAGGTCCAGATCGCGACGAAATAACGTTCGTTGCGACCGATGGGAAAGATTCGGTTGAGCCAGTGGCGGCGGTCACCAACATCGTAGCAGGATAAGTGGTAGTCTTCTTAAGAGTGACTTGGATTCCGGGCATTGGATCCTTTCTTGAGTAAGAGCCCGCTCAGGTGTCTTGCGTTGCTATATCCGATCCTCTTCCAGCAGCCCAGCTTTCCGAAACGCCTTCTCACACGGTGGGAATATTAGTTTAGCAACACGGTATGAATAACTGAAGACAATTTTACCGATGAAAACATCACTAAAACCAAATCGCGAAAGGACTGATCTTTTGTTCGCTTCTCCTGTTCACCATCAGAAACACACCGCCAGGCGCGCATCCGTACTCTCTTCGATTCTGAAACATGTAAATAGAGGCACTCTGGCGTTTGCGATGTTCGTTGGTCTAGCGCTTTTGAGCAGCCCTGTTGTTGCGCTTCCATTTACTTTTACGCAAAGCAAGGACTCCCGAACACGAGAGTCACTTCCTGTGAAAGCGACAAAGACTGAGGTTGCTATCGACAACTTCAGGTTTTCTCCAAACACAGTGACGCTATCAGTCGGCGGAACAGTGACCTGGACTAACCACGACAACGTGCCACACGTTGTGTCCAGTGCTGACAATCAATTCAAAAAGTCGCCTCTATTGAAGACTGGTCAGAGCTTTTCCCATACCTTCGCCACAGCGGGAACCTACTCTTACTTCTGTTCTATCCACCCCCGGATGACAGGGAAAATCATTGTCAAGTAAACCTCAACCCCACCGACTGTATGAAATCACCACACTGGTCGTCCCTTTTGAAAGGCGCGCTCCTAATTGTTCTGCTGGCTTTGTGCTTTGGCGGTTCAACGGTCGCGCAAGCCGGAGGTAAGGATCTGTTGTCTCCCGGCCCAGTAAGACCAGGGAATTTGGATTATCGAACTGAGTTACCACAAGGATATCTCAAGGTCTATTCCGCCACCGATGAATTCAACGATGGCGACGCGTTGTACTTTCCACACAGCTCCTATGCCATCTACACGATCGACGGAAAGCCCTTTAAAAACGTCAAGAACCAACGTTTCCCGGCCGATGAAATTCCCGAGGTTGTGTCGTTGCCCGTTTGAACTTACACCGTGGTAGCTCGGTCGGAGAGAGACGGATACGGCCGCGTTCGCGTTGTTATCAAGGAAGGTCAGCAGACAATCGTTGACTTGGATCTCTGGAAGAAGAAGACAAGGCGCTTAGTACACAACTGACCAATAATCTCCGAAACGGGAAATGAGTTTGAGGCAGAGTACCACGATCGCGTTCGGAAAACCCGCAAAGCGGCCGCGATCGCGTTAAAGGACTTATATCAATTGCGTTCGGGCGGACCCATAACGCAAGAAGCCCTCGATGCAGAGGTCGCGCGTATCGCACGAGAGAAGCTCCAGCCGTTACGGATGCGATCTCGTTGTTCTTCGGATGGCTAATAGGGTCACGCGATTCATAATCAAGGTCCGGAGTACTGGGAGAGGAAACGATCTAATCAAGAGTTTTTTCCATCGTGACGATGGATTACTTCCAGAAGTGGAGGCCTGTTTCCCACCGGTCGCAACCACCTTCTTTCCTGTAACGTCAAGGGCCATAAGTCATTCCGTCGGGCGAGCTATTGCTGAAGCAGTGGCGCGTGAAGGAGCCGACGTAGTGATCTGGCTGCGAAGGTGCAATGATGAGGTGAACGAAGAGAAAGTATTGCCAATAACGCTACTGGAAACCCCATCGCAGTTACCCAATGGAGGAGCGCCAACATCGCTCTGGCGCCAAACAATGGCGCAGAAATCTTACTGGTGATCCGGTTGGGTAACGCCAAAACCTCACGTCTTACTCTTAAATATTTTTGGAATAAAAATGCACCGGATTGGTATGGAAAGGCGTTAGGCCTGACACCTAAACAAACAAAAGTAGTAAAAATCCACATTCTATGAAATCTGAAATCAAACCTACAGCTACTAATGGGCGCGACAGCGCCGAATCATCGAGCCATAAGTCCTCTCAGGGAAATATTGCTGGATTTGGGGAATATTTTTTCCAATTCCGGAGTTTCACATTTGGCAAAGGTTACACAAAACAATCCCAAGATCGGAGTGCAGAATAACGTGAAAAAAGGGAATCTCTCCACAACTGTCCCAAAAGGACCCAAAGCAATAACAAAACTAATTAAAGGCGGTTTATTCCTCTTAGCACTGTCAGCTGCGAGTTCCCTGCAGCAACTGTCATATGCACAGATCGCCGAAGCGCCAGGTTCGTCGATCTTTACGGTCGTGCGAACGCCTAACATCCGGCCGTTCCCGTTTCATAGCGATTTGGCTGCGGTTTCGGCGTCCTCAGGAAGCGATATATGGGCCGTTGGTCAGTCTGGGGTTCATTTCGACGGGCTGACGTGGACCGCGTTCGCTCTGCCCCATATTGCCGGTGACTTGACCAGCGGAATCACGGGAGTGGCAGATCTTGCCCCCAACAACGTCTGGAGCGTCGGAAATATCAATATCAATGAGCAGAACCCCAACCAGGTCATCGAGCATTTCGATGGCACCAGGTGGAGCGTTTCTCCCGGGCCCTCATTCCAGCCTACGGATCAACCCACCCTGGAGGGGCTCACCGCAATCTCCGCTACCGACATCTGGGCGGCGGGCTCAATTCTTACTACCATCGGCGGCTTCCAGTTTGCCTTTCCCCTATTTGAGCACTTCGACGGAACTTCCTGGACAGCTACGATCGACGAATCGACCTTGGACGGTTTTATATTTGGTATCTCCGCGGACGCGACCAACGATGTCTGGGCCGTCGGAACCGTAGCCCTTGGAGCAACATTTATCGAGCACTTTGACGGTACGGCATGGAGCGTGGTGCCCAGTCCCAGCCCCGGCAACGGACAGATAAACCTTTTCGGAGTTACCGCTATCGCTCCGAATGACGCCTGGGCGGTAGGATTTTTCGTGAAAGCAGTGAATCAAGACCGGCCGCAGAAGACCCTCATCGAGCACTGGGACGGCACAAGTTGGACGGTGGTGCCGAGCCCTAATGTGGGCGGCCCCAACACCCAAACCATCTCCAACCAGCTTCGCGGAGTCATCGCCGTGTCCGCAAACGATGTTTGGGCATTCGGAGATACCGACCGGTTTGATACCTCGGAGATTACCAACCTTGTATTGCACTGGAATGGTACCGCGTGGTCAATTGTACCCTCTCCCGATCCGAATCCCAGGCACACACTGATTGATGACGTGATCGCAGGCGGTACCGTGATTCCCCAAGGGAACCTCTGGCTAGTGGGCGTTGCGGACGGCTTCGGCACGATGGTGCTCAATGCAACGGGACAGTAACCAGGGGTGAGATATTGGGTGGCCCTCGATAAGAGCGAAGGCTACTGGAAATCCCATCGCGGCTACCCAATGGAGGAGCGTCAACCTCGCTCTGGCGCCAAACAATGGTGCAGAAATCTTACTGGTGATCCAGGTTGGGTAACCCAGAACCTCACGTCTTATTCTCAAAGATTTTTGGAATAAAAATGCACGGTACTGGTAAAGACAGGTGTGAGGCAACCTGCCAAGCACCTAAAACAAAATAAAACCATATTATTATGCAACCTGAAATCCATCACTCCAGCAATAACGACGGCAATAACGACGCCAGAGAAACAGAATCAGCCCAAACAACACGGTCGCTCTCAGCGCCCAATCAACTCGCCAGGCGATCCTTTTTACGAAATCTCGGGCTGGGCGCAGCCCTTCTCGTGCCAGGCGCCGCTTTACTGAGCGGTTCTAGCAAGGCATTAGCAGGTAATGGAAGGCAAAGGCTCAACGCAGGTGATGTCGCGATCCTCCAGCTCCTCGCCGCTGCCGAACTGATCGAAGCCGATCTTTGGCAACAATACAAGGAGCTTGGAGGAGTCGACGCACCAGATTCAGGGTACAAGGCAGGACTAATAATTCTGGATGGGGACCAGCCGCAGTACATTTCCGATAACACCGATGATGAGCTGAGTCACGCGGCTTTCCTAAATGCGTATTTAACATCCAAAGGCGAGCAGCCCATCGATCTGCACCAGTTCGCTACCCTGCCGCCCAGCCAAGTCTCATTCGTCCCGCAAACTGGACGGCTTACGAACCTTAAGCAGCTCACTATCGACACCAGCTGGTGGACCCGCTACCGCAGCACTACCAACCCTGATTTCGGCGCGACCTTCCCGAATGCTGTCCCCAGTTTGGACATTGGGCTGCATACCGCGATTCCGAGAACTGACAACGAGCTAGGCGACCCAAATCACCCTAGTAATCGTGTTAAGGCCACTGCTTTCACGGCCGGCTTTCACTTTGGTTATATTGAACAAGGTGGCACCAGCCTCTACGCTACCTTGGCGCAGAAGGTAACTAGTCTGGAAGTTCTACGCATCCTCCTTAGTATCGGCGGATCCGAGATTATGCACTTTCAGACCTGGCAGGACAAGGCGGGCAATGCCACTCCGTTGACCGCCTTCGACCCGATCAACAATTCAACGGTGACATTTATCGACCTGACCACAGGGCAGCCGGAGACGTTGCAGGCCAACTTGATCATGCCCGAGCCGTGCGAATTCATCGGCCCAGGCTTGCCGGCCTGTTCAATCATTCGTCCGACCGGTCCCGGACAGCTAGATGCCACCGGCGTTATAAACAGCTTCATTGCCGATGGGCTTTTCATCGGACAACCGCCTCAGTTCTTGCACCTAATTACTTCTCTGGCCAGCGCTGCGGACGCAGCAGAGAGAGAAGGCGGCGATTGACGTTACTTCGCGAATTCGGACGCCGCGCTTTGGGTCGAGGCCCCGAGCGCGGCGTTTTTGCCTAGAAGTACCGAGAGAATCAAGTGCAAGCAGGAACGAGGGGCGAGCGTTTCTGCCGACCTTTCCTCGGCTCCGGTAATGAGGAACTCATGCTTTCGTTTCCAATGACACGACAACTCATCTCGGCCTTAATCGTAGTCTTTGTGAGCGTAATGGGAGCCCAGGCTCAATCGGGAGATGTAGCCAAGGTGCTGATGGAACTCGAGAACGCATGGGTGGATGCGTTAGTGAAGGCCGACACGGCAAAGCTCGACGCGATACTCGTCGATACGTACGTCGACACCGAGGAAGGCGGGCATCAGTCCGACAAACAGGGCACGCTGGCGGTGTTGAAGTCAGGCGATCTAAAGTTCAAATCCATCAAGCTGTCGAATATGAAAGTGTATGCCTATGGCAACGCGGCGGTAATAACCGGCATGGCCGCGCAGATGGGACTTTTAGGGGCCACCCCATTGAGCCCAAACTTGTGTTCACCGACACCTTTGTCTTGCAAGACGGGACGTGGAAGGCGGCCGCGTCACATCGGATTACCGCGCCAAAATGAGATCGCTGGCCGGTCGATCCGGCCTCAGGCAGCTTCCGACCGCGGTACATTCCATGCAGATCTTATGAAGTTCGGGCCGCGCGGTGATAAGCGCAGTTGCTGACTGCGTTTCTCGAACTTGAAAGAACCACGCACTATGGCAGCCATTTCCAGTTTTTGGCGTGACTTCGGTACGCCTAAGCGGATTTACTAAGTTATGCCCTCTGATCAAAACTTGCTGCCAGAACCCGAAGATAGCGGCGTTGAGCCTGTGTTCCAGTGCAAGGATTACGCAATCGACTACGCACGGGTCCGCGCGTGTTTTCGCTCTGGCGAAATTCGCGTGATGGACTCGACCGGCAAGATTGAACGCACAATTCCGTTCAGCGAAGCGGACGGAAGCTGTGATTGTGCGGTGTAATTGATTGCGCTTCCAAAATGCCCAACGGTCCGGCACAATTCTTTCCATGATTCCGCTTTTGTCGGGCTCTCCCCAGGCAACCACGCGAATTAGACGGAATAATTCCGTAAAATATTATGGAAAAATTCTATCTATATCTCGTTAGATGAAGCATTCCATTAGATCGTCGTGGGTTCGTGGCGCAATTGCTGAATTTGGCCTTAGTAGCAGGCGACCGGCGCCGACAAATTAACCGTAAATCGTATAGCCGACATAGCGTCGCGTGTGAATCAGCGGCGGTTCGCCGAGCTTCTTTCGCAGTCGACCAACGAACACTTCAACCAGCTTCGTGTCGTACTCATGTGCGTGTTCCCAAACGCGTTCGCATAGTTCCGTGCGCGTGAATACGCGGCCGGGTTCCCGCATCAGCACTTTCAGCAGCCTCAGCTCGCGTCCGGACAATTCTATCCGACGTGACCCGCGATGGACCTGGTGATTCACCACGTCGAATGTCAGATCGCCAACGCCAAGGTTCAGCATCGGTTCTTCTGGATAGCGTCGCCCGAGCGCGTTCACACGAGCCACGAGTTCACGCATCGCAAACGGCTTCGGTAGATAATCATCGGCGCCCAGTTGCAATCCAGTCACGCGATCCTTTAATTCGCCTCGAGATGTGAGTATCAGCACACGGCTGGTCATATGTTGCGACCGCAAATGCCGCAGGACCTCAAACCCGTCCATTCCGGGGAGGACGATGTCCAGCACAACTAAATCGAACGGTGTCGCCTTTGCTTTCTCCAATCCGCGCTCACCATTATGAACGATGACCGGATCTTGTCCCGCTTCAGTCAGGGCGGATGAAACTTGCCTGGCTAACTGAACGTCGTCGTCAATTACAAGGATGCGCACGGATCGTAGGTTGGATTTGATTGTATTGCCAGACTCGGTGGTTTTTACAGCGACTAAAGGTAACGGACTCGTTACCTGTTACCTTTTCCAGTGCCGCAACTTTCCAACCTTCTGGTGATTCAGCTTCCGTTAATCGTCATCTGCGCTATCTAAGTGTCGCCATCGCGTTAGCCACTGACAAAATTGTAGGGATTGCGATTATTCCAAAGGCCGCAAGCTCGACCAAATAATCTGGCCGTTCTCTGTAGGCGTATCGATCAGTGAAAAAACGAGAAACGCGAATGCGCATCGACGTTGTAGGTTGGTTACACTTTCTTGCTTTCGTTTTAATGCCATCTGTTCCTGCGTTACAGTAACGACGCGGCACGCGATTTGATGCAGCGGACGCATCAAAAGTAATGAGTGACGCTCATCGACGCATCTGGCGATGTCGAGAAGATCAAATGACTGGCGCGGTGCCAGGTAAACGGGGACTAACCCGGACCGGTGTATGAAAACTCAGCACGACCTAGCCTACGTCAACCGCCTCTTCGCACCCCGGAGCCCCGTCCAGTCGCTTTTCCCAATTCCATGGGCATAACATGGCAGGGCTTTGCGGTGCGCGTCACCTTGCAAAGAATTACATGCTTGTTACCGATTGAACCGATGCAGGCGTTGCGCGGTTATGCTTTACCCCGTTGATTAACACGGTTTTAGTTTGAACACTTCAGGAACCCGACAATAGCACGCTGCTGGCAGCCCGTGATAATTGGCACGAACACGCATGTGATGAACGATCACAAATGAGCCGTCACTGTTTGTGCATTTGCCAAAGTGACAGCAGCGTTACTTTTGCGCTGCAACGCAGCCCAACAGACCGTTGTCGATGTGGTTGACATGGAAATCAAGACAGCCACTTCCTCATCAATCAAGACAAACCTTAGCTACAAAAGGAACTACCAATGTGGCGGCTGCATCGGTTTAGGCGGTAACAAGTGTGTAACTTTTGCCAGGTACCGCCTACCGAATAAAACCGCACCGAATCGGTAAGAATGGATCAAAGCAATCTTACCACGCAAAACCAACTAACCACATGAACTATATGAAATCACTACTTAACAACTCGCTCTTGAAGACCGCGCTTCTGCTTGTATCGCTTACGCTATCCATCGGGAGTTCAAAAATCGTCCAAGCGGGCCGTAATAATTTACCATTCGTTGTTGAGCAATACGGGACAGCCCCGGACGGCTCTATTCTTCAATGGGCTCGATACACGCCGGCAGGGACAGGCCCGTGGCCAGTTGTAATTTTAGTGCATGGTGGCGGCTTTCGGGGAGGTGGCCTGTCATCAACTGACGTGGCGGCGCAGGACTTGCAGGCCGCAGGCTTCTTAGCACTGTCGATTACCTATAGGCTGGCTCCGCCCGGTCTGATTCCCGGCCAACCACGCACGTTTAATGGGCGCACCACAGGCATTGCGGCTGGCCCAACTGCCGACCCGACCATCCATGATCAAATAGATGACGTGCGGGCAGCAATCGTTGCTGCGAGAACTATCCGACGGTCCAACGGCAAAGTGCTTGGTGTTGGCGGCTCCGCTGGCGGCTCGCATGTCGCTTTCGCTTGTCTTACCGGCACGCCGGGTGCCGACAAACTCGATGCAGCTGTGGGATTGTCGGGGGCCTATCAGTTCGACGACTTTGAAGATGACTACCAAACGCCCGTGCCGGATATGAATCCTAGCAACATGCCGGCCCTGCAATCAGCGTCCCCGGCGTCGCAATCCAGCATCGACCCCAATCCGATGTTCTTGATTGCGTCACAGCAAGATCCGATGCCGCCGCATCAAATCACGGACATGGTGGAAGTGTTGCGGGTGGCGGGCAAGACGGTCACTAACTGGCCAGAGACATCGGATTTTCAGTTTGTCGTCATTTCCGGCGACCTGCATGAGTTCGCTTATTGGACGCAAGTGATTGCTCCGAACACCGAGGTCAAGGACGCTGTTATTGCATTCCTTAACGCTCACAAAGGATGAGCAATAAAAGAGGAACGAGACTGTGACACGATGCATTGCCAGTAGCTACATCATTAGCGTCAGGCGGTGTCACGCTCTACAAGTCAACGCGGGAGTCTGGCCGGAAAATTAAAGTAATGCTGTCAAATTCTCACATGACGTGATCGTGCGGCCTTGTAGTCGACAACTGACAAATTCATCGACGGAGATATTCCATATAATCCGCACAGCTCGTATGTGATTTACACCACCGATGGGAAGTTTCTTAGGAATGTGGAGAATCACATCTCGCGTAGTGACGAGTCTCCCGAGCTGGTGAAGCTAGCTCCTGGATCTTATACGCTGGAAGCTCGGTCAGCAAACGATGGATACGTCCGCGTTGCCGTGGTGATCAAGCCGGGGCGACGGACAATTCTCAATCTGGATTCGCAGGGTTGAAGCCTTTGGCGAGGTTCTGCCGCAAAGGATTTCGGGAATAAAATCGCGCAAGATCGGTAAGCACAGGTGAAAACAAATTACCAAGCAAAATCTCAACCTTAGAAACCAAATATTATGTCGAATTACATTTGTCACGATCACGAGCACGACGGCATTGATCGCCGCGGTTTCTTGAAGTGCATGGCCTGGGCCGGCACCGGAGTGCTTTGGACCGTAAGCGGCGGGGTTCTTGTCTCAAAGACCCTCGCCGAAGTGGCAAAGACTGGATCGTCGTTACCTAAGGCTACCGATCTAAGCTTTCTGCAGATCAGCGATAGCCATATCGGCTTCAGCAAGGAGGCAAACAAAGATGTGACCGAGACCTTCAAGATCGCGCTTGATCGCATCAATGCAATGCCCACTCAGCCCGCTTTCCTTATCCACACTGGGGATATCAGCCAGCTATCGAAACCGGAAGAGTTCGACACGTTTGATCAAGTGCTCAAGAGCTGCAAAACAAAGGATGTATTTTATGTTCCTGGCGAGCACGATGTCCTGAATGACGGCGGCAAACTTTTTCGCGACCGTTATCTAAAGAGCGTCGAGGGCAAGGGCTCCGGCTGGTATAGCTTTAACAAAAATGGAGTCCACTTCGTTGGGCTGGTCAACGTCGTGAACCTTCAGGCCGGAGGCCTCGGGCAACTCGGCGACGAGCAGCTGGAATGGCTCGAAGACGACGTCAAAGGTTTGAGCGCGGAAACCCCGATTGTCGTGTTTGCCCACATCCCTCTCTGGGCGGTATATCCAAAATGGGGCTGGGGAACCGACAACAGCGAACGCGCGCTTGGATATCTGAAACGCTTCGGCTCGGTGACCGTTCTAAACGGCCACATCCACCAGGTGCTCCAGAAAGTGGAAGGCAATGTGACTCTCCATACCGCGATGTCCACAGCATTCCCGCAGCCTGAGCCGGGAAAGGGGCCAAACCCTGGCCCTTTAACAGTTCCGTCTGAAAAGCTGCGCAGTATGCTCGGCCTAACCAGTATCCAATACAAGCAAAGCAAAAGTGCCCTTGCCGTAGTTGATTCAAATCTCAGCTAAATCCATTGAAAACATGATCACACCTACTCCTAAAATTAAAACAGCGGCTCTTTTGTGCGCCATCAGTCTTCTTAATTTTTCGCTCTTCGCTCTCGCTGGCGAGATGAAGGACGCGGACGGTACCACCGCCAAGCAAAATAGGATTGAAATCAAAGACTTTGCTTTTAATCCCCAGAAAATAACGGTCAAGTCTGGTGAGAAGATTACCTGGATTAATCGAGACGGGGAACCGCACACCGTCGTAAGCGTGGGGAAGAAGTTTCAGAGATCATCTGGGCTCGACACCGATCAAGAATTCTCGATCATCGCCGGTGCGCCAGGCACCTATGAATACTTTTGCTCAGTTCATCCGAAGATGACTGGAACGATTGTAGTCGAGAAGTAAGGGACGATTGAGCCTCTTTATGGGGACCGCTTTAGCATCAGTCGATGAACGTTATGAAAATGTTTCTAGCAGCGTCCGTAAATCCTTTTGATGTTAAGGCTGCGCTCCTGGCGGGACACGCTCAGCATCCGGTCATCATTCATTTTCCAATCGCGCTCTTTATCGCGAGCATTGTCTTCGAGGTAATGGCGGCTTGGCGCAGGCAACCGGTTCTCGCAACGGTCGCCTATTACAATCTGCTGGGAGCCGCGTTGACCATCCCGTTTGCAATCGCAACTGGTCTGGGAGCCTGGCACTGGCAACTGGAAGGCGCGGCAATAAAAGACAACTTACGCCTGCATATGATTTGTGCGCTGACTTCTGCCTTGCTGATCTTGTTTCTCACCTGGATGCGCTCGCGTCTGCGTACCAAGGGCGATTCGCCGCGTGCAACTTATTTTGCAGTGATGGCGCTGGGTCTAATGATGATCACCCTGACAGGGCACCTCGGTGGAATCCTCAGCGGGGTGGAAACGCCGTGATGTCAACGAGCAAAGCTCGAATGAATTTCAATCGGAAGTTAGAAAAGTGAACTCGGTTACGGTCTATTTGAGCGTAGCGTGAAATTTGGTGTCGAGTTCCGTTTCGTTTTCGGTCAGCGCTCAAGCCGCGACACAATTGCCGGAGCTGACAGCCGATGGAGCACAACCTCCACAAAAGTGACGCCGGAATTCGTCAGGTGATTACCACCGGAATCAAAGGCGAGATGCCATCTTTCGGGAAAAAGCTGGGCGACCCGGACGTACGGCAACTAATTGCTTACCTGCGGACACTACAGGGCTGAATCACAATCGAAGTTTGGTGTTGCAGAAGACAAGTTGCGCCCGTGCGGTATAGTGCCGATTTCATATCATGCACAAGACACCTGAACTCCGGCTCGCCAGGCGTATGGCGAGGCTCGGCACAGAGACTGCATTTGAAGTGCTGGTGAAAGCGAAAGCGCTCGAGGCAAAAGGCCGCGACATCATTCATCTTGAAATAGGAGAGCCCGATTTCGATACGCCGAGCAATATCATCGAGGCAGGATGCGGCGCCCTGCACAAAGGCTTCACGCATTACGGACCTTCGGCCGGTTTGATCGAGTTGCGGGACGTTATCGCGCAGCACGTGAGCGAAACGCGTCGGGTAAACGTGACGCCCGATGAGGTGGTCGTGGTTCCCGGCGGCAAACCCATCATCTTTTTCTCGATTCTCGCACTAGCGGAAGACGGCGATGAAGTCGTTTACCCGAATCCTGGGTTTCCGATTTACGAGTCGATGATCAATTACGTCGGCGCCAAAGCGGTGCCGATCCGGTTACGCGAGGAATTGGATTTCCGGCTCGACGTCGATGAGCTCGCCAGTCTGATCAACGATCGCACCAAGCTCATCATTCTGAATTCGCCGCAGAACCCGACAGGCGGTATGCTGGAGAAGGCGGATATCGAGGCGGTCGCGAGCGCGATCGGCGATCGCAACACCATGGTGTTGAGCGACGAAATCTATAGCCGCCTTATTTTCGAAGGCGAACATCATTCCATCATGTCCCTCGATGGAATGAAGGAGCGCACGATTTTGCTCGATGGTTTTTCCAAGACTTATGCAATGACTGGCTGGCGCATGGGTTACGGAGTGATGCGTGTGGATCTGGCGACACATATCTCGCGATTGATGACGAACTCCAGCTCGTGCACCGCCAGCTTCACGCAAATCGCAGGCATCGAAGCCTTGCGCGGCCCACAGGAGTCAGTTGATCACATGCGCGACGAGTTCAAGAAACGCCGCGACGTGATGGTCGCCGGATTGAACAAGATCAAAGGGTTCTCGTGTCAATTGCCTCATGGCGCGTTCTATGTTTTTCCGAACATTACCGGGACCGGGTGGCCTTCGAAGAGATTGGCCGATGCGCTCCTCGATGATGCCGGCGTCGCCGCTTTGTCCGGCACCGCGTTCGGTGAATTCGGCGAAGGTTATCTTCGCTTCAGCGTGGCGAACTCGATCGAGAATATCGAGAAAGCACTCAATCGCATCAACGGCTGGACGAGCAAGAATCTCTGAAGAATTCAGGAACGCAGGAATTCATTCTAATTTGGCAAAGATTTTCCGCGTTCCCGATCTCATGATTCAAATTCTCGACAGGAGGGTGTTTCCCACGGCGAAGCCGCTCAGACATTGATCGCAGGCTCGGCTTTGGGCGGCGCAGTCACTTTCTGCGCGGACGGTGTTTCTTTTCGCGCAGCAAACAGCCGCTCGATCACGTAAAACGTCACCGGGATAAGAAAAATCGCGATTGCTGAGGCAGCGATCATTCCGCCGATGACAGTTGAGCCGAGCACGCGACGAGCAACAGCGCCCGAACCGGTCGCGAACCAAAGCGGCAAACATCCGAAGATGAACGCAAACGAGGTCATCAAGATAGGCCGCAAACGCAAGCGCGCGCCTTCAAGTGCGGCATCGAGCAGCGGCTTGCCTTTTTCGTATTCATCCTTCGCGAACTCGACGATCAGGATCGCGTTCTTCGCAGCGAGACCGATGAGCATGATCAAGCCGATCTGAGCGTAGATATTGTTTTGCATTCCGCGTAACCAGAGCGTGAGGAACGCGCCAAACACCGCGACGGGCGTCCCTAACAAGACGCTGAACGGCAGCGACCAACTTTCATAAAGCGCGGCGAGAATGAGAAAAACGAAAAGCAGCGACATTCCGAAAACCAAAGTCGGTGAAACGCCTTGCTGCGCTTTCTTTTCCTGAAACGACATACCGAGATAGTCGTAACCCATCTCCTTAGGCATCGTTTGGCGGAAAACCTCTTCGAGCGCTTGCATCGCTTGATTCGAGCTGTAGCCAGGTGCGGCGGCGCCATTGATTTGTGCGGACCGATATTCGTTGTACCGCAACGTGAATTCCGGACCGGCGATCTTTTCGATACTTGAGATGGCGTCGAGCGGCACCGGGTCGCCGTTCGAGTTGCGAACGAAGAACTGACCTACATTCTTTGCGTCAGTACGGTAATCACCCTCGGCCTCAATGTAAGTTTGCCATGTTCGGCCGAACCGATTGAAATAGTTTACAAAAAATCCGCCCATGAACGTCTGCAGCGTTTGATATACCGAGGTCAGATCGATTCCCTGCTTGATCACCTTGTCGCGGTCGACCTTCACGAAAACCTGCGGCACGTTTGGTTGGAAGGTCGGAATGAGAGTGCTGAGCTCAGGACGCTTGCGCGCGGCGTCGAGAAACGTATTCATATTTTGCGCCAGGAACGCGACGTCTTTTCCTGAGCGATCTTCCAAGATAAACTGAAACCCGCCAGAAGTGCCCACGCCTGGAATCACCGGCGGCGGGAAGACAAAGGCGATACCTTCAGGAAGACCGGCGAGGTATTTATTTATTCGCGCCTTGATTGCGTCGTATTGTTCCTCCGGCTTCGTTCGTTCGCTCCAGGGCTTGAAAGTGACAAAGAAAAACGCGTGGTAGGTGTCGGACACCAGGCTCAGCAGACTAAAGCCGATGACACTGGTGGTATATTGCACGCCGGGCGTTTTGCCCAAAAAATCTTCGATCTCTCGACAAACCTTGTCGGTGCGCTCAAGCGAAGCCGCTTCGGGTAATTGCAGCGCCAGAAAAACGTAGCCCTGATCTTCTTCCGGCAAAAAGGCGCTCGGTAATTTCGATCCGAAAAAACCCGCGCCGACCGCGAGCACGAAGAGCAGCGCAAAACTGAGGACGGCCTTTCGAATAGCCAGGCGCGACCAGTTCACATAGCCGTGCGTTGCGCTGCCGAACACGCGGTTGAATCGATCGAAAAACCAGCCAAATGGACCCCACGCCTTTTTCTTCGGGCGAAGCAGTAGCGCAGACAACGCTGGACTAAGCGAGAGCGCGTTGAACGCGGAAAAGATGACAGAGATGGCGATCGTTAGGGCAAACTGTTGATACAAACGGCCCGTGATGCCGGGAAGAAAGGCTGTCGGAATGAACACCGCCGAAAGCACGAGCGCGATGCCGATCACAGGTGCGGACACTTCGCGCATGGCCTGAAGAGTCGCGTCGCGCGAATTCATTCCTTCCTCAATGTGACGTTCGACCGCTTCAACCACGACAATCGCGTCATCGACCACGAGGCCGATCGCCAGCACGAGACCGAAAAGAGAAAGTGTATTGATCGAAAATCCGAATAGGGGGAACAAAACAAAAGTGCCGACCAAGGAGACCGGCACGGCACACAGCGGAATTAGCGTGGCGCGCCAGCCTTGGAGGAAGATGAAGACAACCAAGACAACGAGAGCGAGCGCTTCAAACAGCGTCTTCACTATTTCGCGCATGCCTTCAGTTACCGCGAGCGTTTGATCGAGGGAGACCGCGAAATCCATGTCCCCGGGGAAGCGTTGCTTCGCTTCAGCCAGGAATTGTCGCACGCCCTGCGCTGCTTTGACCGCGTTCGTGCCCGGCAGTTGGTAACAGGCGACGATTGCCGCCGGTTGGCCGTTCAGTCGCCCCTTTAAGTTGTAGGTTTGAGCGCCAAGATCGATCCGCGCGATGTCTTTTACGCGCACGAATGAGCCATCCGGATTCGCACGCACGACAATCTCACCGAATTCCTCCGGTGTTTGTAGTCGTCCTTGCGCGCGCACAGTGTAAGTGAATTTCTGTCCGCTTGGAATCGGTTCGCCGCCGACCTGCCCGGCGGGATTCACAGTGTTCTGCTTTTGCACTGCGCTGATGATGTCCGGCACTGTGATTCCAAGCTTCGCGAGCTGATCGGGCTTCACCCACAAGCGCATCGCATACTGCCCGGCGCCGAACACCTGCACGTTACCAATTCCTGGAATGCGCGTCAGTTGATCGACCAGATTGATATAGGTGTAGTTCGCGAGAAAAACGCCATCGTAGCTTCCTTTCGGCGAATAAAGTGAAATGAGCATCAACGGCGCCGTAGTCGATTTTTTGACGGTGATGCCGTAGTTGATTACGTCGGCGGGCAATTGGGATTGCGCCTGCGAGACCCGGATCTGCGTCAGCACGTGATCGATGTTGGGATCGGTCGCGACGTCGAAATTGACGATCAATCGAATGTCACCACTGTTGGCGTTGATCGAGTACATGTAATTCATGTTGTCCACGCCGCTCATCTGCTGCTCGATCGGCGCCGCGACCGATTGCTCGATCGTGAGCGCATCCGCCCCGGTGTAGTGCGTTTGCACCTGAATCTCCGGCGGGGCGATCTGCGGATACTGCGCGATCGGCAGCGCGAGAATGCAGACGCCACCGATGAGCGTCATCAGAATGGCGATGACAATCGCAACGATTGGGCGCCTGACGAAGAACTCTGACATTTTATGGCGCTACTTTGCCTGATCCGATTTTGAAACCAGCGCGTCCTTCGGAGGCGTCCACTCTTTTACCGTAACTTGCGCGCCCTCGCGCGCCTTTTGAATGCCTTCAACCACGACCTTGTCGCCCGGTTTGAGGCCTTCAGTCACTTCCCACATCGCGCCGATGCGTTCGCCCATTTTCACCGGACGAATGCTGACCTTGTTGGTTTGGTCGACAACTGCGACCTGATAACTTCCCTGCAACTCGTTCACCGCCTCCTGCGGAACAACGATGGCGCCTTTTTTCATGTCGGCGACGAAGCGGACCTTTCCGAACTGTCCAGGCCGCAAAATATTTCCCGAATTCGGAAACGTCACGTAATAACGGATCGAGCCAGTCTTCGTATCAAGGTTGCGATCGAGCGCGTAAAATTTGCCTTTCTGCGGATACATCTCGCCGTTGCCGAGAAACAATTCGAAGTCGAGACTTTTGATATAGGCGTTGCGCTCCGTAGGATCAGGGTGGCGCGAAACAAAATCGGTGAATGGCCCTTCGCCAGCAGTCACCACCGCTTTGATCGGATCGATCTGCGACATGGTTGTGAGTGGTCCCGTAGTTGGTCCGACCAGATCGCCGACCTGATTGTTGGCAAACCCAACCATACCATCAATCGGAGCGATAATTTTCGTGTAGCCGACATTGATCTCAGCCTGTTGTACCGCCGCTTTGTCGGCTTCCACATTTGCTGTGGTTGAGTCGGCGGCTGCAATGGCGGTATCTCGCTCCTGATCGCTGATGACTTTCTTCTTAAAGAGGTCTACAGCGCGCTTTTTGTCCGCATCAGCTTTCACCTGGTTGGCCTGGTCTTTTGCCAAAGTGCCCTTCGCTTGTGCTAATGCAGCCTCGAAGGGACGTGGATCAATTTGAAAAAGCAGGTCGCCCTTTTTCACTACACTGCCTTCCTGATAGTCTCGCGAAACGATGTAGCCCTGCACCTGCGCGTTGATATTGGCGTTGATGAAACCGTCCAATGTGGCTACGCGTTCAAGCACACGCGGCACATCCTGCGGCTGCACAGTTGTAACGAGTACCTCCGGCGGAGGCGGAGCAGTTTGCGCCGCCTTGCGCGAACAACCAGTCGAGAATGAGACGGCGATCAGGAGCGAAGCGACACGAATAACCGGTTTCATTAATGCACTATTGCTGAAAGGAAGCTGAATATCGAGCGCAGAGCGAGACAGAGCCAACCACCTTGCACGCCACACGCAATCCCTCTTTCGTATGATTCCATGCCCATGCTGGTGCCGTAAATGTGACCGGATTCAAAATCGACAATGATGCCGTCCGGAATTCGGCATCTGTTGATAATGACTTTTTGGTCGGTGCTTGTGACCAAAGCCGTTAGGCGAGCGCAAATAACTGTTGCTTGGCCGGCACTCAATTAGTGTTATTCAGCAAATGACCAAAACCACGATTCGTTTCAAAGCGAAACTCTTCCGGCCGGCGGAAAGCGAGAAAGCCGACTCGTGGACATTTCTCGTCCTGCCAAAGAACGCCAGTGCCAAGCTGCCCTCGCGCGGGATGACGGCGATCGAAGGCACCATCAACGGTTGCCCATTTCAAGCCGTGCTCGAGCCAGACGGCCAAAGAAGTCATTGGCTCAAAGTGGAGCGGAAGCTGTCCGAAGCGGCGGGCGCAGAAGCAGGCGACGTTGTCACGCTCGAGATCGCGCCCGCGGCAGAGGAACCGGAACCCACTATCCCTGGAGATTTGAGAAAAGCTCTCGCGGCCGCCACTCCGAAGACGAGAAAATTGTGGTCGGATATCACGACCAATGCGCGCCGGGATTGGATCCACTGGATTACCTCCGCCAAGCAGCCAGAAACGCGCGCACGCCGGATCAAGAATGCCTGCTCCATGCTCTCGGCCGGGAAGCGACGCGTTTGCTGCTTCGATCGCTCTGGCTTCTACAGTAAAAGCTTGAGCGCTCCTAAAGCGGTGACTTAGACCTCACTCGCGAGGGGCTTGTTAAGATTGCCGCGCGAAATCGAGGAAGCGGTGAAAGGTTTGAATCGTGAAGAACTGGCGAAGCTTGCGGCTTACATTGCCAAGCAAGACAAGCTCGCTTGGGATGAGCAGTTGGAGGAGGACTTTTCTCCTGGCGGCAAGCACGCTTCTGCCTTGGAGAAAATCGACGCGGAGATTGACGCGGGAAACTTCCGGCCCTTTCCGTGAAGTCCCATGCGCTCGCTTCGTTCTGGCAGTGCTACGATCCGCTACCTGAGCACGTGCAAAGGCTCGCAAAAAAGAACTTCGCGCTCTTCAAAACCACTCCAAGGCATCCGTCTTTAGGATTCCAGAAGAAGGGCGGCGTCTACACCGTAGAAGTTGGCCGAAGCTATCGCGCGATCGCGCGCGAACAGAACGGCGAGTACTACTGCTTCTGGATTGTGATTCTTGTCGCGGTTCGCTTAACGAAATCTCTTTAGACCCGTCGCGTCTCGTCTTCATGGCGACCGAGCCATGGCGTACCGCGGTAAGAATCCGTCATTACCCAGCCGGCACTCGTCAGCGCCCACGTGACCACGGCCTCACTCCACTGAAACGCGGTCATTGAACCCTCCGCCACCTTAGGCATCCACACCAGCAGCAGGAACAGTCCCATCTGCAAGGTCGAAAGTGCCGCGGCGAGCCGTGCACAGATTCCGACGATTAGCGCGACGCCCGCCGCTATGAAGGTAGCACCGGTAAGGTACGCCCACGCCACATTCCATGGTAGCCACCCGGGCACCAGCACAGCCGTCTCCTTTAAGTAGGTAAAATGCGCCAGACCAAACGGGATCAAGGCGAGACCATAGAGCACCCTGGCGATGCGCAGACCGTTCTCGCCTGCGGCGAAACCGAGCCTTTGCTTGTCCCAATCAGTCGCAAACCAGGTATATAGCACCCACGCCCCTGCGAGCATCACCGCGGTCTGACACGCGGCCCAGTAAACGTCGACGGTGAATCCGCGGGAGAAAGCGGGCAGTCGCAAGAGCAGCAACCAAAGTAGAAACCAAAGAAGCAACACGCGGGCAGCGATTGCGGCGGTGCGTTGCCAGAGCAGCCCGACCCCGGATGCCAGAGAGATGAGGGCGCAGAGATAAACCAACGTCTCGCGGCCAGGCAAACTCTTGGGCACTGGCTGCCACATCACGGTGAAATCCCCCTTGCTTAGGCCCACGATTCCAAGCGCCATCATAGTCGCCGCAAAAACCACCTGACCTACGCTCGCGATCCGCACTGCGCTATCGTGCGAAAAGTTGAGCGATTATACAACTATGTTGTGTACCAGCCAGAGACTCGCGCGCGTCGGATAAAGAATGCCTGCTCGATGCTCGCGGCCGGGAAACGACGCGTGTGCTCCTTCGACCGGTCTGGGTTCTACAGCAAAAGCTTAAGCGCTCCTAAAGCGGCGACTTAGATGACTACTAGCCTATCTCAACGCGCCGGGCTGCTGTTGCCTGCTCGCGCTTTTTTCGCTTCGTCGATCACGCGCTGCTCGATCTCGCGCGGCATTTCTTCGTAGCGACTGAATTGCTCGGAGTGAACGCCGCGTCCGCCGGTGAGCGAGCGCAGAATACTCCCGTAGCGATAGAGTTCCATCGCGGGAACGTCGGCGCGGACGATTTGAAATCGTCCCTCAGTACCTGTGTCGAGAATTCTCCCGCGACGGCTGGAAAGATCGCCCACCACTTTGCCCATGCAATCTTCGGGAATGCGCACCTCGATCTCGTTGATCGGTTCGAGCAAACAGGGCCGCGCTTTCAAGAATGCTTCCTTAAACGCCCAATAGCCCGCGATCTGGAATGCGATGTCCTTCGAATCCACCGGGTGCATCATGCCGTCGTAAAAATCCGTCTCGACGTCCACGACGTGGTAGCCGGCGAGAATCCCTTCGGCGCATGCCTTCCCGATGCCCTTCTCGACCGACGGCACGAACACGCGGTCCACATTCTGGCCTGAAAGTGATTGGCGGAACGCGATACCGGAGTTGCGCGGCGCGGGCGCGAGCTTGAGCGCGACCTCGGCGAATTGCCCCGCGCCGCCGGTTTGCTTCTTATGTCGATACGTGTGGTCCGCGCGGCCATGAATCGTTTCGCGAAACGGCACACGCGGCTGGATGAGGTCGAAATGAAGCCGGAACCGCCGCCGAAGGCGCTCAGCGATCACTTCGAGATGCAGTTCGCCCTGCGCGGAAATGATCGTCTGATGCAACTCAGGATCGACACGGAAAACAAATGCCGGATCTTCGTTGTGCAGCGTCGCGAGCCCCGCGGCCATTTTGTCCTCTTCACCTGGCGCCTTGGGTTGCAGCGCGGCGTGAATGTTCGGGCGCGGATATTCCGGCACGGGAAGTTTCACCGGATGATTCGGCGCGCAAAGTGTGTCGCCGGTGTGCGTGTTCTTGAGTTTCACCGTCGCGCCAATGTCTCCCGCGCCAAGACGTGACACCGTCTCGCGCGTGTGGCCGTTGAGCAGAAAAATCTGTCCGATGCGTTCGGTGGTGTTGCGGTTGGCGTTGAACAAATCGCCACCGGTGGTGATTTGCCCGGAATAGATCCGGAAGAACGAAAGCTCGCCAAAGTGTTCTTCGTTCATCGTCTTGAACACTTGCAGCACCGGCTCGGTGCCGCCGATTTTCACTTCCAGCT
>Ga0209056_10002211_pt1 | contig 21126 bp, 21 predicted proteins | sample GraSoiAngelo_114_FD_185876 | JGI IMG/M metagenome (GOLD analysis project Ga0209056, IMG submission 185876) | Grasslands soil microbial communities from the Angelo Coastal Reserve, California, USA - 14_0903_13_40cm (SPAdes) (version 2) | ecosystem: Environmental > Terrestrial > Soil > Grasslands...
GCTACACGATCGGCAATGACGTCAGCGAGCGGACCTGGCAGCGCGGCGACCGCACGTTGTGGCGGGGCAAGAACACCGACACCTTCAAGCCGATGGGCCCGTGGATCGTCACCGGCCTCAGCCCCGACGATCTCCGCGTCACGATCCGGCTCAATGGCAAGGAGATGTTCACCTACGCCATCAAGGACGCGATCTTCGGCGTGCGCCAGTTCATCAGCCGCATGAGCCGGTACCTGACGCTCTATCCGGGTGACGTGCTGTGGATGGGTACCGACGGCGCGACCGAGAACATGAAGGACGGAGACGTGGTCGAGGTGGAGGTCCCGGAGATCGGCGTGCTGCGCAACCCGGTGGTGAGAGAACGCTAGGAGCGCCCGTTCATTCAGCGCGTGACGGCGGCGCGCGCGACCGCCAGCGCCGAGACGCGGTCGTGAAGCGGCGGGGTGCCGAGTCGCTCCGCCCAGGTTGCGAAGTCCGGGCGCGGGCCACGCCAGCGCAGCGCGTCCACGTCGGCGCCGATGGGCGCATCGGCCCGCAGCGTGGCGAGCGTCCGGAACAACAGCGCGCGCTCGCCTTGCTCCGCGAGCGTCGTCGCCAGCCGCAGCGCTCCGCGCACGGACACATCCCACGCCATGGCGAGCTTCGGAATGTGCTCGAGGCGCTGATAGCGGGCGAGCACCGTCGCGGCCGACCGGGCGCCCCAGCCGGGCAGACCGGGATAGCCGTCCGCGCTGTCACCCACGAGCGCCAGCCAATCGGGAATCGATGCCGGCGGCACGCCGAATTTCTGCCGCACCCCCGACTCGTCGCGCACCTCGCGCGTGCGCCGATCGAGCTGGACGATCCGGTCACCGCGCACGCACTGCGCCAGATCCTTGTCCGGCGTGCAGACGACGACCTGGTCGACGCGCGCGTCGGCGGCGGCCATGGCCGCCGCCGCGGCCAGCGCGTCGTCGGCCTCGAAGTCGACCATGGGCCAGACGACCACGCCGAGTGCGGTCAGCGCCTCTTCCAGCGGCTGGAACTGGGCGTAGAGCAGCGGGTCCAGGCCCTCGCCCGTCTTGTAGCCGGGCCAGAGCGCGTTGCGAAACGATTCGATGACGTGGTCCGTCGCCACGCCCAGATGGGTGGCGCCGCCTTCGAGCATGCCCAGGATGGATCCGACGACGCCGCGCACCGCCCTCAACTCTGGGGGCGCGCTCCGGTCGAAGGCCGCCGCCGGTGAGAGGAAGTACCGGAACAGCTCGAATGTCCCGTCGACCAGATGGACGACCACGCAAGGAACGATACGGCAGGGTCGCGGTGGACGCAGGAGAATCGCGTGCCCCCGAGGAGGAGGATCGATGATCGCGAGGTTCCCCTGAGCCACCAGGAGCGATCGTTCCCGATCGTCAGACACCCCGCGCCGGGGAAACGCACGCCCGTTCTGGTGAGCGTGCCCCACTACGGCACGCAGCCCCTGCCGCACATCACCCGCGACGACTACTGCGAGCCGTGGTTCGAAACCTTCGCCTACGGGTTCGCCGACACCTTCGCGAGCGATCTCTACGCCGACCTCGATGAGCACGGGGCCACCGTGCTCGCGACGCCGTTTTCGCGGATGTTCGTGGACGTCAATCGCCGCCGTGACGACTTCGAGCACCACGACGGCCAGGTGCGCTCCCGACGCGGGGTCGTGCGCACCCACACCACGCGCGATGCGCCCATCTTCGCGCGCCCGCTCGGGCTCGCCGATCTCGAAGCGCGATTGCAGACGCTCTACGATCCCTACTACTCGGCCCTGGAGCGCCTGCTCACCGAACTCCGTCAGGCCTACGGCTACGCGATGCTCCTCGATGGCCACACCGGGAGCCCGCGCCGGATGCAAGACCATCAGGTCATCATCGGCACGCGCCACGAGACGACGTGCGCCCCCGAGCTCGTGGCGACCGTGGCGGCGATCTTCACCCGCCACGGCTTCGAGGTGCACGAGAACATCAGCGGCTATGCCGGCGGCAACATCGTGACCACGTACGGCCAACCCCAGGCTCGACGTGTCCACGCGGTCCAGCTCGAGATCAACGCGTCGCTCCTGATGACGACCAGCCGCGAGGAATTCATCGCCCAGGTGTCACGCGGGGGAATCCCCGAGAAGGCGGACGAGAACATCGCCCGTGTTCGTCAGTGTCTCCGGGAAGTGCTGGCGACCCTGCCCTCTGTCCTCGCGCGCGTGCACGAGTCGTAGCCGCTTCACTTCCTCTTGAGACGCACCTCTTCGAGCGGCGCCGACCAGGGATACGGGTTGATCAGCATCAGCGCCGGCTCCTCGACGCGCGGTCCCACACCGCTCGGCCAGATGTATTCCCAGATCGGTCCGAACCTCACCCGCTCGTGGACAAGCTGCTGGATCTGGTGCAGCAGGGCCTCGCGCTTGCGGCGATCGGTCACGAGGGCCTGCTCCTTGTACAAGGCGTCGATGTCGGGGTAGCCGCCATAGGCGTAGGTGCCGGTGCTCGGGACGTGCTCCGACATCCGCGAGGCGGCGTTGCCGTAGATCGCGGTGCCACAGACACAGAGCCCGCGCAGCTTCTTTGCTTGCAGCGCCGAGGTGTAGGTCGCACGCTCCATCGGCCGCATCTTCAGCCGGATCCCCACGGCCCCGAGATAGCCCATGATCGTCTCGCCCATCGAGAAATAGGGGGGCAGCTGATGCAGCTCCCCGGCATCGAAGCCGTTGGGATAGCCCGCCTCGGCCAGCAGCTGCTTCGCCTTCCCCGGGTCGTAGGCATACGGCTCGATGGGCAGCGCGAACTCGAACGTGCGCGGGACGATGCTGCCCGCGGGCTTGGACGCGCCCAGCGTCTCCGCCTCGCTCAGCGCCCGGCGATCGATGGCATAGTTCGCGGCGAGCCGCACGCGCTGATCGGCCCAGGGGGACTTCGGGTCCCACTGATCGAGGAAATCCAGGAAGAAGATCGCGATCCCGCCGGAGAAGGCCAGCTTGAGCGTGGGATCCCGTTTCACTTCCTGGGCCTGCGGAACGTCCAGCAGGTAGGCGACATCGACTTCTCCCCGCTTCAGCATGGCCGCGCGCGTGGTCGCCTCCGGGACGCTCTTGAAGACGAGCCGCTTCACCGAGGGCACCTTGCGCCAGTAGCCCTCGAACGCCTCCATGACCAGCTCGATACCCGGCGCGTGGCTCACGAACTTGTAGGGGCCAAGGCCGACGGGCTGCTTCTTGAAGCCATCATCGCCCACCCGCTCGATATACTTCTTCGGCACGACCCAGCTCGCCCCGCTCACGAGCGTTCCGTAGAACGTCATGAAGTCGGGCCAGGCCTCGTGCAGGTGGAAGCGCACGCGGTAGGGATCGACGACCGACACGTCCCGCACCTTGTCGTGCAGGATCTTGGAGCCCTTGGCGCGTAGGAAGCTGAACTTCACGTCCTCGGCGGTGAAGGCGTCGCCGTTGTGGAACCTGAGCCCCTCGCGGAGCTTGAATTCGTAGACCCGCTGGTCCGCGCTCACCGTCCAGGACTCCGCCAGGCTGGGCGTCATAAGGTTGCCGGGCATCGGCTTGACGAGCGCGTCGTGGATGGCATAGAGCACCCAGAAGGCGGTGAGACCCTGGAACTCTCCTGGATCGAACCACACGGGCGACAGCGTCACGTACAACGCCCAGCGCATCTCCCCGTCCGGCTTCGGCTGGGACGTCGGCCTGGGCTGGGCCGCGGCGTCTCCGACGGGGCTCACCGCGAGGAGCGCGCACAGCCAGCCGGCGGCGAGCATCACGGACCATCGCGGGAATTTCCATGCAGGGTTCATCTCGCCTCCGTGCCTCGCGAGCGACACGACCGGGCCCCTTGGGCTGACCATGGCGTCCTTGCGTGGGGATACTAGACCCAATCGACGTTCCGTAGGGGCTTTCGTCTTGCCGTACACTCTTCTGGTGGGCCGGCTCTTCCTGATCCGCCATGGCGAGACCGCGGGCAACGCGCTCCGGATCGTCCAGCGTCCCGACATCGCGCTCTCTCCCCGCGGCGTGACGCAGGCGGAGCGGCTGGCGCGCCGGCTCGCGCGCGAGGGCATCGCGCGGATCGTGTCGAGCGACTTCGCTCGCGCCGCGAGCACGGCCGAGCACGTGCAGCGCGCGACCGGCGCCCCCCTCTCCTTCGAGCCGTTACTGCAGGAGCGGAACTTCGGCGATCTCCGCGGCACCCCCTACGCGGAGCTCGAGTACGACATGTTCGCGCTGGACTACGCTCCCCCGAACGGCGAGACGTGGCCCCTGTTTCACGCGCGCGTCGACCGGGCGTGGGCGCGCGTGCAGGCGCTGGCGTCGGGCACCGGAGGCGGCCTCGCGGTCGTGACGCACGGCCTCGTGTGCCGCTCCCTCGCCGCCCGGCATCTCATCCTGCCCGAGGACGCGGCGGTGCCCGAGCGCTGGGAGAACACCTCGCTGACGATCGTCGACGGGCCGGCGCCGTGGCGCGTGCGCCTGCTCAACTGCGTCGCCCACCTCGAAGGCCTCGACGCCGCGCCGCTCGCCGACTCCGGCGCCGCCTGACGGCGGTGCGCCGGCCGTGCCGGAGGGCGCCGCCCTCACGCGAGCGGGTTTTCCCACCGCAGCGCAGGAAACCGGGCGAAATCCGAGTCCGTCGAGCAGAGTGTCAGCCCGTGCTCCAGCGCGAGAGCCGCCAGGTGGGCGTCGGCCACGAGATTCGAGCGCGTCGCGGTGCTCCGCAGGAGCTCGCCCAGAACCTCCCGGTGGCGCTCGGTCGGCAACGGAATCCACGCCGGCGAACAGTCGAGCCACGCTTCCGCCTGTTGCCAGGCTTCCGCGAGCGACCGCGGACGCTCCAGAACGCGGGGGTTGGACATCAGCCGGACGTAGGCGAGGAGGCTGGGCCAGGGGAGTCCGACCGGAGCGCTACCGTTGAGCCGGGTGTCCAGCCAGCTCCGGGCGCGTTCATGCTGGGGAAACGACACGTTGTTGGCGTAGACGAGGAGGTTGGCGTCGACGAGGATCACTTGTGCCGCTCGCCCTCGGCAATGGCGAGCACCTCCGCAACGTCATCGACGTTTGGCAGCAAGGGCCGGCCGGTGTCGACCGACGGTGTCCGGTATCGCGTCCCCCGCTGCGGAGGGGTGTGCATGCGCCGCAGGCCCTGGCGCAACGCCTCGTTGACCACGGCCTTGAGACTCGCCTTCCGTCTGGACAGGACCCGCTTGAGAAGCGCTTCCACGTCGTCGTCGAGAGTCAGCGTCGTGCGCATGAGGCCAGCATGCGCCGGTGATGCGTTGATGTCAACAGTCTGATGTTTCAGACATCAATTTGAGCCCCGGCAGCGGGTCAGGAACCCCGTGACGCGTCCCTACGCCGGGACCTGCGCGGTCGTGGGCGCGTCACCGGCGACCGTGGTGCGTCGCATGTCGCGCGGCTGGCTCTCGTCGTAGCGGCGCACGCGGTGCATCATCTGCCGGTTGTCCCACATGACGAGATCCCACAGCCGCCACGTGTGCACGTACACGAACCGCGACTGGGTCGCATGCTCGGTCAGGTCTCGTAGCAGGATGCGCGCCTCCGGCATCGGCATGCCGACGATGCCGCCGGCGTGGGACGAGAGGTACAGCGACTTGCGGGCGGTCACCGGATGCGTGCGCACGAGCCGCTGGCGCACCGGCCGGAACATCGCCCGCTCTTCCTCCGAATAGTCGAGCATGCCGAGCGAGCCGCGCGAGTACATCAGCGAGTGCTCGCACACCAGGTCCTCGATCTGCCCTTTCAGGCCCGCGTCGAGCGCGTCGTAGGCGGCGCGCATGTCGGCGAACTCGGTGTTGCCACCCGTCGGATTCACTCCGCGCGCCGAGAGGAGTGAATACTTGGCGGGGGTCGCCCGAAACGAGCTGTCCGAGTGCCAGAGCATGTTCCCGAGGTTGAACAGGCGCACGCGGGAGTCGCGATCGAGTGGCCGGCCGTCGCGGCCGAGATTCGAGACGTCGTTCATGCCCACCTGGAGGCGTTTGTCTTCCGGCCGGGTGATGTTGCCGCCCCGCGCGTCCTCCAGGGCGCCGAAGTTGCGGCTGAACGCCATCTGTTGGTCGTCGGTGAGCTTCTGGTCGTGGAACACGAGCACGGCGTAGCGATCCATCCCCGCCTCGACGGCCGCCACTTCCTCGGGCGAGAGCGGTCTGGTGATGTCGACCCCGGACACCTCGCCCACGAACACGGGATGGATCTGGCGGATGGATAGGCTCATCGCGTCCCTCCGGCGAGGCTCGCCATCAGCTCCATCGCCTCGGGCTGCTCGGTGGTGATCGTCAGCCCGGTGATGCCGGAGTCGACCCAGGCGCGGTAGCGCTCGCGGATGCGGGCGACCGGCCCCACCAGCGACATCTCGTCGCAGAACTCGTCGGGCACGGCGGCGACGGCCTCGTCCTTCCGCCGGGCGAGGTACAGCTCCTGGATGCGCTGCGCCGCGTCGCCGAAGCCGCGGCGGACCATCATCTCCTTGTGAAAGTTCGTGTCGCGGTGGCCCATGCCGCCGACGTAGAGCGCCACGCGCGGCTTCATGCGCGCGAGCGCGCCACGCACGTCGTCGGTGATCGTCGCCTCGGCGCGCGCCTGGATCTCGAAATCGGCGAACCCCTTGCCGCCGCCCGCGCGGCGAAAGCCCTCTTCGAGCCAGGGCCGGAGCATCGGCATGAGCCGCGGCACGAACCCGAGCGGCAGCCAGCCGTCGGCGATTTCCGCCGTCAGCTTCACGTTGGCCTCGGTGCCGGTACCCAGCCAGATCGGCAGCCGCGGATTCATGTGCAGGATCGTCATGAGCGGCTTGCCGACACCCAGCGCGCCGGGACCTATATAAGGAAGCGAGATCTCGCGCCCCGCGTGGGCCACGGGCTCCTTGCGCTCGAAGACCTTGCGCATGATGGCGACGTAGTCGCGGATGCGCCAGTACGGCTTGCCCCAGGGCTGGCCGTACCAGCCCTCGACGATCTGCGGGCCGGAGACGCCGAGCCCGGCGATGACGCGGCCGCCTCCCGCGAGCGCGTCGAGCGTGCCCGCGGCCATCGCGGCCGAGGCCGGCGGGCGCGCGGCGAGCTGCATGATGCCGGTGCCGAGTCGGATCCGCTTCGTCACGGCCGCCAGGTAGGCGAGCGGCGTGATCGCATCCGAGCCGTACGCCTCGGCCGTCCACACCGAGTCGAACCCGAGACGCTCCGCGAGCAGCACCTTGTCCACCGGCAGGCGCAGCTCCGCGCCCGAGTAGCCGATGCTGAGACCGAGCTTCATGACGTTCCTCCTGGCGATGAAGGACTCTCGAGCGAGACTGGACGCTACTCATCATAGCCGTGTTTCAGCCGCGTGGGCACCCGGCCGGCATTCGGACGGGCGTGGCGAGGGGCGCGGCGAGCGCGTTGCGTCGGACGCGAGCCCGCGTTATGGTCCCCTGAGCATCGCTCAGGGATCCACGCCGACCGACACTCGCCGGTCGGGTGGCCGCCAGACAGGGGGACGTCATGCGTCGTCGATTGTCAGCCTCCACCATCGCGAGCAAGCGCGCACCGGCGCCACGCGCGCTCCTCCGTGCAACCGGCAACGGCGTCGGCGATCCGGCGTGGACGTGGGAGGAGCCGCGCTGGCGCAACGCCGTGAACAAGGTGCGGGCCGGCCGCTCCCTGAAGCCGACGCGCTGGAAGAACGGCGCGCGGGTGTGCGTGGCCCTGTCGTTCGACTCGGACCACGAGACGAGCACGCTTCGCGAGGGCTCGACCTCACCCGGGCGCCTGGCGCAGGGTGAGTACGGCGCGCGCGTCGGCGTCCCACGAATTCTGGAGCTGCTCCGTCGGCACGACCTCCGGGCCTCGTTCTTCGTACCCGGCGTGATCGCGAGGCTTCACCCCGACGAGCAGCGCCGCGTGGTGGCCGAGGGCCACGAGGTGGGCATGCACGGCTGGATCCACGAGGGCACCAGCGAGCTGACCGAGTCGTCGGAGCGCGATCTCATGCGGCGGGCCTTCGACACGCTGGCGAAGATCGCCGGCCGGGCGCCGGTGGGCGTGCGCGTGCCGTCCTGGGACTTCAGCGCGACCACGCTGCCGCTCATCCGCGAGCTCGGCCTGCTCTACGACTCGTCACTCATGGCGGACGACGAGCCCTACGAGCTCCTCGACGACGGCGTGGCGACCGGGATCGTGGAGCTACCCGTGGAGTGGATCAAGGACGACGCGCCGTACCTCGGCATGAACCGAGCCACCGCGATTCGCCCCTACACCGCGCCCTCCGCGGTGCTGGAGATCTTTCGCGCCGAGTTCGAGGGCGCGCTGGCTGAGGGCGGGCTGTTCCTGCTGACGATGCACCCGCACATCATCGGACACCGCTCGCGGATCGCAATCCTCGAGGAATTGATCCGCTACATGAAGGGGATGCACGGCGTCTGGTTCGCCACCCACGAGGAGGTCGCCCGCTACTGCAAGGCCACCGCGTAGACGACGTACCGGAGCGCCTCATGTGCCCCGGCCCCACAGGGCACAGTAGCGCCGGAGGACGAACGGTAGGTTCTGGGCGTAGTTGGCCCAGTTCTCGTATTTCGGCAGCTTGAGATCTTTCTCGACCGGATCCCAGCACTTGCCGGCCTGGGCCTCGGCCTTCACCGCGGCCGATGCGTCCTGCAGGAACGTGAGCTGGTCCCGCACGTCCTGCTTGGTGCCGAGCCGCCCGCCGGGCGCACCGGGATGGCCGGGGATCAGCTTGTCCCAGTCCATCGTCAGCACCTTCTTCATCGAGTCTTCCGCCTCGAGCGGATAAAAGTCGATCATGCCGCGCCCGGGCACCGACCCCACCGGAATGAAGTCGACCGCGAACAGGATCTTCTGCTTCGGCAGCCGCATGACGAGCGTGCTGTCGGAATGGTTGAGGCCGATGTATGTCAGCTCGAGCGTCGTGTCGCCGAGCGTGATCGTCCGGCTGGTGTCCACCGTCTCGTCCGGCAGGACCGTGTGCGGATCCTTGAGGGCGGCCAGGCGCTCCAGCGCGCGCTTGTGCGCGACGATCGTGGCGCCGGCGTCCTTGAACGGTTTGCCGCCGGCGATGTGGTCGAAGTGGTGGTGGCTATAGATCAGGTATTTGATCGGCTGGCTCGAGACCTTCTTGATCTCATCGACGTACGTCACCACCGCCTGCGGGCGGCCGTAGCCGATGGGGTCGGTCGCAATCACGCCTGCGGACGTGACCACGAACATCGACTGGTGGTTTCCGTAGCGGAAGACGTAGACGTTGTCGGTGCCGTCGACCTTGGTGGTCGCGAACGGGGGCGGCGCCGGCTGCTGCGCGTAGGCCGCCACGCCCAGGCACGCCGCGGCCAGGACTCCGCCGGCAATCGCGTATGACCATCGTGGCATCGATCGCTCCTTTCCCAGAACGTTGCGTGGAGTTCCCCCAACACGCTCCTGCGAGCGGGAGGATCGCGCAAGCACTCGGCTGGAGTCAAGGGTCTCGAAACCCGGCAACGTGGCGGTGAGTGTCATGGCATTGCCCACGATGGCTCCTTCGTGTAGTGATGTGGGCACTATGGACTACCACATCAATCTCGGGACGGCAGGCTGGGGCGTGTGGCACAGCCCGGACGCGGGCAAATCGTGGGTGCGTCATCGCAAGCCTTTTCCCCTGAACAGCCGGATCCAGGCGTTGGCCGTCCTCCCGGGCGAACCGCGGGGACTCATGGCCGCCGGGGACACCGGGCTGTTCGCGAGCCACGACGGCGGCACGTCCTGGGCGCGCGTCGGCGCCGCCGGCGACCTGCCGACGGTGTGGTCGCTGGCTGTCGATCCGGCCGATCCCCGGACGCTGTTTGCGGGGACGCGGCCGGCCGGGCTCTATCGCTCGCGTGACGGCGGACTGTCCTGGAAGCGGCTTGACGTCGACGTCGCAACCGAGTGCTCGATCGGGAAGCCGTTCGTCACCCGCGTGCTCGTCGACCCCGACGACCCGCGCATCGTGTGGGCCGGGGTCGAGATCGACGGCGTCTTTCGCAGCCTGGACGGCGGCGACACCTGGACGAAGGTCGTGCGCGGGCTCCACGATCCCGACGTTCACGACATGGCCCTCGCGCGTACCAGTCCGCCACGCGTGTACGTGAGCACGAACGGGGAAGTGTTCTGGAGCGCCGATCGGGGCGAGACGTGGACACCGATCGGCGTGAGGTCTCGGTGGCCTCTCCCCTATGCTCGCGGCATCGCGGTGAAACCCGATGATCCGCGCGTCCTGTTCGCCGGGTGCGGCGAGACCACGACCGGCGAGACGGGTGGCGTGCTCCGTTCGGACGACGGAGGGCAGACCTGGCGGAGCCTGCCCCTGCCCGCCCGGCCCAACGCCACCATGTGGGGCGTCGTGACTCATCCGGCCGATCCGAGCCGGATCGTGGCGTTCAGTCTGTTCGGCGAGGTCTACGTCACCGAGGACGCCGGGGAATCCTGGCGCAAGATCGCCCGCGAGTTCGGCGAGGTCCGCACGGCCGCCTGGTTGCCGGCGTGATTCGGCTGTGCCGGAATCCGAACTGGATCGAGATCATCGATCTTCCCTGAGACAGGAGACGCCGATGGCGAGGATAGCGCCGCTGGGCATGCATGAAGTCGACGACGAGATCCGGCACCTCTGCGAGGAGGCCGAGCGCCAGTCCGGCACCTCGGCGAGCTCGCGAACCTACGCGAGGAACCCCAGCGTGGTGAAGGCCCTCGCCGCCTTCCGCGCCGCGCTCGCGCGCGAGGGCACCATCGACCCGGTGCTCCGTGAGCTGGTGCGGCTGAAGATCGCCGCGCTCAACGGCTGCCGCTACTGACTCACCGTGCGCTATGCCGGGTCCCGGCATGCGGGGGCGACCGAAGCGAAGATCGCCGCGATCGACGACGAGACCTCGGATCTCCTGAGCCCGCGCGAGCGCGCCGGCGTCAGGTTCGCCGAGACGCTCGCCGTCGACCACCACAAGGTCGACGACGCTCTCTGGTCCGAGGTGCGCCGCCACTTCTCGGAGGCCGAGATCATCGAGCTGGTCGCGCACACGACCCTCTACATCGGCTTCGGACGATTCAACGAGATCGTGGGCGTGGATCCGGCGTAACGATCATGCACTTTGGATTGTTCATGATGCCGCTTCACCCGCCCCATCGCGCATTTGCCGATGGCTACGAGCGGGACGTCGCTCAGATCGTCCTGGCGGATCAGCTCGGCTTTCGTGAAGCCTGGGTCGGCGAACATCTGACGGAGCGCTGGGAGAACGCGCCGGCCCCGGATCTGCTTCTCGCCCAGGCCCTGGCGTTGACCAAGCATGTGAGGCTGGGGACTGGCGTGACGCTCCTGGCGCTCCACAACCCCGTCTACCTGGCTCATCGTCTGGCCATGCTCGATCACCTGGCCCGCGGCCGCTTTCAGTGGGGCATCGGCGGGGGCGGCATTCCGACCGACTTGTCGTTGTTCGGTCTGGACCACACGAACCCCGGAGCGGTGCGGGCCCGGTCCGCCGAAGTGTTGGAGGTCGTGCTCAAGCTCTGGGCGTCCGAAGGACGGTTCACGTACCATGGGAAATTTTTCGACATCGACACGCCCGTGTTCGACCCCGTGAAAGATCGCGGGTTCTACATGAAACCCTACCAGCAGCCCCATCCGCCGATCGCGGTGGCGGCCAGCACCCCCAACTCGAGCTCCATGCGGATGGCGGGCGAACGCGGCTGGATTCCCATGTCGAGCTCGCTCCTGTCGCGACCGTATCTCAGCGACCACTGGCGCCTGGTCGAGGCGGGCGCCACGGCGGCCGGACGACAGGCGACCCGGAGTCAGTGGCGCATCGCGCGCGATGTGCTCGTCGCGCCAACCTCGGCGGTGGCCAGGGAACGAGCGCGCGCGGTCCTCGGACGGAACTACGTCCAGCATCAGTACCCGAACCGCGTTGGCACGATCCAGATGGCGTCCACCAAGCTCGAGCCGTCGCTGCCGGACGAGGCGGTGACGGTCGACTACTTGATGGAGAACCTGTGGATCGTCGGCGACCCGTCCGAGTGCGTGGACAAGATCCAGCAGCTCTACGACGAGAGCGGCGGCTTCGGCGCGCTGCTGTCGATCACCACGGACTCCGACGATGCCGGATGGGACCACGAGAGCCTCCGTCTCTTGATGGAGCACGTGGCGCCCCGTGTCGCCCACCTGGGCTGAACAAAAGGAGAGACACGATGCCGACCACCTACCGGTACGACCACATGCACCTGCGCAGCCGAGACGTCAAGAAGACGGCCGACTACTACCATCGGGTGTTCGACGCCACGATCCTCGAGTCGATCCAGTCCGATGGCAGACCCCGCACCGATCTTGATCTGAACGGGCTGACGATCTTCATCGCCCCGGTCTCGCCGGAGGCCGCGATCCCGTCCGCGCCGACCGAGCCCTACGTCGGTCTGGATCATTTCGGGCTACGCGTGGAGAACATGGACGAGGCCGTGGCCGAGCTCAAGCGTCGGGGCGCCCGCTTCACGCTGGAGCCACGCACCATCCGTCCAGGCGTCAGGATCGCCTTCGTCGAAGCACCCGACAACGTCCGGATCGAGCTGCTCGAGCGGAGCTAGGCCCGAGGCCCTGGGGCCCTCTGGAGGCACCGATCGCAACCTGTTCGAGCGTCCGCCCGCGATCTGCGGGAGGAGGAACACCTCGCTGTCCTGACCGATCGGCTCGAGCAGGGCGTCCTGGAAGATCTGGCCGTCGATGGCCACGGCCACGCCGGTCTCGAGATGGGGTCCAATCGCCGGGTGAAGCTCGGTGAGCTGCTGGTAGAGCTGCTTCACGGACGTCGCCGAGAGCTCGAACTCGGCGACGCCCCCCGTGAGCTGCGCGAGGTTGCCGACCAGCACCACCCGCGCCATTTATAGTGGGGGCCCCGAAATGGCCCCCACACCCCCAGCGCTCGTCACGCCCCGGGGAACCCGGGGCGCTCCTCGAGGTCGCGACATTCCTTGTGGGGGCCCAGACATGGCCCCCACACCCCCAGCGCTCGTCACGCCCGGGGGAACCCGGGGCGCTCCTCGATGTCGCACCACGTGCGTCAGGCCTTGGTGAGACCGCGCGCCTTGAGGGCCTTGAGGACTTTGGGCGGCGACATCGGCAGCTCCGTGAAGCGGATGCCTGTCGCGGCTTCCATGGCGTTGGCGATCGCCCCGAGCGGCGGGACGATCGGTGTCTCGCCGACCCCGCGCACGCCGTACGGATGCTTCGGGTTCGCGACCTCGACGAGGATCGCGTCGATCATCGGCACGTCGGAGGCCACCGGCATGCGGTAGTCGAGGAAGCCTGCGTTCTGCAGCTTGCCGTCGTCGCCGTAGATGTACTCCTCGTTCAGGGCCCAGCCGATGCCCTGCACCGCCCCGCCCTGGAACTGTCCCTCGACGTAGCTCGGGTGGATCGCCCGGCCGGCGTCCTGGGCGACGGTATAGCGCAGGATGGTCACGCGTCCGGTCTCGGGATCGACCTCGAGGTCGACGAGGTGCGTACCCAGGCTCGGCCCCGCGCCCTGGGCATTGATCCGGCCGTAGCCGCCGATGGGGCCGCCGGTCTTGCCGGCGACCTTCGCGAAATCCGCGATGGACATCGGCTTGAACTTCTCGGCGGCCGCGCCGAGCGCCTTCACCTGTCCGCCCGAGAACTCGACCTGATCAGGCTTGAGGTCCCACAGCTTGCACGCGCGCGCGCACAGCTCGGTCTTGATCTGCTTCGCGGCCTCCACGATCGCCATGGAGCCCGAGAAGGCGGAGCGGCTGCCGCCGGTGAGGAAGTTGAACCCGAGCGAGCCGGTGTCGCCGATGATCGGGCGCACCTTGTCGTAGGGCACCCCCAGCTCGTCGGCGGCGACCATGGCCAGCGAGGCGCGCAGACCGCCGATGTCGGGCGTCCCGGCCATCAGCGACACCGTGCCGTCCTCGTTCACCGTGAGCGACGCGCAGGTCTCGCCACCGATGTTGAACCAGAAGCCCGAGGCCACACCGCGGCCCTGCCACTTCCGCAGCGGGGTGTTCCAGTGCTCGGTCTTCTTGACGGCGTTGAGCGTCTCCTCCATCCCGATGGGCCCGAGCTTCGGGCCATAGGCCGCCTTCGTGCCTTCGCGCGCCGCGTTCTGCATGCGGAGATCGATCGGATCGATGTCGAGCTTCTTGGCGATCTCGTCCACGACGCTCTCGACAGCGAACTCGGAGATCGGGGCGCCGGGCGCCCGGTAGGCCGCCACCTTCGGGCGGTTGGAGACGACGTCGTAACCGATGACCTTCACGTTCTCGATGTCGTAGGGCGCGTACGCGCACATGACGCCGGGCTGGACGGGCGAGCCCTGGAAGGCGCCCGCCTGGTACTTCAGCTCGGCGAAGCCGGCGACGAACCTTCCGTCCTTGGTCGCGCCCATCTTGACCCGCACGGTGGCGCCGGATGTCGGACCCGAGGCCTTGAACACCTCCTCGCGCGACATGACCATCTTCACCGGGCGCTTGGCCTTGCGCGAGAGCGCGATGGCGAGCGGCTCCAGATAGACGACCGTCTTTCCGCCGAAGCCGCCGCCGATCTCGGAGGCGGTGACGCGGACCTTGCCGATGTCCAGGCCCAGCAGCCGCGCGCAGTGGGCGCGCACGATGAAGTGACCCTGCGTCGAGCACCAGAGCTCGGTCGCCCCGTCCTCGGAGACGCTGGCCAGCGCCGCGTGCGGCTCGATGTACCCCTGGTGGACCGGCGCGGTCTTGAATTCTCGTTCGACGATGACGTCGGCCTTCCGGAAGCCGGCCTCGATATCACCCAGAACGATCTCGACACGCTTCGCGATATTGGAGGGCTTCTCGGGCTTGGGCTCGACGCCGGCGGTGTAGAGATCGTCGTGCAGGAGCGGCGCGTCCGGGCGCATGGCCTCGACCACGTCGATCACGTGCGGCAGCGCCTCGTACTTCACGTCGATGAGCTTCAGCGCCCGCCGCGCGATCGCCACGCTCGTGGCGGCCACCGCGGCCACCGCGTGGCCCTCGTACAAGGCCTTCTCGCGGGCCATCACGTTCCGGACGACGTCCTTGTAGTTCATCATCATCTCGCCGGCCGGGATGAACTCCGAGGGCTGGTCGGCGAAATCGTCCCGGGTGATCACGGCCTTGACGCCGGGCAGGGCCTCGGCTCTGGACGTGTCGATCGAGATGATGCGCGCGTGCGGGTGCGGGCTACGCAGCACGCGGCCGATGAGCTGGCCGGGCAGGTTGAAGTCGGCCCCGAAGCGGGCGCGCCCGGTCACTTTGTCGACGCCATCCGGGCGTATCGTGCGAGTTCCGACGTACGTCTGCGACTGCCCGTTCGTCATCGTCTCGGCCATGGCTATCCCCTTCTCAGCGTCGCGGCGGCATCCATCACCGCGCTCACGATCTTGTCGTACCCGGTGCACCGGCAGAGGTTGCCGGCCAGCCAGTAGCGGATCTCGTGCTCCGTCGGGTCGGGCGTCCGTTCGAGCAGGGCCTTGCTGGCCACGAGGAAGCCCGGCGTGCAGATGCCGCATTGAAGGGCCGCGTGCTCCAGAAACCGTTGCTGCAGCGGATGGAGCTTCTCACCCGTGGCCATGCCCTCGATCGTCTCGATCCGTCGCCCACCGACCTCGCAGCCCAGCACGAGGCATGAGCAGACCAGCCGGCCGTCCAGCATGACGCTGCAGGCGCCACAGTCGCCGGAGGCGCAGCCTTCCTTGCTCCCGGTCAGATGGAGCGTGTCGCGGAGCACGTCGAGCAGCGTCTCTTCCGTCTCGCACAGGAACTCGACCTCGTCCCCGTTCACCGTCGTCTCGATGTGGTGCTTGGCCATCAGTTCGCCCTCGCTCGATCCAGCGCGATCAGCGCCGCCCGGCGCGTCAACACGCCCGCGACGTCGATGCGGAACTCCGTGGTCCCTCGCTTGTCGTCGATCGGCCGGCAGGCCGCCCGCGCCGCCGCCTCGAGCCGTTGCTGCGCGGCCACCTCGAGACGGCTCCCAACGATGGCCTGCGCCGCCTCCGGGACCAGCAACACGCGCGCGGCCACCGCGCCCAGCGACACACGCGCCGCGGTGATCGTCCCGGCGCCGTCGACCGTCACGCTCACGCCCGCGCCCACCACGGCGATGTCCATCTCGGTGCGCGGGATGAAACGCAGATAGGCATCACTCGAGCGCGATGGGCGCGGCGGCAACAGGAAGGAGACGACGATCTCGCCCCTGCGGAGGGCGAGCTTGCGGGGTCCGAGCATGATGTCTTCGACCGGGAGGTCGCGCTGGCCCCCTGGGCCGGCGAGGGTGGCGACAGCCCCCGCGGCGATGAGCGCGGGGACGCTATCGGCCGCCGGCGAGCCGTTGCACAGGTTGCCCCCCAGGGTGGCGCGCCCCTGCACCTGCGTCGAGCCGATGAGGTTCGCAGCCTCGACCACGCCGGGCCATGCCTGCTTGAGCCGGGCGTGCTCCTTGAGCTCGGCCCCCGTGACCGCCGCGCCGATGCGCCAGCCGCCCTGTTCCAGAGTGACGGCGCGAGTCTCGGCGATCTTCTTGATGTCGACGATCAGCTCGGGGTCGACGATGTCGGCGCGCATCTGGACCAGGAGGTCGGTGCCCCCGGCCAGCACCCGCGCCTCGCCCGTCGCTCCCGCGAGCAGGGCCACCGCCCCCTCCAACGACTCCGGTGCCTCGTATCGCATATGGGCTGGTCTCGCCTTTCGTGGTCTGACTCGACCTTTATAAGGCTTGCCGAAGCAGCATCGACGATGCCTCCGCTCGTGTCAACGCCCCCCCGGTCGTCGCCGCCTCAGATACGCTCGAGGATGACCAGCGGAATCTCGCGCGCCGTCCGCTTCTGGTAATCATCGTACGGCGGCCAGATCGCGGTCATCGTCTTCCACAGCGCCGGCTTTTCCGCCGCCGTGGCCGTACGGGCGCGCGCCTTGAAACGGTCCGCCATGACCTGAACCTGCACGACCGGCTGCGCGACGAGGTTCTCGTACCAGCCCGGATGCGTCGGCGCGCCGCCACGCGAGGCCACGACGAGGTAGCGGTCTCCGGCTCGCCCGTAGATCAGTGGCGTCGTGCGTGACTGGCCCGAGCGCCGGCCCGTCGTCGTCAGGAGCAGCGTCGTGACGCCCTCCCAGATGTGTCCGTCGCGTCCGCCGCTCTCGATGTAGCGGCGCGCGTGCTCCTGCTGCCAGCCGGGCGGCCGGCCTCCGGGTCCGGGTTGTGCTGTCGCCATCGGCCTACGTGACCGACTCCGGCGCCACCGCGCGTCCGAGGCGCGCGGCCTCGTAGATCGCCAGCGGTACCTGGAGGATGTGCTTCGCGGTCCGGATGTCCTGGGCCGGCTGGCGCCCGGCAAGCAGGCCGTCGATGAAGTCCACTGCCGCCCCATCGAAGCCGAGGCGCCAGTCGGTCGGCACCTGATAGCCGACGGTCTCCGCGCCACGGATCAAGACCACGGCGGGCAGATCGAGCATCTCGCCGGTGCATCGGGTCACCCAGATGATGCCGCGGCTGCCGTGGATCTCGAAGAACTCGTCCGCGCGGTAGTAGCGGGAGCGGATGGTCATCTCGGGCGCCGAGGTGTAATCGACGATGCCCAGGCAGTCGCGTCCCTTGAAGCGCCACATGGCCGCCGCGGGCGTCTCCGTGAGGAGGTCCGTGCCCCGGGTCACGATCGCTGAGATGTCACCGATCTCGCCGATCCAGAGAGCGGCGGTGGCGTACTTGTGCACGCCATCGTCATAGAGCGGGCCGCCCGGGTTCCGCCGGGGATCGCGGCGCCACACCAGGGCATCGGGATCGAGCTCCATCGCCTGCCCCGTGATGTGCTCGGCACGCGTGGTGTGGATCCGCACCAGCGACGGCTCGCCGATCGCGCCCGCATCGAGCAACTCCTTGGCCTTCAAGATCGGCGGGTAATAAAGGAAGTTCTCGGTGACGCGGAACGTCGTCCGCGCGCGCGCCACCGCAGCGGCGATGCGATCGGCCTCGGCGACGGTGGTCGCCAGCGGCTTCTGACAGGAGACGTGCTTGCCCGCCTCGAGGGCCGCCACGATCTGGTCGGCATGCAACCAGGTAGGCGTGAGAAGCTCGACGGCGTCGACCGAGGCGTCGTCCAGCACCTGTGCGAGGTCCGAGTAGACCCGGGGCGTGATGCCCCACTCCCGGCCGCGCCGCTTGGCTCTCTCGGGATCGGTGTCGCACAAGGCCACCACATCGCAGCGGGGGTGCTGGAGATATCCGGGCGCGTTGAGCTGAGAGATGTTGCCGCAACCGACGATCGCCAAGCGTACCCGGTCCGTGCGGCGGCTCACGACGAGACTGTAGCGTGAGGGAGTCTGCGGAGCAAGACGACGCTCCCGCTCGACGCCAAAGGCCCCTGGCTCCGGGAAATTCGAGGGATACTTGACGCAGGGTGGAAATCGGATGAGGTGGACGCCGACGATCGCGACACTGGTGGTCGCCGTGGCCGGTGTCTGGAGCACGGCGAGCGGTATGGATGATCGGCCGGTGATCGACTCCGACGTTCGCGCCGTGACCCACGGGGGCATGGTCCGCGTCCTCGTGGAGCTTCGAGTTCCTCCGTCCGATCCCTCCGCCCTCAGGAACGCCCAGGACGCTGTCTTGGGCCGCTTGACCGGCACCGGCACCCGCCTCGCGCGCCGCTACGAGACGGCGCCGCTTCTCGCGCTCGAAATCGATGCCGCGGCGCTCGCACGGCTCGAGGAAATGCGCGATCTCGTGACGCGCGTACGAGCGGATCGGATCTCGCCGCCCTACGAGGGGCCCGCGCCGCGTCGCTGATCACCCACTCCCGGTGACGGCCTGCGTCACCCGGGCTGCCAAACCGTCACCCCCCACCCGCTAAAGTGTGTCTCTTCAGGGTCTTGCGGTTGGCACGCCCGTTGCGCACTATAAGGGGCCATGTCATGGCCAGCCGATCGCTGGGCTTTTTCGGAAAACGCGGGGCATCGGCCGTATCGGCTGCTCGCCGCGAGCCTGTTGCTGCTCGGCGCCATCCTCCCCACGAGCGTGGTTGCGGCACCTCGTGACGACGACAGTCGCGTGGTACCGACGAAGATCCACGACCGCGCGCGGGCTGAAGGCGAGGTGCGCGTGCTGGTCGAGCTCGCGCTTCCCTCGAGCCGCGTTGCCGAGGGCGCCGTCCCGAGTCACGCGAGGGCTGCCTACCGCCAGGAGATCACCGACACCGCCTCACGTCTGCTGAGCCGGCTGACACAGCACCCGCACCGTGTCCTTCGCCGATACGTGACCGTGCCACTGATCGCGCTCGTGGTTGGCCCGACGGCGTTGCAACAGCTGGACGCGTCGCGCGCCCTGGTTAAGCGGGTGACGGAGGACATGATTCACGAGCCGGTCCTGCGGGACAGTATCCCGCTCATCGGCGCCGACCAGGCCTGGGCTCAGGGCTTCGACGGCACCGGCCTCGTGGTGGCGGTGCTCGATACCGGTGTCGACTCGGCTCATCCGTTCCTCGCCGGCAAGGTCGTGGAAGAGGCCTGCTACTCCACCACGTCCGCGCAGCAGAGCACGACGCTCTGCCCGAACGGTGCCGACGAGCAGATCGGTCCCGGGGCCGGGGTGTACTGTCCGCTCGAACTCGGAGGCTGCTGGCACGGCACCCACGTGGCGGGCATCGCCGCTGGGAGCGGGACGCCGTCCGGCGTGCCGATCTGGGGTGTCGGGCGGGGCGCCAGCATCATGTCGATCCAGGTCTTCTCACGGTTCGACGGCTCCGCCTGCGGCGACTCGCCACCGTGCATCGGGGCGTACACGTCCGATATCCTCGCCGCCCTCGAGCGTGTCTACGCCCTGCGTACCGCTCACCCCTTTGCCGCGGTCAACATGAGCCTGGGCGGCGGGCTCTTCAGCTCGACCTGTGACGAGCAACCCTACAAACCGTTCATCGACAACCTGCGCGCAGCCGGCATCGCGACCGTCGTGGCCTCCGGAAACAACGGGGCCGTCGACCAGCTCAGCGCGCCGGCGTGCGTCTCCACCGCCGTGAGCGTCGCCGCCACGACCAAGGACGACCAGGTCGCGTACTTCTCGAACGTGGCCCCCTTTCTGTCCCTGTTCGCCCCCGGCGTCAGCATCACCTCGTCGTACCCCGGCGGCGTGTTTTCGATCGCGAGCGGCACGTCGATGGCGGCCCCGCACGTCACCGGCACCTGGGCGGTGCTCAAGCAGGCCAAGCCGACCGCGAGCGTCGACGAGATCCTCCAGGCCCTCAGCGTCACCGGGGTCATGATCGAGGACACTGTCGCCGGAACGGGCACCACCCGGCCAAGGATCCAGGTGGACCTCGCGCTGAGCGCGCTCCTCAACCCTGGGACGCCGATCATCGCCAACATCTCTCCCAAGCAGGGGACGATTGGCACAAGCCCCACCGTGACAGTCAGCGGGATCAACTTCCAGCCCGGGGCGAGCGCCTCCTTCGGCGATGGCATCACGGTGACGTCGACGACGGTCGTCTCGTCCACTCAGCTCTCGGTCGCCCTCGCCATCGCGCCCACGGCGGCGCTGGGTCCGCGCGACGTCACGGTGACGAACCCCGGCGGCCAGACCGCGACCCGCGCGGGCGGCTTCACGGTTCTGCCGCCGCCGCCAACGATCAGCCTGGCGCTCCTCGGCAAGCTGCGCGACAAGGTGGGGCAAGGCTCTGCGGCCTTCAGCTCGGACGGCGCCCTCGACGGCACCTTCCGGGTGACCGTCCAGGCCGGCAGCGGCGCCCGCACGGTGACGCGGCTCGAGCTCCGCCATCCCGCCAGCGGCGGCACCTGGGACACCGACTCCGCGACGCCGTCCTGGGCCCTCGGGGCTGCGGCCAGCCTGGACGCCGCGCTCCTCAACGCCGCGAACGGATCGGTGAGCTTCGGAGTCGCCGACGGCGGGGCCTTCTTCGTGTTCGCGTCCGACTTCACCCCGACACCGTTCGGTAGCGGGGCCAGCCTCACGGTCACCGCTAACTTCGCAGACGGGACGACAGCCAGCGCAACGGTCACCTTGCCGGTCGTGCCGACGATCTCCAGCGTGTCACCCAGCTCCGGGGCGCCCGGAGCCAACCCCACCGTGACCGTGACCGGCACGAACTTCCA